>JGI12109J20283_10759039_pt1 | contig 74562 bp, 69 predicted proteins | sample ElkSlonscriptome_12_FD_20283 | JGI IMG/M metagenome (IMG submission 20283) | reverse complement strand
CCGCGATCGAGGCCGAGCAGTACTGGCGCAGCGGCGAGCCGCAGGATAAGGCGGGCGCCTACGCCATTCAGGGTCTTGCCGCGGTTTTCGTGCGCTCACTGCAGGGCAGCTTCAGCGGCGTCATGGGACTGCCGTTGTATGAGACAGCAGAATTACTGCGGGAATTTGCTGTCCCCTGCTGGCAGGGGTTGGACGAGTCTGCCGATGAGTGAAGAAATTCTCATCAATGTGACGCTGATGGAGACAAGGGTCGCACTGATCGAAAACGGTCTGTTGCAGGAGGTCTTCATAGAGCGACATAACAAGCGAGGGCACGTGGGTGATGTCTTTCGCGGCAAGGTGGTCAGGGTCATGCCAGGAATGGAAGCTGCCTTCGTCGATATCGGCCTCGAGCGCGCTGCTTTCATTCACGCCTCGGACATCTCAATGTTGGATCCAGCAGGTTTCGAGCTGAAGGATACCAGTCCGCGCCCGGTTCAGGATCTGCTGCGAGAAGGGCAGGAACTCATAGTACAGGTTGCCAAAGATGCCATCAGCAGCAAGGGTGCCAGGTTAACCACGAATCTGACACTGGCCTCGCGGAATTTGGTTTATTTGCCTCGCAGCAAGCATCTGGGCATATCACAGCGGCTGGAGGACGAGAAGAGCCGCGAACGGCTGCTTGCTTTGCTGCAGGAAGTGCTCGCCGAAGAAGGCTGGGACGAAAGTGGCGGCTTCATTATTCGCACCGCGGCAGAGGCGGCAAGCAAGGATGAGATTGCCCAGGATGTCCGCTATCTGCGCCGACTTTGGACCAAAGTTGAGCAGCGCATTAGCCGTAGGGAAGGGATCAAGGCCGTCTATCGAGAAGTGCCGCTGTACATGCGAACCGTACGTGACCTTATTACTGGAGAGATCGAAAAGATCAGGGTAGACAATCGCAGGACATTCGAGGAAATAACACAGTTTCTCCAGGATTTTGTGCCCGAGCTCGATACCAGTGTCGAACTTTATGAAGGCAATCGGCCGATATTCGATCTGTTTTCTATTGAGGATGACATCAATAAGGCTCTGGGCCGCCAGGTAAAACTGAAGTCGGGCGGTGACGTCATCATTGATCAAACCGAAGCCATGACGACGATAGACGTCAACACGGGTGGCTATGTGGGGAGCCGTAATCACGCGGAGACGGTGCTCAAGACCAATCTGGAGGCGGCGACGGCCATAGCGCGCCAACTCCGGATCCGTAACTTGGGCGGCATCATCATCATCGATTTTATCGACATGCAGGATCAGGAACATCAGCGCCAGGTGCAGCGGACTTTTTCCCGGGCACTGGAAAAAGATCATGCCCGCACTTCTATCACGGGTATTTCGCAGCTTGGACTGATCGAGATGACTCGCAAACGGACACGCGAGAGTCTGGGTCAAATTCTCAATAGCCACTGCCCGGTCTGTGAGGGGCGCGGCACCTTGAAGTCTCCGGAGACGGTTTGTTACGAAATATTTCGGGAGCTGCTGAATATCGCCAGGACTTACGAAAACGACGTGCTGCTGGTCACCGCATCGCAACTGGTGGTCGATCGGTTTCTGGACGAAGAATCGGACACCCTCGCAGGACTGGAGGAATTAATCGGTAAGACGGTCAAATTCGAGGTGGAACCTATGTATACTCAGGAGCAATTCGACGTAGTGCTTTACTAGTGATACTACGAACAGAGTGTCCCTGGCTTACCCGGCGACGGGACCGTCTCTTTGACGAGACCCCAAGAGAAAAATCAGTGATAATCCGGCTTCTGAGGCCGGCGCGAGGGACTTTTAAGGCTCCATTCAGAGATCCTGCATTATCAATGGAACACTCATCCTGAATTTGCGTCATGCAAACTATGCTTGGCAGAGTTATCCGAAGAACCTTTAGTCGACTCCTGTTGCTGGCGGTCGTAGCCATCATCTTTGTGGCTACCTACGTCAGCCTCGGGCGTCAGTTCATGCCCGCGGTAGCCGGATACAGTGAGTTGCTCGAAGACCAGATCTACTCGGCGACGGGACTGGCGGTTACCGTGGAGTCGATCGAAGGACGCTTCGAAGATTTCAACCCGGTTCTGGAAATTAATGGACTCAGCTTGCCTGTGGGGAGTGACCAGAGCGGTGCCAGCAAAAACAATGCGCTAGTGTTCGACAGCGCGCTTCTTGAAGTAAACATGTGGCGTAGCCTGTGGCAGCGTCGCTGGGTGCTGGAAGAGTTCAGTGTCGATCAACTTAGAATCGATCTTGTACAGTCCGATTCAGGACAATGGCAAGTTGCCGGTATGGGCAGTGCTGGCCTGCAGCCCGTGGGCATCGAGGCACTGTTTTCGAGTCTGCAGCGGGTCTACAGGCTCGATTTATACAATGTCGCTGTGCGCATGCGAAATCGTTTCGGCGAGGAGTTCAGCTTCGGAAACGGGTCGGCAGTTATCCAGAACCGCGGACAGGCACACTTCATTCACTTTGATTCCAATCTCCAGGGCAATTCGCAGCCACTGCAGCTCTCCCTTGAGCTGCGCGGTGACAAATTGCAGAACATTGAGGGCGCGATACACCTTCGCATTCCCCATGCCGATTACAGCCAGGTGCTGAGAAGCTTCGAAGTCGAAGGTTACTCGAGCGGACGCTTCGTCGGTGGTGGGCAGCTCTGGTTAGCTCTGCAGCAAGGCCGCGCCCAGACTGTAGTAGCGGATCTGGAGGTGCCAGTTCTAACGGTTAAAGCGCCCGCCGATGGCCTGCTTCTACTCAATGACCTGGCCGGTAAGCTTAAGCTGGAGCGAAATCCTGAGGGCTGGAGCTTCGCCATAGCCGAAGCGAATCTGAGGCATGAAGAGCAAAGTTGGCAGGAATTTAATGCTTTTTTTGACCTGGTTGAAAACCAGGCGATTAATATTAGGGCCGACAACCTTGATCTGTCCTTTCTGGCAGCGGTGGCTCTTGATTCGGGGCTGCTGAACGCCGCAGCAATCGAGCAATTAACGGCGTATGCCCCCGTTGGCAATATCCGTAATTTGCAGGCGACATTGCCGGTGGGAGATAACAGTTCTGTCGATCTGAGTTTGGTTGCAAACCTGGACAACGTCAGGCTGGATGCGGTTAAAGGTGCTCCAAGTATTCAGGGAATTAACGGTTTCCTTCAGTTTGGCCAGTCGGCTGGCTCATCGCTGCTGGGTGGGATGGTGGAGGTAGAGTCCAGGCAACTTGAGCTGCAGATTCCCGATTTGTTTCTCGACATCTGGCAGTATGACTATGTTAACGGCCGGCTCAGATTCGAGGTAGACAATAGTGATGGCCAGAGAGTGACTCTGGTAAGTGACGAAATATTTGCCCAGTCTGAAGCAGTGGATGGTTGGGTCAAGTTTACCTCGATGCAGCACAGACTGTCTGACGGCGAGCGGGACGGTGAGCTGGAATTGATGGTAGGAGCGCGCAGCGTCGGCGCAACAGCCAAGAGTTTTTATCTGCCCGATGGTCCCAGAATTGACGAAGGCCTTGCCAACACGCTGCAGTATTTGGAACGTTCGATTATATCAGGTGACGTCTACGATAGCGCTGTGCTTTTTCGTGGCAAGACGGGGCCAGTTGCCGACGCTGCCGTAAAGACTTTCCAGAGTGTGTTCCATGTGCGCGATGGGGAGTTTGAGTTCAGTCCGGAATGGCCCGTTCTTGATTCACTTTCCGCGCAGGTGATTACTGATGATGACAACATCGACATCTCGGCGTCCAGCGGAGGCAGCCTGGACCTGTCTCTGCACAGAACTACCGCCCGTATACGAAAAGAAGCGAACGACGAGAATTGGCTGCGCATAGACGGCGAGGCAAGTGGTCTCACTGATGCCGGCCTGCATTATCTACAGGAAGCGCCGTTAGGGGATAATCTGAAAAACACCTTCGCGCGCTGGCGGGTTGACGGAGAGTTCAGTGCTTCCATTGGCATTGATATTCCGTTACACAGAGCCGCTGATCGCCCCGATCTGCGTCTACAATTACAGTTGTTGGAAAATGAGCTCGATATCGCTGAATTCGAACTAAAGCTGGAAAGCATTAATGGTCCAATTATTTTCGATACCGAGACCGGACTGGAATCCACCAGCCTGACAGGCAGGCTTTTCGATCGGAATATAGCCGTGGACCTATCCTCAACCCAGGATTCGACTGGCAACCTGGCCGCGATTAATGTGCAGGCGTCGGGTAGTGTCACGCCGCAGAGGCTCGCGAGCTGGCCCGGGCAAACCGGCATTGCCCGCGTGCTGCTGGAACATATGTCAGGTGAGTTCAGTTACCTCGCGGACTTGACGATTGGACAATCAGCTCAGGAAGAATTTCCGAGCAGCCTGAAGATCCGTTCAGATTTATCCGGCGTCACTTCTTCACTCCCGGTACCCTTTGCCAAGCCCGCTGTGGCCAGCCTGCCCCTAGCCCTGCAGATAGATTTCGGCGGCGAGCAACAGCGGCTAATTGCTGATCTGGGTGAGCAACTAAATGTCGAGCTGAACCTGGAAGGCGACGGTATCAGGGATGGATTGATATTGCTCGGGGATACGACAGGCCGGCGATCACAGCCTTCCAGTGAGCGCAGTGGATTGGTTATCCGTGCAGCTCTTGGTCGACTCGATTTCGAACCCTGGTTGGCCTTGGTAGAGGAATTTCAGGTTGAGAACGGTAATAGCGATGACTTCGCTGGGTCTCTTGCATTGATCGATATCAGCAGCGAATTGTTTACCGCATTTGGTCAGGAGTTCGAAGGTCTGGATATTCTTCTAGAGCCAGATACTGCGGCCGGCGTTTGGCGCGCTGGTATTGACAGTGAGGCGATACAGGGAGACGTGCTGATTCCTTTTGGTCAGGAGGATTATCTCGAGCTTGATTTCGAGCGAATTTATCTTGCTGGCGAGACTATGCGGCCGCCCGTAGCCGGAACGGCGAATGCGGCCGAACGTATTGACCCGCTGGCGGGGCTGGATCCGCGAGAATTGCCCCCCATGCAGGTCAATACCGCCGCGCTTCGCATCGGGGAGCGAGACTTTGGCAGTTGGCAGTTCACTCTCGACCCGACCGAGCAGGGTGCGCAGGTCAGTGATCTGGCCGTCGACTTTCGCGGCCTTCGTCTCGGTCTCGATGAACCGGATGCGAGCATTGAACAACTTTCGTCGGGATTCAACTGGTATTATGACGGGGATCAGCACACCAGTGCATTGACCGGTGTATTAACCGCCGATAACCTCGGTGATGTGTTACTGGCGAGCGGAGTTGCGGCTTCACTCATCAGTGAAGAGGCGGTATTCGTCACCGATATCGAGTGGGCGGGCTCTCCGGCATTCGTTTCCAGTTCGACACTGAGCGGGCGCATTGATCTGCGTATCCGCGACGGCCGCTTTTTACAAGAATCCAACGGCGGCGGTGCTCTCAAGCTTGTCAGTATTATCAATTTCAGCGCCCTGGTCAGGAGATTGCGTTTCAGCGACGACCTGATGCGCAGGGGATTGGCTTTCGATGATATATCCGGGCAACTACGCCTGGATGATGGGCTCGTCAGTATCGAGGATCGTCTGGTGATATCTGGTCCCAGCAGTCTGTACCAGTTCACCGGGCAGGTAGACCTCGCCGAGGAGACAGTCGACGCTGAGATGTATGTCACTCTCCCGATCAGTGACAACATCCCTTGGCTGGGATTACTGACGGCAAATATACCTCTTGCCGTGGGAGCCTATCTTGTCGGTCAGATATTCGGAGATCAGGTAGACAGTCTCACCAGTGCGGTCTATACCCTGCAAGGCCCCTGGGAGGGATTGCAGCCCGAATTCAAACAAGCCTTTGGTTCTCCTGAATCGGCGCCCCAGGCAGACGCAACCGGCACTCCCACCCAGCGCTAGCGCCTCAGGGCAGTTGAAAAATCAAGATCTTGTGAACAGGTGCTACCCTGGATTACCAGTGATTCCAGAATAATCTGAATATAGAACGTAAGATATAAAAATAGCTTGATTTATAAGGCTTTTGAATTGATCGTTGAGTACGCTGTATTCTTCCGGCTCAGAATTTCCCAAACTATTGTCAGAGCATTTCCAGTTATAGGCGAACAGAATTTTCGGCAGGCTGGACATTTTACCGTCAAATCACTATCATTTAAGTCTGACGCGCCTTTGTGCGTGTTCATTCTGTGACTGTGGCATTCAGCAACGCGTCTTAAAAGCGCAGTGTCGTCAGATATTGGTTGTATTTGAAGTGGCGTTAAGCGCTAAAACTAAAGATCAAGCGCTAAAGCTACGGTAAGTGCCGAGATCACAGATTCATTGACGGTTTGTTGCTGTTTTGTAACGAACCGAGCGCCATGTACGAACAGCGATACGAAGTCAGACTATCGCTTGTTATGCGATCGATCCATAAACTTACATTAGCGCTTAATTGCGCGTCAGGTAGAGCCCAAATGGCTGTACGGCTAGCGCCGTGCTGAGACGACGGCAAGTGGGTATTCCTGACATTAGCTTCTGACATTAACTGAATCCACTAGCCTGGTAACCCCGGGGCGGGAGTACACATATGACCAGTATATTGGAGTTGGACAAAGGCCAGGACTACGGCAAGAATCCGACTGAAATTCGTGAGACTGACAAGTATGTAGAAGAATACGTCCATAATTTTGTCAACAAATGGGACGAACTGATCAATTGGGATCAGCGCGCCGAGGCTGAAGGCAATTTCTTTCTGGAACTGCTGCGCAGCCACTCTGCCGACAAAGTGCTCGACGTTGCCTGCGGCACTGGTTACCACAGCGTGCAGCTCCTGCAAGCCGGTCTCGAAGTGACGAGCTGCGACGGCAGTCCGATGATGCTCGCCAAGGCATTTGAGAACGCCAGAAAGAGAGGCCATATACTGCGCACGATTCAGGCGGATTGGCGCTGGCTCAACCGCAGCGTACACGATCTGTACGATGCAGTGATTTGTCTGGGCAACTCTTTCACCCACATACATGAAGAAAATGATCGCCGCAAGTCACTGGCCGAGTACTACGCTACTCTGCGTCATGATGGCATTCTCATTCTCGATCATCGTAACTACGATGCCATTCTGGATGGCAGCGCTAAGCCCAGCCGTAACTACTATTATGGTAGTGAGGGCGTCACCGCGACACCGGATTACGTCGACGAATCGCTGGCACGCTTCAAGTACTCTTTCGAAGATGGAGATGAGTATCACCTGAATATGTTTCCACTGCGGGTGAATTACGTGCGTCAGTTAATGAAAGAAGTCGGATTTCAGGAAATAGTCACCTACGGCGATTTTCAGGAAGACTACAAGAACCAGGAGCCAGACTTCTTTGTGCATGTGGCCTCCAAGAAATATGTCGAAGAAGGGGACGACTGAGTATGTCAGCGCAATATTCGCAGGTGGTTCAGACTGCCCAGCAGTATTACAACAGTGATGACGCCGATAACTTCTATTTCCATATTTGGGGTGGTGAAGACATACATATTGGCATGTATCGAGGCAGCAGTGAGGATATCGCTACCGCCTCGCAGCGGACGGTGGATACCATGGCGAGCAAGCTGAAGGCCGTATCCACCGAATCCAGGATTGTCGATCTCGGTGCTGGCTATGGTGGCGCAGCGCGCTACTTGAGCAAACGCTTCGGCTGTGGTGTGGACTGCATCAACCTGAGTGAGACTCAGAATCAACGCAATCGGCAGATCAGCAGCGAACAGGGATTTGATGACAAGATTGCGGTTGTCGACGGCAGTTTCGAGCATCTTCCCTATGACGAGGCCCGGTTCGATGTGGCCTGGTCGCAGGACTCATTCCTACACTCTGGCGAGCGGGCCAAGGTAATGGGGGAGATTAACCGCACACTCAAGCCCGGTGGTCAGGTCATTTTTACCGATCCTATGCAGGCCGACGATTGTCCTCCCGGTGTTCTGCAGCCGGTGCTTGACCGCATTCATCTCGATACGCTGGGATCAGTTGCTTTTTACCGCGAACAGGCGGAGCAACTGGGCTGGGAAGAGGTGGAGGTGGATTTGATGACTGAGCAATTAGTCAATCATTACACGCGCGTTCGTGAGGAGTTGCTGGGTCGCAAGCAAGAACTGACCGAGTGGGTCTCAGCGGCCTATATCGAGCGCATGGCGGAGGGCCTCAAGCACTGGATCGAGGCCGGCAATAAAGGCTATCTGGCCTGGGGAATCCTGCTGTTTCGCAAGCCCGGCTGATTGTTCAGTCTTATGGGGCCTTCAGATAGTGAACACAGGCTTCTGGCAGCCAGTCGGCGGGCTTGACCTGGCGCCATTGCGCCGGCGTGGCGACTGAAAGCCTGGAGGACGGAGCTGGTAGTTCCCAGCTGCCGCGTAGAATCTCTTGGCAATAGTGCCCACTATTGCCAAGAGCAGCGCCTTTCATCAGGGGCTTACCGACATCCGCAGAGACTTTTCCCCATAATTCAGAGCTTCCGCCGCTGATTCCGCAACCGTTCCGCCGAGCCGCCTGCCTCCAAGTGCAGCGTGGGTCAGTCACCCCGCGTCTGCTATGCTTGCCAATTCAACTGGCAGCAACGGAGTACAAGGCGCGATGAGAAGTAAGGTGGCGGCCATCCAAATGGTGAGTGGCGGGAATGTGGATGAGAACCTGGCCTGCGCCGGACGACTGGTGGCGCAAGCCAGCGCCCAGGGCGCTGAGCTGGTGCTGCTGCCGGAAGTCTTCGCGGTGCTGGAAGGCGGTCCCATGCGCGAGTTCGGTGAGCCGCAGGGGCGTGGGAAAATTCAGGATTTCCTCTCCGGACTGGCGGCTCGGCATGAAATTATACTGGTTGGGGGCACCATTCCTCTAACTACGCGTCCCGGCTATTCCGAGGGTGACGCGGACTATCTGGTCGAAGGAGACCGAGTGCGGCCCTCAAGTCTGGTATTCGACGCTTCCGGCTCCCGCGTCGCGCGCTACGATAAAATCCATCTCTTTGATGTGCAGGTCGCAGATGAACAGACCAGCTATTCGGAATCTCGCAGCTACGAAGCTGGGACGGAGTTGGTCACGCTACCGACTCCGCTTGGGCTGTTGGGTCTAAGCATATGCTACGACCTGCGTTTCCCGGAGTACTATCGGGCGCTGTTCCATGCCGGGGCTGAGATAGTCACGGTGCCGGCAGCTTTCACCTATGTGACCGGCAAGGCACACTGGAAAACCCTGCTTCGTGCCCGGGCTATCGAGAATCAGTGCTACATCGTCGCGGCTAATCAGGGCGGCAGGCACAATGCCAAGCGGGTAACCTGGGGACATTCCATGATTATCGATCCCTGGGGCACGGTGTTGGACGAAGTTACCGAGTCTGGGGAAGGCTTTGCCCTAGCCGAGGTAGACCTGGGCAGAGTACGGGAAGTCAGGAAGAATATGCCTGTAATCGACCAGATAAAGTTACGCTCGCAGTGACTGCGGCTTGTGACCTGAATCCGCCATCCGCTATTATCTCGCCTTTTTTGATTGATGGGGCGGTCTGTGCCTGATAAGAGCTTGATCAGCAATCTGGTCGCTGCACTGCTGGTGCTTCTGGGCTGGTCTATATCCGGTCCCTGGCAACCCTATGTGCTGAATACGGGGCTGTTTGCGCTATCTGGTGGTGTCACCAACTGGCTCGCCGTGCACATGCTGTTTGAGCGTGTCCCCGGACTATATGGCTCGGGTGTCATACAGCTGCGATTTGAAGAGCTGAAGCGGGCAATCAGAGAGCTCATCATGGAGCAGTTCTTCGATCGTGCCGACCTGGAGGCTTATTTTCACGAGATCGGTGATACCTCCGAGCGACTTAATACCGCGCTGGAGCGTGCTATCGACGGAATTGATCTTGAGCGTGCCTTCGATTCCCTGGTGGACGTGATCATGAACTCCTCTTTTGCCGGAATGTTAGGGATGGTCGGAGGGCGTGATGCGTTGTATAAGCTGAAAGACCCCTTCGTTGAACGGATGCGCATTTTCTTTCGGCTGCAGCTTCAGGACCGCAAGTTCCACGAGCATATTGAGACCGCGCTGCGAGCTGCTTTGGACGAAGAGGCCATTCGGCGCCGGCTGCAGCGACTTATCGATGAGCGTCTGGATGAGCTGACCCCGGCGATGGTAAAAGAAATCATGCGCCGGATGATTCGAGAGCATCTGGGCTGGCTGGTGGTTTGGGGCTGCGCCTTCGGTGGCGCGATCGGCCTGGTAGTGGCGCTCATAGCCAGTAATCCCGCTGCAATCGTTAGTTGACCCGCCATTCAAGTTCCCGGTAGGAATTAGGTGAATGAAGCGTCAGTAATCGTCTGGAAACACTAGTTTGAGCAGCCGCTCATTTCAGGAGTTTCCATTGAGAAGGTCAACTGAATCTCTTAATCGCCGTGGTTTTTGGCATTCCTGAACGATACAAAGAAAATATTTGCTGTCAATTGGTGTAAATTCAGAATGACTGTAATACAATGCGCGCTGCTAAAAATTGCACTCTCTTGAGTAACTGCTATTCGCGCGAAACAAGCGTAGCGTAAGTGGTAAGTGAGAGGATTCTGTAAGTCTTAAATAAAGCTTAAGGGAATCGGACTCGGGGAATTAGCAAGCCATTACACCAACCCAAGCAAAGTCAAGGTATTGAAAGATCTATGGCACGACCAGTTGAATTTGATGAGAGCAAGGTATTAACCAATGCGATGGAGCAGTTTTGGAAGGAAGGATACGAAGCTAGTTCGGTCCAAAAGCTGTTAGACTGCACGGGAATCAATCGCGGTACTCTTTACAACTCCTTCGGAGACAAGGACACCTTTTTTAAGTCCTGTGTCGATCAGTACAACGGCATTCTAGAGCAGCAAATTGCCGATTCTCTGAAAAATGAGAGCCTGGGCCCCTGGGAGGCCATCAGTGAGCTTTTTGATCAGACCATTGTGAACGTGACTAATAAGCACCGCAGCCTGGGCTGCCTGCTCGTTAACTCACTGTGCGAGAGTGTAAATTACAATAAAGAAGTCAAGCGCATCCTACGTTCCTCCCTAGCAGCAATCCGCAAGCCACTAGTGGCGCGACTCAAGGAAGCCCAGAAGAAGGGTAAGCTCAAGAAGGGTGTCAGCGTTGAATTTGCCGCCGATGTGCTAATGAATACCCTGCACGGCATTCGCGTCAATTCTCGCGATGGAAAGAACGCCAAGCAACTGATAGAGCTGGCAAAGTTCTCGATTGCCTCCCTGAAGAAATAGAGTTGGTTTGCAGGACTGGTCAGCACGGCCACAAGCTGCGGTAGCTCTGAGCTCGCACAGCCTGTGGCCTGTTGCTTCTCTTGCTGTCGCTGCTATACTCTTGAGCAAAATTCCATTTAGTTCAGGTAGCAGAAATGAAGAAAATCTCCGGTCGAAAATCTGAAGACGACGCCAAGATTGACCTCACGCCTATGCTGGATGTGGTATTCATCCTGCTGATTTTCTTTGTGGTTACCGCTACCTTCCTGTCTGAAACAGCCATCCAGGCGGCCAGCAGTGATAACAATCAAGATCAGCCGCCACCGGAAGATCCGGAAGATCGGAATATTCTGTTCGAGATCGGCGCCAACAACGAAATTATCCTCAACGGCAACCCCAGGCCCATCATCCAAACTCAGGTCCGCGCCAACATCGACCGGTTAAAGGCCGAGAATCCCGCGGCTTCCGTGATCATCCAGCCGGACCCGGATTCCGACGTCTCTGCTCTGGTCATGATCATGGATGCGGCGCGACAGGCGGGAATGGCCAATATTTCGATCGTCGAACCCTGACCCGCATCGGTCGCTCTCAGTCACAGAACTGCATGTAAACGCAGCCCACTGGGCCGCGTTGCTTTGTGGTCTCTCCCCAAAATCTGCTCTGCATCACGCAACGCATCCTCAGGCCAGCTGCAGTCAGGGCCGGCGCTCGGGTAAAATGAGGCTATGAAGAATAGGTGGGATCCCGCCGCTGCCCGGCGGTGGGCAGAGCAATCAGAGTTAGGTCTACGTGTCTATTCGTCCAATCTGCTTGGGCAGGAGGAAGACTTGGTGCTGCATGGCGGTGGCAACACCTCCATGAAAGGCGACGTGAAAAATGTCTTCGATCAGGTTGAGAAGGCCCTTTTCGTCAAAGGCTCGGGCTGGGACCTGAGCAGCATAGAAGCCGAGGGATTTCCTGCGGTGGGTTTCGAGCAGCTGCTTAAGCTCGCGCAACTCCCGGGCCTCAGTGACAGTGAAATGATGCGCCAGCTTCGCCTGGGGCTATTTGACCCGTCGGCACCGACACCCTCGGTGGAAGCGATTCTGCATGCGCTCATTCCGTTTAAGTATGTCGACCACAGCCACGCCGATGCGGTGGTGACGATCAGCAACTCCCCCGATGGTGATAAATTGCTGCATCAGCTTTATGGCGATGAAGTATTGATTCTGCCCTACATTATGCCCGGGTTTATTCTGGCCCGGCAGGTGGCGGACACGACGCGCCATGTGGATTGGAACAAGCTCAGGGGCATCGTGCTTCTGCATCATGGCCTGTTCACCTTCGCTGACGATCCGCAGCAGAGCTATGACACTATGATCGAGTTAGTGGACGCGGCCGAGGGCCTGCTCGATCAGCGTTGCCCCCACAGTCAGGCATTTGCCAGCTGTACCCCCGATGCGGAAGACTACCTGTGCCTTGCTGAACTGAGGCGCGCTGCAGGAGAGCTCTATGGTTTCCCGGTTCTTCTACACCTGGATCACAGTCCCGAGGCAGCCGGTTTCGCCAACCTCACCGATGCCGGAGCCTTACTGCGGCGCGGTCCTCTGACGCCAGATCACAGCATCCATGTGAAGGCATTCGGTGCTGAACTGGGCGACGAACCATTGACCGGCCTGGCCGCGTTCGCTGAGCGCTATCGGGAGTATTTTCGCGATCATGCTGTGGACGGCCAGCAGTGTCTGGATCTTATGCCGCGCTACGCCGTGTGGCAGCAGCGCGGCATGGTCTACTTCGCGCCCAATGCGAAACGCCTGCGGATAGTGCGCGACATTACTCGTCATACACTGCGCGCCATTCAGCAGGCCGAGGCGTTGGGAGGCTGGGAGGCCCTTTCGCGGCCGGAACTTTTCGCGGTGGAATACTGGGAGCTGGAACAGGCCAAACTCAGGAAAAGTGGAGAGCGCCCTGAGCTGGAAGGCCGAGTGGCTCTGGTGACGGGAGCGGCCGCGGGCATTGGCAGAGCCTGCATGGAGCGTTTACTGGATCTTGGCGCTGCAGTCATTGCGCTCGACAGCAACACTGATTTCGCTTCTGACCACCCCGCGTGTTTGGCCGTAAACTGTGATGTCATTGATGCGGCGGCGGTTCAGAGCGCCCTGATGTCGGGGCTTGTGCTTTTCGGTGGCGTGGATATGGTCATATCCAATGCCGGCAGCTTTCCCGTCAGTGCCCCCATCGAGTCTGTGCATGATGCGGACTGGGAGCAGTCCCTCGCTGTCAATCTCAGTGCCCCTATGGCGCTCCTGCGCGCCTGCATTCCTTTTCTCAAGCAGGGCTTCGATCCGGCCGTGGTCATGGTGGGATCAAAGAACGTGCCGGCTCCGGGGCCGGGCGCAGCAGCCTATTCGGTCGCCAAGGCCGGCCAGACCCAACTGGCCCGGGTGGCGGCCCTGGAGCTCGGAAAACACGGCATCAGGGTCAATACGGTTCACCCTAATGCGGTCTACGATACGGCATTGTGGAGTGAAGAGAGGCTGGCAGAGCGCGCCGCCCACTATGGTCTGAGCGTAGAGGACTACCGAAGCAACAATGTTCTGCACAGGGAAATTGTCGCCGCCGATGTGGCGCGCGTCATCGTGCATCTGGCCGGGCCTGATTTCATCCATACCACGGGTGCACAGATACCGGTCGATGGCGGCAACGAGCGCGTGATTTGAATACCTCGACAAGCGAGACTCCCCGCCAAAGCATCTGCTATGACGCCGACAGCGATAGCGTCAGGATTATCGACCAGACCCGGCTGCCCGGGGAGCTGGCATTTGTGGCTCTCGACAGCCTGGAGGCGGTGTGCCGGGCGATTACCGAAATGCAGGTCAGGGGCGCACCGCTGATCGGCGTCACGGCCGCTTATGGCGTCTATCTGGCGCTGCGTAAAGATCCTTCAGAACTCAACTGCGCGCTCAGCAAACTGCGGGGAACGCGGCCCACAGCGGTCAATCTGCAGTGGGCACTGGAGCGTTGTGCCGTCGAACTGGGGCCTCTGGCGACCGGCGATAGAGCGCGCCGGGCCCTGCAGCTTGCCCAGGTTCTTGAGGCTCAGGACATTGAGGTTTGTGCCGCCATAGGCACCCATGGGGCTGAGTTATTGCGCAGTCTCTGGGAGCAGAAGCGCGGCAAGGCCGCGGCGCTTAATATTCTCACCCATTGTAATGCTGGCGCTCTGGCCGCCGTTGACTGGGGTACGGCTCTGGCAGTGGTCTACAAGCTGGCGGACGCAGGCGTGCCTAGTCACGTCTGGGTAGACGAGACCCGGCCGCGCAATCAGGGCGCCGCACTGACCTGCTGGGAACTGCAGCAGCGCGGCATCGACCACACTCTGGTAGTTGATAACGCCGGCGGTCATCTCATGCAGCGCGGCCTGGTGGATGTTTGTCTCGTGGGCAGCGATCGCACTACTGCCAACGGTGACGTGTGCAACAAGATCGGGACTTATCTCAAGGCGCTGGCCGCGCGTGACAACGGTGTGCCGTTTTACGTGGCACTGCCAGTGTCCAGTATCGACTTCGAGCTGGAAACTGGTGCTTCAATCCCTATCGAAGAGCGTCAAGCGGAAGAGGTGACCCATGTCTGGGGCATAGACGAAAACGGCAGACGCGGGCGCCTGCGACTGGCGGGGGAAGGCGTAAAAGCGGCCAATCCGGGCTTTGATGTGACGCCAGCGAGTCTGATTAGCGGCCTGATAACCGAGCGAGGGGTGGTGGCGGCCGAGGCTGGAGCCCTGGCCGAGCTGCGGCCCTGACTCAGCCCGGTGGCCAGGTGCACTGCCGGCCGCCGATGATATGCAGGTGCAGGTGATGCACGGTTTGTCCGCCCTCGTCACCGGTATTGACCACGTAGCGAAACCCGGTCTCGGCCAGGTTCTGCTCCCGGGCTATCCGGTTCGCGCTTAGCAACAGTTTTCCCAGCAGGGCCTGATCCTCCTCTTCAGCGTCCTGTATACTGCCAAGGTGTTTACGGGGAATGACCAGAATATGGGTGGGGGCGACAGGATTGATGTCCTCGAACGCGTACACATCGGCGTCCGAATAAACCTTGTTAGAGGGTATGTCGCCAGCGATAATTTTGCAGAATAAACAGTCATCTGGCATAGCTGACTCCCATAGAAACGTTTAGTCTTGTGCCTGGAGTTCCAGGCCGTCGGTGTCCACGCTGAACCGCCGTCACCGGAGCGCCGATCCGGACTAGATGCCGACCCTATTTATTCTAAAACAGCTACAATCAATACTGAATCGAAATCATGCGTAATCTGATCTGCCTGATATTTCTTGCCATTGTTCCGGTCGTCTTTGTCAGCGCTCAGGAAGAGTTGCTGCGCTACGACTATCGCATCATCAACAGCTATCCCCACAATATTAACGCTTTCACCCAGGGACTGATTTATCATCAGGGTAACCTTTACGAAGGTACAGGAAAAAACGGCCAGTCCAGTCTGAGCAAGATCGACCTGGAAACTGGTGAGGTGTTACTGGCTACGCGCCTGTCGAATCGCTATTTCGGTGAAGGCATAGAGATAGTTAGAGACCGAATATTCCAGTTGACCTGGCGCTCCCATCTGGTATTCGTCTATGACGCAAGTAATTTCGAGCAGCTGGACACTCACTACAACGCTACCGAAGGCTGGGGGCTTGCCTATGACGGAGACGCATTGGTTCTCAGTGATGGTTCCGCAACCCTGCGCTTCATGGATCCGGATTCCTTCGTTCCCTTGCGTGAGGTTGAAGTTACCTTGAATGGCAATCCCATCCAGAACCTCAATGAGCTTGAATATATTGATGGCGAGGTCTGGGCCAATGTCTGGCAGACAGATTATATTCTGCGTATTGATCCCGAGACGGGTGTGGTCAATAGCCTGGTCGATCTGACCGGGCTGTCTGAGCAGACCCAACTCGGCAGTAACGAGGCAGTGCTTAATGGAATCGCCTGGGATCAGGACGACGAGCGTTTGTTTGTGACTGGAAAGCACTGGTCCAATCTCTTCGAGATTGAACTGGTTCTGCCGTAACATTAACTCCGGCATATGTGGCTACAGAGACGCGTTGAACTGAGTCCTAAATCCCGCGGCTTTCATCTGGTTACGCAAGAAGTTCTGGCGCAACTGCCGGAGCTAATTGATATCAGGGTAGGGCTCGCCCATTTCCTGCTCCAGCACACTTCGGCATCGCTGTCCCTCAATGAAAACGCTGACGCCTCGGTACGCCGGGACATGGAGCGCCACTTCAACGTGTTGGCGCCAGAGGGCGCGGACTACTATGAGCACAGCTGTGAAGGCCCGGATGACATCACTGCGCACATCAAGGCCAGTCTGCTCGGTGTCGAGCTGACACTACCGGTGCAGGCAGGGAGGCTGGCGTTGGGCACCTGGCAGGGTTTGTATCTGGGTGAGCATCGCAATCATGGTGGCAATCGCCACCTGCTGGTTACGCTGCAGGGTGAAACGGCGGCGCCGAAATGAGCAGTAACCACAAGTCCCCCACTGGCCATGCCTGGCGCTCGCCCTTTCGCCGGGCGATACTCGCGTCGCTGCTGGTACTGGTGTCCGCTTCGCTGCTCTCCTGCGAAACCCTGCAGTTCTACTCTCAGGCTGTGCGTGGGCAGCTCGCCATAGTCATGAACCGTGAGGACATTCAGAGACTGCTTGACGGTGGTGAGCTCGATGCACGCTTAGCCGGCGTATTTCGCGAGGTTATGGATATTAGACGCTTCGCGGCCGGGGAATTGCTTCTGCCCGTGGACGAAAACTATGCGAGCTATGTCGATGTGGAGCGTGAGCATGTGGTCTGGAACGTGTTCGCGGCGCCGGAGTTCTCGACTGACCCGATTAGCTGGTGTTTTCCTATTGCCGGATGCGTTACCTACCGCGGCTATTTCTCGGAGCAGGGCGCCTTGCGTTACGCAACTGCTCTTGAGGCGGAGGGCTACGATGTCTATACCGGTGGCGTTGACGCGTACTCGACTCTAGGCTGGTTCGATGACTCTCTGCTTAGCACGGTGATAAGTCGCGACAACCATCAGCTCGCCGGGCTGATTTTTCATGAGTTAGCGCATCAGGTCGTCTACGTGCCAGGTGACACAACTTTCAATGAGAGTTTCGCCACCGCTGTGGAGCGGGAGGGCGTGCGCCGATGGCTGCTCACAACTGGCCGTGAACAATTAATCAAGCGGGCGGATCTGAATCAACGCCGCCAGCGCGAGTTCGTGGCGCTGGTAACGGAATATCGCCAGCGATTGCAGACGCTTTACGACACAGAATTGGACATCGACGCCATGCGCAACGGGAAAAGCATGATCCAGTCGGAATTGCGTGGGGCCTACAGCAACCTGAAGACCGAATGGGGCGGGTATAGCGGCTACGATGACTGGTTCAGCCGATCCCTAAACAACGCCCAGCTGGCAACGGTTTCCTCCTACAACGACCTGGTACCGCATTTTGACGCCCTGCTCGCCCGTTTGAAGGGAGACCTGGCGCGGTTTTACGCTGAGGTCGAGGCGCTCGGCAAATTGGATACCGAAAGCCGGCAGGCGCGACTGCAGTCATTTCTGGGCCCTGCCTACTGATTTGCGTCTGACCACGCTGCTCTGCCAGGGGTGGCTGACTACTAACGATAAGCCTTCCTAGCGGATTTTTTCACCTTCACAAAAATTTGCCTTTGTTTGTATTTGAAACTTTCTGGCTGCTCGATTGCCTGACCTATAATAAACAGGTAGCTTACTTAGTAGTTATAAGTAGAGGACGCTTAGCCGTGTCGAAAACGAATGCAGCTTTCATGTCAGGAGTACAGGAATTACTAAGTTTGAGACTATTGTTTCGAAAAGAAATGTATGGGTATGAGTTGGTGAAATCTATGCGTCTAGGCTCGTTGCAGGCTATAAACCTCGCCGAACGGGTGGTCTGAGGATGCATAGCGGGTAGCTTATTGTTGTTAGCACAGTTGATTCTATCTTTAGACAGAAACACAGTGGACCATGGGCAAGGCGGGCAGGGCAATCCCACAGCCCTCACCGGTTTACCGCTTACGCTCCGGGCCTGGTCACGGATTACGAAGGCCGGTAGTAAGACTCAGCTGAATCGCGGTGATTTTCTGTTTTTTTAGCGCCGACGCTTGATTGATAGCCACGCCTCCTAAACCGACCCGACTCAGAATGTTTTCAGCTCGTTGGCGTCGCTGCAGAGAACCAGTTGGCCCTTAAGAGCCGCTTCGTTTTCTCGCTGTCTATTGAAATCGCATCCGGGCGGGGGCAGTTTCAATCCGGACTGTCAGTACCTGTTTACCGCCAGCAAAGCGTGCCAATTCCTGACTTTCATTTCAGCATCAGTGCCGGCGCCGCCTGATTCAGTTGCTGCACCTGACCGATGATGGCGGCCCGTCGATAACCCGCTGCCTGGAGCGCCGTCAGGCACGCACTTGCAGAGTCTGCAGGCACAGTGGCCAGGAGGCCGCCCGCGGTCTGGGGATCGAACAACAGCTCAAAGTGCTCATGGGGCAGTGCGCCGGGCTGGCAATAGGCCAGCACCTGGCGATTGTCTGCATGCAAAGAGCTGACTATGCTGCGCTCGAGGCAGGCACTGGCACCGCTGAGAACCGGTAGGGAATCGAGTTCGAGCTCCACCATGGCGTTGTCCGGGCGCATCATCTCAAGCAGATGCCCGGCCAGTCCAAAGCCGGTGATATCGGTGCAGGCCGTGGCTCCACCGTTAAGCAAGAGTTCGGCGGCACTGCGGTTGGACTGCAGCATGTGCTCAATCGCTTCCTGCATCCAGCTGTGAGCAGCCTGGGCACGCATGTCGGCGGCCAGCAGGCAACCAGTACCCAAAGGGCCGGTGAGTAACAGTCTGTCTCCTGCGCTCATGCCCTGTTTGCGTAGCAGCGCAGCGCTGTCGCTGAAGCCGTTAACGCTCAGTCCGAGGCTCAGTTCAGCGCTCTCGGTAGTGTGCCCACCGAGGAGATCGCATTGGTCCTCATTCAGGGATTCCTGGCAGCCCAGCATCAGGTCGAGCAGCATACTGCGGCTGACTCTGCGGCTGGACTGGGGCAAACCTACAATGCTCAGCGCCGAATGCGGCATGGCACCCATGGCATAGATATCGCTAAGGCAGTGGTTCGCTGTGATGCGGCCAAACAACCAGGGGTCATTGGTGAAAGCCTTCAGATAATCAACGCTTTGCAGCAATGTCCTGTCGTTGCCAAGACTGATGAGAGAGGCGTCCTCGAAGCCTCGCGGCTGCACGCCTGCGTTGAGATTGTGCCGTTGCGGCAGTTGTTCCAGTACTTCCTCTAACACGTCACTGGCAATCTTGGCACCGCAGCCGGCGCAGCGCATTACGTGCTCGCGCAGGCGCCGCTCTTCATCCTGCCCCAACAATCCCGAGGCAATATTCAGTTCGACGGGCATTGATTCGACTCGTGAATACTTTCGGACAAAGTCGGAGTCGATCCGGTCTTTTAACAGCCAGGGCAGTCGGCCCTTGAAGAAGAGTGGACCGCGAGAAGCTATAGCCCGCTCGTCACCCATACTCATCAGTGCCAGCGCCTGTTTCTGCGGCCGGTAGCGCCGCAGTCGGCGTCCGCGCGCAAAACGTGCCAGATTGTCCGCCAATATTTTTCCCGCGCGCACGGCAAAGACTCCGGACTTCGGGCGCGGATGGTTGCGGATGCTGGCCGCATCGCCGGCGGCGAACACCATGTCGTGACTGGTCGACTGCAGGAAATCATTGACCTCTATGAAACCATCATCGCTGGGCGCCAGCCCGCAGGCCAGTGGCCAGGCGGGCAGGCTGGCACCGGTCGCGAAAATACTGGCATCGGCGTCCAGGGATTGGCCGTTTTCGAGCCCCACACCGCTGCCAGTAAATTCCGCGACCCGACTGTTCAAGTGCACGGTCACGCCGCGACGTTGGAGTTCACCGAGGGCGTAGCGTCTGACCCGTGAATTGTGGTTAATCAAGAGTTCAGAGTCGGCGCTAACGAGCTGTAGATCGAGCCCGCTGATCGTCGTCTTTCCCAGCTCCAAATCCTGTTGTAGGCGACTGTGGACGGCGAAGGCAAGTTCAACGCTGGCCGGCCCGCCGCCAACGATGACCAGCGCAAACCCTGACTTGCCGCCTTGAAGTCTGTTGATAGCGTCAGAGCGAATAGCCTCGAAGCTCTCCAGGAAAGAACTGATTGGCTTGATGCCGACCGCGTGCTGCTTCGCTCCCGGGATCTGCGATGGATCGGGCTGCGAACCGATATTCAGGGAAATCAGGTCGAATTCCAGCGCTGGACGCCCGGGCAGAGTAAGACAACGATTGTCGAGGTCTATCGAGCCAACTTCTGCCTGAATCAGGCGTACGTTCGCGGCCTGCGCCAGCGGGCGCAGATCGATATGCATGTCTTCCAGGCGATACCGCCCGCCGAGATAAGCTGGCAAAGCGCCCGAATAGGGCGTCAGGATGTCTTTGCTGATCAGTGTTAGGCCAAGACCCGGCACTGGCTCCATGGCAAATCGGCGCAGCACGGCGAGGTGGCTGTGGCCACCACCTACCAGTACTAGTTGTTTTACCACCGGTGCCGCCGATTGCATGCCGAATCCTAGAGTCTGGGCGCTGCATTGTACTGATTCCGCAACCAGCCCGAAACCAGGCGATCCGTGAGTCCGGCCTGCGGATGAGTTAGTATAGAAATGCTTTATCTCTTAATTTCCTGCTTGAAAGGAGACCAAAATGGTTCACAAGTTCACAAACGCTGTTCTGGCATTACTACTTACTCTCGTCGCTGCGCCGGCGCTCGCACAATGGACGCTCGACAATGACGCCTCCGAACTGAGTTTCGTTACCGTCAAGGCAGATCATGTCGCCGAGGTGCATACGTTCGAGGTCCTGAGTGGCTCTGTCGCTTCGAATGGAGACGTCAGTATCAGTATCGAACTGGCGAGCGTGAATACTCTAATACCCATACGCAACGAACGGATGCAGGCGATGCTGTTCGAGATCGACCTGTTTCCAGAAGCCGAAATTACCTCCAGCGTCAACATGGATGAGTTGTTGGCCATGCAGGCAGGCGAAAGTGATTCAATGAGCCTTGAGCTGGATCTCGATATGCATGGACGTGTCGATTCCTACACCACGGATGTCATAGTGACCCGCACAGGGACAGGCGTCGTGGTGTCTTCCCTGAAGCCCATCGTAGTCAATGCGGCGAACCACGATTTCGTTTCCGGGGTGGAGTCCCTGCGCGAAGTAGCGGGCTTGCCTAGTATTAGTCGTGCCGTCCCGGTTAGCTTTACCGTCGTCTTCGACTAGGGATGCTGTTGCGGCGGTTTCGGCCCGGCTTGCCCCGGGTCGGAGCTGGCTCCTGAGTCGAGGCAGCTCTATCCTGCCTGTTCATGTCGAATCTGGCCCTACATGCCGGCTCTATAGCCCGTGAGCGACTTCTCGATGAAGGGCTGCGCCCGGAGTCTTTTCGGGTTTTGGTCGGTGCCTCGGGTGGCCCCAAGTGGTTTGTGCTTCACGGCCTCGACCGCTATTTGTTTGGAGAGTTCTTTGGCGCTGCTGCGAATGAACTGATTACCCTCGGCTCCTCCGCCGGAGCCTGGCGCATGTCCTGTCTGGCCACGGCAGATCCGGTTGCGGCCATTGACCGCCTGGCAACCCTTTACAGCGAGCAACGCTACTCCGAGAAGCCTAACGAGAAGGAAGTCACGCAACAGGCGCGGTTGATGCTGCGCGCAGCACTGGGAGAGAATGGAGCTCAGGAGATTATCGAGAATGAGCGTTTTCGAACCCACATCCTCGCCGAACGCTGCAAGGGCTTGGGTTCATCTGAGGTAAAATGGCTGCGGGCAAGCTGGTTGGCTGCAAGCGCGTCGCTGAATGTCATCAGCCGCCGAACCCTGTCCTGGTTTTTTCAGCGCACCGTCTTCACGAATATGGGTGATCTGTCTCCTTACAGAAATCTGGTGGATGTGGATACGGCAATTGTCCCGCTGTCACCAGACAACCTGCATGATGCCATGATCTCCAGTGGTTCAATCCCATTCGTACTGGAAGGGACCCGTGACCCCGCTGGCGCGCGCCCGGGTTTGTATTGGGATGGTGGAATCGTCGACTACCACTTCGACCTCGACTTCTGTTCCGGCGACGAGCTGGTTTTGTATCCGCATTATCTAGGGTCGGTCATACCCGGTTGGTTCGACAAGCATATTTCCTGGCGGCATGCACGGCGCTCGAACTACGACAACGTCGTGTTGTTGGCGCCAGGGCAAGACTTTATCGCAAGCCTGCCAAATGGCAAACTTTCCGACCGGGGAGACTTTGTTCGCTTCGGCCATGAAGAGCGCCTGCGACTTTTCCGACAAGTCCTGGATCGATCCCAGGTTTTGGCGGAGGAGTTCGACAGGCTCGTTCACCACGGTGTGAGCGCAGAGCAAATAAAGCCGATTGGCAACCTGAGCTCCTGAGGAGAAAAGCAATCATGATTCGCACGGCTGCCCTGGCAGATGGACCGGCATTGGCCGAGATTTACAACTGGTACATAGCAAACACAGTCATTACTTTCGAGGAGGAGCAGGTCTGTGCTGGTGATATGGCACAAAGGATCGTGGTTGCAGACGAAACCCGTCCCTGGCTGGTGCTTGAGGACAACAGTCGCATCATCGGCTTCGCCTGTGCCGAACGCTGGAAGTCCCGACGTGCTTACCGGCTGGCACGGGAGACGAGTGTGTATTTTGATCATGAGCATAGGGGTATGGGCTATGGCCGCGAACTTTACGAGAACCTGATCAATGCCCTGCGCCAGACACCAATCCATGTGTTGATAGCCGGCATCGCCCTGCCCAATGAGCAGAGCATCGCTCTGCATGAAAATCTCGGATTCGAGAAGGTCGGTCAATTTCGTGAAGTGGGACTGAAATTCGGCAAACGTATCGACGTTGGTTACTGGCAGCTGATCTTGAAGCCCAATACACCGCCAGAGTGAGGGTATGCGCGCAATGGCCTTTAAAGGCCAAGCATGCCTGCGTTAATCAGAGCATCCAAAGCAACGAATGGAGTGTGCATGAATAGCCCCAAACCGGATGACCACGGCATCCCCGACCACTACCGGCATTGGCAAGGCGACGGCGCCGAAGACTTCATCGGCCCCTTCTTCTTCTACATGGACGGAGACGAGCCCTGCACGGCGTTTCGAGTTCGGGCCCAACACTGTAACTCCCATAAAACCGTGCATGGTGGGGTGCTCATGACTTTTGCCGACTACACCCTCTGTCTGGGCGCCAATGGCGGCGCCAATGAGAGCATAGTCACAGTGAGTCAGAACAACGAATTCACGGCGGCAGCTACTGCGGGCGATCTTGTGCAGGGCAGGGCAGAGGTGATTCGTCGCGGCGGTTCCATCGTGTTTGTTCGCTGCCGCTTGCAGGTGGAGGGAACTACCGTCCTGGTGGCCAGTGCAGTGATCAAGCGCCTCAGATCGAAATCATGATGGGACTCTGAAAGCGCTTTTTCCACAAGTGGTGATGCGGATCGATGATCGGTCTGGCGGGGCCGATGATTTCTTCCTTCATCAGGTCCAATCGGGCATTACTTCCCGGTTCGAAATCAGCCAAAAATTATCCTTTATTTCGAACAAGGGCAGCATAGCGCTGTGCCTTTGTCGAATCAGTTGCGGCGATTGCCGTGGCAAGGCCCGATAACGTTAGTGTAGTATTTCCGCAGCTTAGGCCGCTGTCTGGTCTGCTAGCGGCCGCACTGAGCTCATGCCGGTAATTTCCATACACCCAAAAGTAAGGATGCTCTGCACGATGAAGACATGCCTCTGGCATTCAGTCGGCGCGCCTGAAAAGGCGTTATGGCACCAGCGTGCCGACTGCCCGTCAATACACGGAAATGTGGTCAAGAGTGCCGACTGGAGGCCCCGCAGAGACAGGTCTGCATTATTCAGAGCACCCTCATTACAGAATCCTAGCGGGGGAACGGCATGAGTATTACCGCTGTAGTCATTATTCTTTACCTGGCATTTTTCGCAGGTTTTGGCATCTATCTGAACAAGAGTAATGTGAGTGCCTCCGACTGGGCTATTGGCGGCAGTGGGCTGGGTATCTTTATGCTGGCGGCAGGTGTCGCCGGAACTCGCATTGGCGGCGCCGGTACCTATGGTGTAGCGGGAGATGTAATCGCCGAGGGCCTCGGTCACCTGTGGTATGCGGTCAATTCTTTTGCGGCCCTGTTTCTTGTCGGTTTGTTTTTCGCCATTCCCTATCGACGCCTGCGCGTCGTCAGCGTCGGGCAGGTATTCAGTCATCGTTTTGGCTCGTATCGCTGTCAGTGGCTGACCAGCCTGTGTGTGCAGGCGGAATACCTGGTAATCAATATCATCGAACCTTATGTGATCGGCTCCATAGTGTCTGGTGTCACTGGACTGCCCTTCGTCGTTGGCGTCTTGATCGGCGGTGTGCTGATTGTAACTTTCACTGTCACCGGGGGACTCAAGGGAACCGCCGTCGCCAATATCGTGCACTGTGGCGTCATTATCTTTGGCCTTACGTTGGTAGGCGTGGTAGCCATGAACAACCTCGGTGGCTGGGGGTCTGTGCTGGAATTGACGAACGCAAGTTTGGGCGAAACCGGTCGGGATCAGGCTCGCTGGTGGAGTTTTACCGGTATTGGCTGGGCCACAATCATAGCGTTGTTCATCTCGGCGACCATCCACACGCCGGCAGCTTCTGTCTACGCCAACTACGCCAGTTCTGCGGCGCGTCAGGATTATCTCATTCCGGGGTTCTTCATTGCCGGGCTTGTCGCCGCACTGATGCCATTGGTGGCAGGTTTCATCGGCATTCTTACCATGGCGACCTATGGTCCAGAGTCTGGTCTGAGCAGCTACCTCAATATAGCCCAACTGGCGATAGATACCGGGCCGATTCTAGCGGGGATAGCATTGGCGGCGGTTCTGGCCGCCGTAATCTCATCGGGGGCGCCAATTTTGCTGGCCAGCGCCACCATGTTCGTGAACGACTGGGTGCCAGGGTCGAAAGATTTCGACAGCGACACCAAGCTGCGTGCCTACAAGATCGTTACCGTAGTCTACGGCACCCTGGCTGCAGTCATTGCCTGGTTGGGTAATATAACGTCCGTGCTGCAGCTTCTACTGCTTGGCTTCGCCATGGTCGTACCACCGGCGATCGCAGTCAGTTATGTGTTCTATTGGAAAAAGACCACCGAGCGCGCCGCCTTTTGGGGTATGGGGATCGGCTTTGCCGGGGGACTGATTATGTGGCTGTTGAATACGCTGTTCGTTGGCCCCGAAAACGCCAGCGCGGGCGGCTTCGCTCAATTCTGGTACGAATTCGTTGATTTCCTTGGCGAATGGCGAGACCCGTCCTTCCTGACGCTGCTGCTGCCGTTGGTTGCAATCCCAATAATTTCACTGCTGTTTCCGAACAAGTCAGAAGATCGAGAGCAGAGCGACGCCTTCTACGTGCGCCTGGGGCGCATCCAGAAAAATTTCGACTGGTCCTAAGGTGCTCGGTCCCAGGGTATTCTGAATTGAGCCGAGTATTGCTGGGGTCAGCGCTGGAGCTGCCCGCTGGCTTGAATAAGGAACGGGCCGGGTGTCTCGTAACCCATCTTGAGCAGGCGGCAAAGTTCTTCGGCGTTGTCGGCTCTGGCGCCGGAGACCCCAAACCCCTGGGCTAGAGCGATCCAGTCAATCTCGGGCCTGCCAATATCGAAAAGGTTCTGGGCCACCTTTCCCGGTTTGTCGATGCCTATGCGGCCATACTCATAATTTAGGATGTTGTAGGTGTTGTTGGCGAAGATCACGGTGGTGACATTCAGCTGCTCTCGAGCCTGGGTCCATAAGCTCTGCAGCGTGTAGGCGGCGCCGCCATCTCCCAAAAGAGCCAGTACCGGGCGCTCGGGACAGGCCAGCGCAGCGCCAGTGGCGCAGGGACCGCCCTGACCGATAGCGCCTCCGGTCAGGCTCAGCCAACTGTGACGTGCTTGCCCCTGACACAGTTTGTAGGCGGAATTTCCGCCCCCTGAGTCCGTGCATACGATGGCCTCGTCCGGCAGTGTGGCGGCGATCGCCTGAATGATGGATTCGTTGTTCAATTCGCCCTCAGGCAGGGCGAGTTCTTCGCTTTCGAAACGAGAGACCTTTTCGTCTTGCGCACCCAGGCGTTCCGCCAAGCGCTGGAGCGCGTCTATGCCGTCATCCTCCTTGAAACTCAAGCGATTGACCTGGCACTTTTCAGGAATGAGCTGGCTGGGGACGCCCTGGTAGGCGAAAAAGCTCGCCGGAATTTCACCGTTTACCAGAATCAGATGATCGAAGTCTTTCAGCGCAGCCAGTATTTGCTCCGGAAAATAAGGCAGTCGATTGACGGCAACCCGACCCTGGCCTCCGTCCACCCGTCCCGGGAATGTGCCATTAAACAGCTTGCACCCGGTTTTAGCCGCAATGCGGCTGGCGGCTTCCATGGCGACCTGCTCAGTAGCATGATGTTCCAGCAGCAGGGCGGCCTTGCCATCGCCCTCCAGTACACTGGCGATAGTTTCAATGCTTGCTTCACCCACACGGCCGCGCTGGGGAAGTGGGTTCGGGTTCACGGCGCCTTTCGACGGGCCCCAGGCTGCGTCGGCGCCCATGATCAACGTAGCGATCTGCCCGTGGCTACCCTGGGACTGGCGCAGAGTCGCCGTGTAGGCATCGGCACCATCCTGGGCCAGGCTTGCAGCCGTGGAACAGGACTTGGACCAGCAGGAGTAATTCTCAGCCAGCGTGTCGATATCTGAGGTCAGAGGGGCGTCATAGCCCACATGGTAGTTGGGATGATTGCCCACGAGGTTGATGATCGGAGCGTTGGCACGACGGGCGTTATGCAGGTTGGCGATGCCGTTCGCCAGTCCCGGCCCCAGGTGCAGCAGGGTGGCAGCGGGCTTGCCAGTCATGCGCCCGATACCGTCTGCGGCGCCAGTGCAGACTCCCTCAAACAGTGCCAGCACAGACCTGATCCGGGGCTCGGCGTCGAGGGCCTGAACAAGATGCATTTCGGACGTCCCCGGATTGGCGATGCAGAACTCTACACCACAGTTTGCCAGGGTTTCGATCAGTGCGTTGGCTCCGTTTAATGTCGCGTCCGTATCATGAATCACTTGCTGTCTCCTGCTAGTCATGACCCTGAATGAGCCCGGCAATAACCGGCTATGGTAGCACTTGTGAATTTCATGCGAGAGTTCGAGGGCTGAATCGCCTCGGGTTCCCCATCGTCGGGGCGCGCGCCGGCCGCTTTCTTGATCGTGAGTGATTCTTTGCTACTATCTCGGGCGGAGTATGCTGGAACGAGCGTGTCTGTCTATTCCGGGCAGGCATGAAGATCGCTCACCGGGTTGCACGCTCCAGCACCGGTCCGCAAACTATCGATTTCACTCATGGCTGCCAGCGGGGATAAGTCAATCGCGAGCTCAAGCTGTCTTCGGAACTTCGTTCGGTTAGTATTTGTCTTTCTCGCGACTACACTCGCGACTACTCTCGGCACTCCCTTCACGCCCCTTATTCAGGCCCAGCCAGTGGCGCCGGAGCTCATTCCTTTCACTGCGCCTCCTGACCTAAGTCGCGTGCATTTTTATCTGCTAACAGTCGATGTCGGCGCCAGCGTCTACGACAATTTCGGGCACACGGCGCTGCGTGTAGTTGATGAAAACACCGGTACCGATACGGTTTTCAACTGGGGGGTATTCGATGTCAGCGCTGGCCCCGTGGCGTTTTCCTATAATTTCTTCAAGGGAATCATGCGCTACAGGCTGGCTACCAGTACACCCGCTTTGGAGTTCGATGCCTACAGGAATCAGCAGCGCACGGTGTGGCAGGATCGGATCAATCTCACCGGCCCGCAAAAAGAGAGACTCTACCGGCGCCTGCTCTGGAACCTGGAACCAGATAACCTGAGTTACGATTATCACTATTTCTTCGACAATTGCACGACCCGTGTTCGGGACTATCTCGACGAGGCCCTGGGAGGTCAAATTCGAGACTATTATTCGGGAGTCACTGAAAACACTTTTCGCGATCAGGTTCGTGCACACTACGAGTCGATAGCTGTTATCAGGGTCTCCCTTGATGTGCTCATGAACAGCAATATCGATCGTCCGGTGACCGCTTGGGAAAACATGTATCTGCCAATCTCACTGCGCGAACAGCTCGCGACGATTCCTTCGCAGGTCGCAGAGAATGGCCGCCGCTTGATGCTGCTGTCCGACCAGCAGGTGCTCATGCGATTTCCGCCTCCCCGCGCGCAGACTGATGGCTACCTTGTCGCCCTCCTGGTGCTGCTCACTCCCGTGCTGTTTCTCAGCTTCATGCTCAAGCGCATACCCCGGTCAAATCTCGCGGGTCGCTCACGCTTCAGTCTCAAGGTTCCTGTGCTCAGTTATCCCTTATTGGGTTTGCTTGGGTTGCTTACCTCAGTGTTTAGTGGGGTCTTGGGTTGCCTCATGCTGGGGAGCTGGATTATCTCTGCGCATCAAGATCTGCACCACAATGTGAATTTGCTTCTCTTCTGGCCAACCGACCTGCTTGCGGTGCCAGTCGCTGCACACTGGTTACTTGTCCGCGGGCCATGGCCGCTAACGCGCAAGAGTGCCACCCTGGCGAACTATTATGTCCTGGCGCGAGTGCTGGCTATGCTCGTCTACGCCGTCCTGGCTGTTTTTGGCCTGGTCGAGCAAACTATCACCAGTATTGCTGTGTTTGTATTGCCAGGATTCCTGCTCTTCACCCTCATGATGTGGGTGGTAGGCTTCGAGTCTGCTAAACCCAAAAACCTGTTTTCCTAATCACACCGGGGAGAGTTAGTGGTTGGGGACTAGTCAAAAAAAAACCGGCCCCTAAGGACCGGCTTTATTAAGTCGTTTGTCGGGTGCGCACCCCGACCGCTGTAAGAAGTTTACATGTCGACTATTTCTACACGGCGATTTCGTTGATAGGCCGCTTCCGTGGTGCCACGGTCTGCCGGCCGTTCTTCACCATAGCTGACGGTTTCTATCTGATTGCGCGCGGCGCCATTGACGATCAGAAAGTTCATCACGCCATTAGCGCGGCGTTCGCCAAGAGCCAGGTTGTATTCCCGGGTTCCGCGCTCGTCGGCGTGGCCCTCGAGGCGAATCCGTTTACCTGGGTTGGCCGCCAAATCCTGGGCGTGAAAGCTGAGGACCTGTCGGTCCGCATCCCGAAACTCGGCAACATCGAAATCAAAGTAAAAAACGCGAGTAGCCAGTGCGGAGCGCATCATGCGTTCCTCGGCAGCAGCAGCCCGGGCACGGGCGGCTTCTTCCTGCTCGCGAGCCAGGCGAGCACTGCGTTCGGCCTCTGATTCTGCGGGTTCCGTCTGGGCCGTAGTTGCCATCTCCACTTCTTCGCTGGAAGAAGAGCAGGCGGCGAATCCGGTCAGAACCAGAATCATCAAGGCCAACTTTGTAAGATGCGTTATTTTCATGGTGGCTCCTGCGAATTAGCGTTGCTATCGATAAGATTTTATCTGCAAATACAAGCTCTTAAAACTGGGCGCATGGTAACTCATTCTCCCTGGCAATTCCATTGCGCCAGAGCAATATTGCCAGCTTTTTAACACCGCGATACTGCCGTGAGCTGTGACTTTCGGGCCGAATGAAAATATCGAACAGTCGCTCGATATTCCTTATCACGATGGGATTTCCATGCTAATCTGCCAGCATTTTTCGAACCGCGATCACCTTGGCAGACGCCTCAGGATTTACCTCCGCCGGCGCCCATTTGAGCCAGGGATCCAATACCCACAGGAGCAAGCCATTGAACGCAGATTTCACGGTCGAGGAACTCGCCTTTCAGCAACAAGTGCGTGAGTTCCTGAGGACTGAGTTTCCAGCCGACCTGAAGGCAAGGATCGACGCCAATATTCGCCTCGGAAAAGACGAGCTGGTGCGCTGGCAGAAAATTCTTTATGCCAAAGGCTGGGCAGCGCCGACCTGGCCAGTGGAGCACGGCGGTACCGGCTGGACGCATACCCAGCGCCATATTTTTGCCACCGAGATAGGCCTTTATGGCGCTCCGGAGCCGGTGCCTTTCGGCATGAAAATGGTGGCGCCGGTCATCATGGCGTACGGCACGGAAGCGCAGAAGAAGCGCTTTCTGCCGGACATTCTGGCCAGCAATGTCTGGTGGTGTCAGGGCTACTCTGAGCCCAATGCCGGTTCCGACCTGGCGGCACTGAAGACAACCGCAGTACGAGACGGTGACGACTACGTGGTCAATGGCAACAAAACCTGGAACACTTACGGTCAATACGCCGATTGGATCTTTTGTCTAGTGCGCACCGATAGCACGGTCAAGAAGCAGGAGGGTATCAGCTTTCTGTTGATTGACATGAAGTCTCCCGGCATTTCGCTCAAGCCCATCTTCCTCCTCGACGGCCATGCCGAAGTCAATGAGGTGTTCTTCGATGACGTCCGCGTACCTGCGGAGAATCTGATCGGTGAAGAGAATAAAGGCTGGACCTACGCCAAAGTCCTGCTAACTCATGAGCGCACAAACATCGCCGGCGTAGCGCGCAGTAAGCGCAAACTGGGCGCATTAAAGGAAGCCGCAGCCAGAGAAAGCGATGGTGAGGGCGGCAGTATGTCAAAAGTCGCGGCCTTCAAGCGCAAGATTGCTGAGATCGAGATCGAATTATGCGCTTTGGAATACAGCGAGCTGCGCACTTTGGCGGCTCTCAGCGTCGACAAGGCACCTGGTCCCGAGTCCTCTATCCTGAAGATCGTCGGCACTGAACTGTCCCAGCGCCTGGACGGATTGTTTTTGGAGTTGGCTGCCTACCATAGCCTGCCTTTCGTACCAGAGCAGTTTGAAGCAGACTTTAATGCGGACCCTGTAGGCTCGGACTCACTGGCCTCCACTGCACTGACCTATTTCAATAACCGCAAGCTTTCAATATACGGCGGCTCCAACGAGATTCAACGCAATATCATCTGCAAGGCTGTACTAGGCTTATAAAGGCGCAATCTTTCGGCCCCGGTAAAATTAAAATTGAGGTAAGGACGTGGATTTTTCTTATTCCGAAGTGCAGCAGATGCTGCTGGATCAGGTGCGTCGATTTGTTAACAATAGTTATGATTTCGAGACGCGAAAAAAAATCATTGCCGGCGAGGGTGGTTACAGCAAGGAGAACTGGTCTCTTTTTGCTGAACTGGGCTGGCTGGCCGTTCCCTTCAGCGCTGAAGATGGCGGCCTTGGTGGTTCGGCTGTGGACCTCATTGTCATCATGGAGGAGTTCGGCAGGGCCAATCTGGTTGAGCCCTATATCGCCAGCGCCGTGCTCGGCGGCCGGCTTCTTGCCAGCTTGAGCCAGGGCAATGAGAAAGTCGAAATGCTGGAACAATTGATTGCCGGGGAACTTCAGCTTGCCGTCGCCAGCGCCGAGGCTCAAGGGCGTTACAACCTGGCCAATGTGATCACCAGTGCGACCAGCGAAAGTGATGAGATAACGCTCAACGGCAAGAAAATCGCGGTGCTCAATGCCGCCAACTCTGATCACCTGCTCGTGGTCGCACGGGAGTGGGGAGCTCAGGTCGATGCGGACGGCATTTCGGTCTTTCTTGTCGACCCGGGCGCAAAGGGAGTTCGTATCCGTGATTTTCCCACGATAGATGGCAGGCGCGCCGCCGAGGTCGAGTTCAAGAACGTGCGGGTGTCAGCCTCATTACGCCTCGGCGAAGCCGGCAAGGCGCTGCCAGCTCTAGAGTCGGTTGTCGACCTGGCCACGGTGGCCGTTTGTGCCGAGGCGGTAGGCGCGCTTGAAATGCTGCTGCAAAAGACGGTTGACTACAGTAAAACCCGTCAACAATTCGGTGTCCCTATTGGCACTTTTCAAGCCTTGCAGCATCGCATGGCCGACATGTTTATAGAGTGTCAGTTGGCTCGTTCGATCGTACTCATGGCGGCAATGAAGCTGGACAGCAGCGAACCGGCGGCAGTGAAAACTGCGGCGGTCTCCGCTGCAAAAAGCCGGACGGGCAAGGCCATTAAGCAGGTCGGCCAGGAGGCTATTCAGATTCACGGTGGCATCGCTATCACGGAAGAACTGGACGTTGGCCACTACTTCAAACGTGTCACCGCTATTGAGGTCATGTTCGGTAACAGCGACTATCACTCCGACAGGTATGCGGACCTGGGGGCTCTCTGAAAAATGGCAGCCTCCCGCAGAGACTTGTCTGCATTATTCAGAGCATCCTTAACTGGATGGTTCATAACAGTTCGATCATTGGAATCAGATATGGCAACGGTCGCGTCACTATAACGTGATTCAATGCTCTGCCGCATCTGGAAAGGCCTCAATTCAAGCACTTCATCACCTACAGATAACGACTATTAGGAAAAGCCAGGTGACGAATGAGAATTTAATAGACAGGGCCGGAGAAATCCGCAGCGGTGAGGAGTTGAATCTTGACGCGCTGCGCCAGTATCTGGAACCAGTTCTGGGCGTCGCCGCCCGGGACTTCACCATCAAGCAGTTTCCAGGTGGGCACTCGAATCTGACCTATTTGCTGAGCAGCGGCGACCAGCGCTGGGTACTGCGACGACCTCCCTTCGGCAGCAAGGTCAAGTCGGCACACGACATGTCCAGGGAATATCGTATTCTGTCGGCGATCAAGGATCACTTCGACTACGGACCAGTTCCGCTCCACTTCTGTGACAATCAAAGTGTCATTGGCAGCGATTTCTACCTGATGAGTTATATCGAAGGTCTGGTCATACGCCGGGAATATCCGCCCGGCCTGGGCCTCAATCCCCAGCAGATTCGTGAACAATTGCTCAACTTTTTCGATGTGCTTAATAAGCTGCACGCGGTCGATCTGAAAGCCGCTGGGCTGCACAATTTCGGTAAGCCGGAGGGTTATGTGCGCCGGCAGGTAGAGGGGTGGAGTCGACGCTGGCGGGATGCGGTCACACCGGACACGGTTAATTGTGATGCTGTGATCCAGTGGCTGCACGACAACATGCCAGCAGAGAGCGGCAGGGCCAGCATCATTCACAACGATTACAAACTCGATAATGTAATCTTTTCGATTGAGGATCCTCTTAAGGTGATCGGGGTACTCGATTGGGAAATGTCCACTGTCGCTGATCCGCTCATGGATCTGGGCTGCACTTTAGGCTACTGGGTGCAGACTTGTGATCCGGATTTTTTCCGCGAATCGAGAACTACGCCTTCCGATGTGGAGGGTGCCCCAACGCGGACTGAGATCGTGCGGCGGTTCCAGGAGCAAAGCGGACAGTCGGTCGATAATTTTCCGTTCTATTTCTGCTTCGGTCTGTTCCGACTAACGGTGATCGGGCAACAGATTTACTACCGTTACTACCACGGCATGACGCAGGACCAGCGCTTCAAGGGTTTCCTGAACAAAGCCTATGCCCTCACGCGGATGTGTGAACTTATTGTCAGGGGTGAGATAAGCACCTGAGAGCTGACATGACCTGCAGCGTCAGTGCCAGGGCTTCGATCAAGCCCCTGTTTTGTATCAACAATCCGGCTCTTGGCGCGGCGTCCGAGGATCTGGTTTTGCCTCGACGTGGATCGTCACCCTGGCGCGTGCATGGACAGATTGACGCATTACCGACGCGATGCGTTCCAATCTGGCAGTGGCAGTGTTATTTTGACGCCACCCGCGTGGGCAAGGCCTCCAAGAACAACATTTGGCACCAATTCTGGGAAAATAAAGTTGAACAGTGACCAAACCTAAACCACATGCGCTGCCGCGTTTCGTCATAGCCGCCATGGCCTTCGTCAGCGGAACCAGCATCATGACAATCGAAATGTTGGGGGCGCGCATTCTGTCGCCTTATTTCGGCGGTAGCCTGTCGGTATGGGGCAGCATCATCACCGTGTTCATGGTGGCCCTCTCAGTGGGCTATCTGGTTGGCGGCAGGCTCTCCACGCGCACTCCCAATGCAGCCACTTACGCGACTTTCTTTATTGCCGCCGCGGTCTGCTCCCTGCCCATCATTCTGCTTGCTGATGCCATTATGGAGCCGATTTTCCTCGCTATAATGGACCCCCGCTATGGGTCACTCATCGCGTCAGTCCTGCTATTTTTTATCCCAACAGCTATCCTCGGCATGATTTCCCCCTATTCGGTGCGCCTCATGGTGCAGTCTTTCGAGCACAGTGGCCATATGGCCGGGCTTTTGTTCTTTGTTTCAACGCTGGGCAGCGCCGTCGGAACACTGGGCACAAGCTTCTATTTTGTGCTGTGGTGGGAGGTCAATGAAATTCTTTGGGGTGCTGTGGTTGCGCTGCTGATGGCGGCGTGCAGTATTCTGGTCATCAATCACCTGGCCCAAGGACAGACGCTGAAACAGTCAACACGGTATGAAAAAAATGCTTGAACGAAGCAATAAACTTGCACTACTTGTAGTCCTACTGCTGGCAGCAATGCCGTTGTCGGCAGCAACCATTCATGAGGAAAAGTCCAAGTATCGGGATATCACCGTCACTCAGGTCGGCGATCGCCGATGTCTGCTCTTCAACGTGCATAGGGGTGATCGCAATCAGACCTGTATGCTGGTGAACGACAAACTGCGCCTGGTCTTCGACTACACGCGCATGAGTTTTGCCGGACTTTTGCTGAATGCCGAGCCTAAGCGAATCCTTGTTATTGGCCTGGGTGGCGGCTCCATTCCCATGGCACTTTCTGATCGCTATCCTCAGGCTGTCATCGATGTAGTCGAAGTGGATGAAGCCGTTGTTCGGGTGGCGAAGGAATTCTTCTATTTTCAGGAAACGCCAAACATGCAGGTGTTCGTCGATGATGGCAGGCCGTTCATAAAACGCGCCGGCATCCGCGGCCAGAGCTACGATTTTATAGTCTTAGACGCCTTCAGTGGTGACTACATCCCAGAGCATATGCTGACCAGGGAATTCCTTGAAGAAGTGAAGCTTATTATGACTCCAGAGTCAGTTCTGGTAGCCAATACTTTTTCCACTAGCCGTCTCTACGACCATGAATCCGTCACCTATCAGCACGTGTTCGGGGAATTCTACAACTTCAAGCTGCCAAGCACCGGCAATCGTATTATCATCGCCCAACTCGAGCCGTTACCGCCTCGGAGTGAGCTGATGAGCGTGGCCCGGGCGCTGGCCGACAGTCTGGATAAATACGGTGTGCCGTTACTGCAGTACCCACGCCGGCTCTCGACGGCGGTGGACTGGGATGGGAGTCGCCGGCTGTTGACCGACCAGTACTCGCCCGGAAATCTCCTGCAAGGAAACTGACCTGTTCAACTAAAGAGATTCAGTGCATCCTTAATGCTGCACGATGGCGCGCAGGGCTTCCATGTCCAGCAACTCAATCTCTCGGTTACTGACTGAAATCAGCTCCTTGCGCTGCAAGCCAGTCAAGATTCGACTCACCGTTTCCACAGTCAGACCCAGGTATTCGCCAATATCACTGCGCGTCATAGGTAATAAAAAACGTTTCGGTGACAGTGAAACCCGCGCGTAGCGACTCGAGAGGCCGAGCAGAAACGAGGCGGTGCGCTCTTCAGCGGTATAGCTGCTGAGTAAAGTGTGAATCTGCTGATCCTTGGCGATCTCATTACCCATAATTGCAAAAAAATGATGCTGCAGATTGGGTAGTCGATGACTTAGTTTTTCCAACTGCGAGAAGGGAATTTCACATATCGAGGAATGTTCCAGTGACTGCACGGAATTTGCGTAGCTTCCGCTGGCGATGCCGTCCATGCCTATAATCTCTCCCGGCAGATAGAAACCGGTTACCCGACCCTCGCCATTATCTTTTAAGACGTAAGATTTGAAGGAGCCGGAACGTACGGCATAAACAGACTTGAATAGGTCATGCTGGCGGTAGAGGTGATCACCCTTCTTATAGGGTCGGTTGCGCTCCACAATCTCATCCAGCTGATGAATCTCCGACTTGTTCAGTGCTATGGGTAAACAAAGTTCGTTCAGCCGACAGCTCGCACAGGAGATATTAGAGTTGTGTGGGCACAATTTGCGCGAGGGCTTGATTCCCTCAAGGGAAATGCTTTTCGGTGCCAAATTCTCGGACGGGTCTGCAGGTTTCATGGCTTCATCCTCTCCATTATGATAAGTGTGCCATTGAACTACCCTGGAAACAAATGCCGAGCAGCTTTGACAGGAACTTGAACCAGGTGTTGTGTACATTTGGAGCCTAGGCAGAGGCAGCTTTTGCTGCAGGCTAAACATTGGCATGGCCAAGACACTACAAATAAGACCATTGATTCGGCGGCGGCGCCGTCACCCAAGCAAGGAATGTCTCTATGGATATCAAAAAGATATTGGTTGTCATCGAACCTGACGCAGAGCAGCAGCCGGCATTGGCAAAGGCTAGAACCGTCGCCAGCAGCGCTGGAGCGGAACTGGAATTGCTGCTGGCGGATTTCAATCCCTTTCTTGAAGACGGCTTTTATTTCGATCCACCGCAAGCGCGCAAGCTTCGCTACGAGCATGGTGAAAAACGCCTTTCAGAGCTGGAGTCCCTGGCCGAACCGTTGCGCTCTGAGGGATTGAAAGTCAGCGCTTCAACGGCCTGGGGGAATCCACCGCACAAGGAACTTGTCAGTCGCATAGGTGATTTTGCGCCGGATTTGGTGATTGCCTCGACTCGTCATCACAATAAGGTGGCGCGGCTGTTTCTGGCAAATGAGGACTGGGAACTGGTGCGTTACTGCCCGGCACCGCTTTTACTGGTTAAGGGCAAAGTGGACAGCAGGGCTACTGCAGTCATTGCCGCCGTTGATCCTAATCACGCCCATGACAAACCAGCAGCGCTGGATCACAAGATTATCGGCGCAGCCCGGGCCATGGCGACACTGTCTGACGCCTCAGTGCATCTTTTTCATTCGGCCTGGGTGCCACCACTTTCGGGTGTCTATCCCCTGGTTGTCAATCAGGAGGAGGAGTCCGAGAAACTGTTCGGGCTTGCTGATCGGCACGAGATCGCTCATGACAATTGCCACTCAAGCAACGAGCAAATCACGGAATCATTGCCCGAGTTGGTCGCCGAACTTAAGGCGGGCATTGTGGTTATGGGGGCAGTTTCCCGATCACGCTTTGATCGGGTCCTGATTGGCAACACGGCCGAAAAATTACTGGATCATCTGGAGAGTGATGTTCTGGTGATTAAACCCGACGAGATGCCGGCTCTCAGTCAATATCTGCTCTAGAGCTCATCTGACTGAATAGAGAAGTCTCAGCCGGAGTCTCCAGCCCAGCCCGCAGGAAACAGCGGGTTCTGCATGGGCGGAGGTGCAACGCCAGGCCCGCTGCTACGGAAGCGACGGGCCGAATCAATCCTCTTCATCGCCTACGTGAACTGTGAGCACGTCGCAAGTTGCGCCGTGCAAGACTTTATTGGCGGTAGAACCCAGCAGAATTTTCCAGCCCGAATGACCATGGCTGCCAATAACGATAACGTCGGCACCGATTTCCTCGGCAAGGCTGCGAACTTCTGGGGCAGGGGCGCCAAGCAGGGTATGAATATGGTCCTCTTTGGCGTTGATCTTGTTGCCGAGCTTGGCCAGCCTTTCCTCGGCGAAATTAATGGCTTCCTGCTGCAATTCGCTGATGTTGACCGCATAAATATCCATGCTGTAGGCAGCGGCAACGGGTTCCACGACGTGCACAAGATGCAGTTTAGCCGTGTCACCCGCCAGCCTGGCGGCAGCTTCAATTACCTTCAGTGAATCATTGGACAGATCTACCGCGACCAGAATCTTGTTGTACATACTCAACTCTCCTACTGCTCTGGCGCCCACATGGCACCGAGGTCAATGATGGTCTCTGCAACTTCCAGCGTAGCGGCTATCGTCGGTCAGGCTCTTGATGTCTGTCAATAGCCGGGAACGCCATGTCCATAAAATGAGGCATTACAAATAGGGAGAAAATAGCCAGGCCAGACCATTGCGCAAGCGCCGCCAGAGCGGTATTGATTTTAGCCGTTCCTCATCGAGCAAGATTGATTCTGCGAGGCAGCGATCGAAGTATTGCTCTATTTCTCCTGCAAGTTGGGTATCAAAAACTTCCACAACGAGTTCGAAATTGAGGCGCAAGCTGCGCGGGTCGAGGTTCGCGGACCCGATCAGTGAATAATTGTCATCGATTAAAATGGCTTTGGTGTGAATAAAGGGAGCTGGCTGTAAATAAACCTTCAGATCGCGGTCGAGAATATAGCGCAAATTATGCAGTGCGGCCCAGTGTGCAAGGTGAATATTGGTGCGTTCTGGCAGCATGATCTTCACATCGACTCCACGCAGCTCCGCGGCGACCAGGGCTCCCACTAGATCGAAACTGGGAAGGAAGTAGGGGGTCATGATCCAGATTCGATTGCGGGCAGTTGACATTACCCCCACCAGCAACTTGGTCAGTTTGTCGAGGTCATCATTGGGACCATCGGGAATAACCCTGGCCCAGATGTCCGAATGACTGTTAATTGTGTTGCTGGGCTTGAACGATTCCGGATCTACTCTGCCAGCAGCATGATTCCAGTCCTTTAGAAATGCCCGTTCGAATTCATCGACTATTTTACCGGTCAGGCGAAAATGCAGATCACGGGCTCGTTTCTGGTTCTGGAGCCGATTAACCAGGTGACGGTCACCGATGTTTTGCCCTCCGGTATAGGCGACCTTGCCGTCCACAACCAGGATTTTACGGTGATTTCTCAAGTTGATATGCAAGGATGGCGGCAGCAGCTTGATGGGATTGAAACCTCTGAATGCGATTCCGCATTTGCGCAGGGCAAAGATTGCTATCGGCGGATAAGCAATGCCTCCGAGGCCGTCGACTATCACGCGTACGTCGACACCTCTTGCCCTGGCACGGCGGAAACTTTCTATGAACTGCTTGCCGGTATCGTCTTTCTGAAAGATGTAAGTAGAACAGTAAACGCGCTTTTGCGCTGACTCAATGTCTTCGAGCATGGCCGGATAACAACCTTCACCGTTTTCAAGCATTGAGATCTCGTCGCAGGACTGCAGTCCAACCTTGGTGACTGATTCCCCAACCATGGAGAGAGGCCGCAGGTTTCTGCCCTCGGGGACGCTTATTGCCTCGGATGAATTACCCAGCTCATTGACAAGATAACTGCTCTGGGCCACTGAGCCGATGCGGTTAATACCGAATATCAAGTAAATGATCGGTCCAGCAACGGGCAGGATGAGGCTGAAAGCGAGCCAGGCGAACGCCGACTTCGAGTCGCGCTTGGTCATCAGCGCATGGTAGGCGGCCGCCGCTGCCATCAGGGGTGCCAGCATAGTAATTATAATGCTGATGGTCATTTGGGTTACCCGGTCAGGCTCAGGTCTCGGTCGCGAGTTTGATGTTCGCCAATACGGCGCAATGATCAGACACCTGACGCCATCTGGCATCGGCCAGGACCTCAGTCGAATCCACCTCAAAGCCCCGCAGGTAGATACGATCCATCGGTAGCACCGGCATCATGGCCGGATAGGTAACGGATAATCGTCTGTGGTGAATCTCGGAGGCCTCTACCAGGCCGCAGCCCAGCACCAGCTGGCGATGCACGGTGCGGCGCCAGTCATTGAAATCGCCGGCGAGAATTAGGGGTTCTCCCGGCGGAATATTGCCAGTGATGTAGTCGATCAGTAACCGGGTCTGCTGGCGGCGCTCGCGTTCAAACAATCCCAGGTGGACGCAGAGAAGATGAACACGGCTTTCCAGCATACCGTGCAGAATGCCACGTTGGGAAAAACTCAGGGTCGAGACATTAATGTTCGAATATTCACTAATCGGCAATTCACTGAGTATAGCGTTTCCGTGATGACCATGCTGGTAGATCGCATTCTGGCCGTAGGCATAGTGGTTCCAAACCGTGTCAGCGAGAAACTCGAACTGATTAGTCTCAGGCCAGTCTGAAATAGCTTCCCGATGTTTTTCGTTTTCTCCGATCACTTCCTGAAGAAACACCAGATTACTGCCGGTAAGACGGAGGTTCTCGCGGATTTTCTCCAGAGTAAAGCGCCGATTACCCATGGAGAACCCTTTGTGGATGTTGAGAGTAAGTACTCTGAATTCAAGCATGTAGAGCCCGACTCGTGGGGTGGCCCGCGAAAATGTAGGTGTATTATTTCAAGCTGAGTTATTTTAATCTATGACTAATCAAGTCTTCGGAGTCTCCGATGGATATTGAAAGCATTAAACAGACTTTGCTGAAGTTAAAACAGGAACTCGAGTCCAGACTCGAGCGCACTCACAGGCACATCTACCACAAAGACAAGCCCGTCAGCGCCAATTTCAACGAGCAAATCAAGGAAAAAGAAAACGACGAATTGGTGATGGCGCTGGAGGCAGATGGCAAAGAAGAGTTGAGCATGATCAATCGTGCTCTCAAGCGTATCGAAGACGGCGAGTACACGGAGTGTGCCGTCTGTGGAGAATCCATAGCCGAGGCCCGACTTGAAGCGATTCCCTACGCTGACCGCTGTATCAATTGCGCGAGCAAATCCTGAGTCGCAATGGTCATTCCTGCAGTACTTTATTGCCACAGTATTTACAGAAGCGGGCGTCCATGTCGTGGCCGACCGCTTCACAGCTCTCGCATTTGCGGCCGTTATCCTGATTGCGGCGTTGTTGCGCCTGCATTTCATTAATCAACTCGGCGCCAATGATGCCGGTTGGTACCGCAATAATTGCGTATCCACAAATCATCGCCAGAGCGGCAATCATCTGTCCAAGTGGGGTCTGTGGTGAAATATCACCGTAACCTACAGTCGTGATTGTCACGATCGCCCAGTAGATCGATTCCGGAATGCTGGTGAAACCGTGCTCGGGCCCCTCGATGATAAACATCGTGGCACCAAAGATGATGATGAGGGTAAGCACTGAAAACAGAAATACGAAAATCTTCCTGCGTGACTGCAGCAGGGCCGTATACATCAGGTTGGCTTCGCCCATATACCGAAACAGTTTGAGTATGCGGAAAATCCGCAGCACTCGCATGATTCGGATTACGATGAGGTACTGGGCCTGAGGAAAGACGAAGGCGATGTAGGTGGGCAGGATGGAAAAAAGATCGATAAGGCCATAGAAGCTGAAAATATAGCCTTTTCTGTTGTCCGTGCTGTAGATTCTGAGGCTGTACTCAATAGTAAAGAGCAGGGTAAAGAACCACTCCAGGCGGACGAATAATTCGCCGTAGCGCGCATTGAAAGAGGCCACGGAGTCCAGCAACACGGCAACTACTGAGGCCACAATCATTATGATGAGGGCGATGTCGAATAGCCTGCCGGCCTTCGACTCGTAGCCGAAGATTACGTCGTAGATGCCTTGCTTCAGTTCAGAATTTGCAATCATTGCCGTCTGGTCGCCAGTCCACTGAATTCCTATCCCTGCGCCGGGACAATCAAGACTTGAGCACCAGCACGTCGCAGGGGCAGTCTTCCAGGATCTTCTCGGCGGTGTTGCCGATAATCGCCCGTTCCAGGACGTTGCGCGATAGGGCGCCAATGACCAGCACGTTGGCATTGATTTCGTTGAGGAACTTGATCAAGGAAGGTACCAGTTCACCCTCACTGAGCCGTATGTCACTGTTTGAAATTTCGTATTTGCTGACCAGCGCCTCGACCTTAGTGAAGTGAAAATCGCGAATGCGGTCAAGGTGTTCCTGCGATTCTCCGCCCATCGGAAATAGAGTACTTACGAAGGGGAAATAAGAGTGGAAGACTTGCGGCTTTAGGTCCAGGATCTCCGCTATTTGCTTCATGCCGCTTAGCAGGACGTGATCGAGCCTGGACTGTTCGGCCTTGGCATGGAGCGGGTCGACGGCGGTGACAATGGCGCCGCGAGTATGCCAGGGTCGTGATTTGACCAGGAGCAGGGGAGCCCGGCATTTACGGATCAGGCGCCAGTCGGTGTTACTTACCAGAGTTCGCTGCGCGGCGTTGTGATGATGGGTGCTTTTGAGAACCAGGTCTGGTTTTATTTTGTCCGTCTCGGCGATGATGGCCTCGGCCAGATGATGGGCCTCAGTGAACTTGCTGGAGGCGCTGATGCCGTCGTTCCCACATTCCTCAATCAGGTTTTCCAGGATCTTCCCATAGTGCTGTGCGAACAGTTTGCGCTGATTTTCGAAGAAATCGCTGTCGACACCTTCGTACACAAAGGAGTGTTCGGTAAGGGTGTTTTCATTGTTGATGTAGAGATTCAGGCTGGCTCCGGTAGCCCGGGCGATGAGCTTGGCCCGATCCATCACGAAATCTCGTTCAACGGTAGGATCGATAACAACCAGAATATTCTTGATGGCTTTCATGGCGGCCTCCATCATTTGCCGATTCGAAAAAAGCGCCGGTCCGGCGGATTCGGTCTCGGCGAGTGCCACCACAGCAGTTCGCCACACCGGTCAGGTCTGGCCCGTGTAATCACGGACTTTCTGAGAGTCAGAGAGTATATAATGTAGCATCCTCAAGGAGGTGCTGATAGATGCGGTAGTGCCCTAGCTTGCCTCTCGCATCATGTTGCGGGCGATGATGATCTGCTGAATCTGACTGGTTCCTTCATACAGTCTAAGCAGCCTGACGTCGCGATAAAATCGCTCGACAGCGTATTCAGACATGTAGCCGGCACCGCCGTGAATCTGCACTGCCCGGTCGGCCACGCGGCCCACCATCTCGGTTGCAAAGAGCTTGCAGGCGGAGGACTCGGTGCTGACGTTGTCGCCGCTGTCGCGTTTGCGCGCTGTTTCCAGGGTCATGCAGCGAGCGGCGTAGGCTTCGGTCCGTGAGTCCGCCAGCATTGCCTGGATCAATTGTTGTTCCGCGATTGGTTTGCCGAATTGCTTTCGCTGCAGGGCATAGTCCAGGGAATCCTTGATGAGGCGTTCGGCGATTCCCACGCTGACACCGGAGATGTGCAGGCGCCCCCGATCCAGAACCTTCATGGCGGTAATGAACCCCTGGCCCTCCGCTCCTATGAGATTCTCTGCTGGCACGCGACAGTCCTCGAAGATGACGTCGCAGGTCATGGAGCCTGCCTGGCCCATCTTTTTGTCTACGGACCCCAGGGTGATGCCGTCGGTGTCACGCTCCACGATAAAAGAGGAAATGCCCCGTGCGCCTTTGTTTTCCGGATCTGTTCTGGCCATCACATTAAAGGTATCGGCGACAGGAGCATTGGTGATATAGCGTTTGGTGCCGTTGATGCGGTAGTGATCACCGTCACGTACGGCCGAAGTCTTGAGGGAAGCGGCATCCGATCCGGCTTCAGGTTCGGTCAGACAGAAGCAGCTGATGTACTCGCCGCTCGCGTATTTGGGAAGAAATTTCTGCTTCTGTTCCTCGGTGCCGTCGAATACAACAGCAGCCGAGCCGATACCATTATTTGTGCCCATGATGGAGCGAAAGGCGGGCGAGGTGTGACCAAGCGCCATGGCAACCAGAATCTCTTCCTCCATGGTCAGCCCGAGACCGCCATACTCTTCCGGTATGGTCAGGCCGAACAGTCCCAATTCTTTCATCTCTTTGAGGATGTCATCTGGAACCCTGCCGAGTTCCACAAGCTGGTCTTCGGCCGGGACCAGTCGCTCCCTTACAAAGCGCTCAATCATGTCGATGAGCTGATTGATTGTTTCCTGGTCCCGTATCATTGTCTGGCTTCCGAAATGTGCGGTTAAGCTATCACAAGGCCTGGCGCAAAGCGACTGCAGCCAGCGTCGTTTGTGGGCTGGGCGTGATTTTAGGGGCTATGCTAAAATAGCCGCCCGTAAACGTCAGCGGGTGTACGCCGGCGACAGAGCGCCTGGTTTACCTAGCGGAAGTGACTCGCCGTAGCGGTGCAATTTCAAGTCGTAACTGAGAATTTTCATGCCCAGACACGAGCTGACAGAAGCTTTTATTTATGATGGTGGACGCACAGCATTCGGACGTTTCGCAGGAGTGCTGGCGCCGCTGCGACCGGACGATATGCTTGCCCTCGTAATCAAGCAGCTTGTCGAGCGCAATAAATTCGCCGTGGACGCATATGAGGATGTGATCGTAGGCAACACCAATCAGGCCGGGGAAGACTGCCGGAACGTCGCGCGTTTCTCGGCTCTGCTCGCGGGTCTCCCGGTCCAGGTCGCGGGTCTCACTGTAAATCGCCTCTGTGCCTCCGGTCTGGCAGCAACGCTGGCGGCTGCCAATGGGGTCAAGGTGGGCGAAGGCAAGCTTTTTATCGCTGGTGGGGTTGAGTCCATGAGTCGGGCGCCCCTGGTCCTGTCCAAGGCACAGAATCCCTTTGATCGCGGTCAGTCCCTCGCGGACAGCACGCTCGGTGCCCGCTTCACCAATCCAAAATTCGCCAGCGCCTTCGGCACCGACAGTATGCCGGAGACTGCCGATAATATCGCTGAGGACCTGGGTATCTCGCGTGCGGACAGCGATGTGTTCGCAGCATCCTCTCAGGCCAAGTATGAAGCCGCCCGGGCTGAAGGGTTTTTCGAAGACGAGATCATTCCTGTCGAGGTGCCCCAGGGCCGGAAAAAACCGCCGGTCACGGTGACGGCGGACGAGCATCCTCGTCCCAGCAGCGATGTGGAAGCATTAGGTCAGTTGCGCCCGCTGTTCGAGGCTGGCGTGGTCACCGCGGGTAACGCCTCGGGTATTAATGATGGGGCAGCAGCGCTGATCGTGGGTAATCGCGAAGCAGGTCTTGGAACGGGCCTGGAACCGCGCGTTCGTATTCTCGCTGGCGCTGCGGCCGGTGTCGAACCGAGAGTCATGGGCCTGGGTCCGGTCTTTGCTATACAAAAGGCGCTGGACCGGGCTGGTCTGGCGCTAAAGGACATGGACATTATTGAGATCAATGAGGCCTTCGCGACCCAGGTGCTGGGCTGTCTCGAGCTCCTGCGAATCGATTACAGGGATTCCCGGGTGAACCCGAACGGTGGTGCTATAGCCATTGGTCATCCCCTCGGCGCCTCCGGCGCCCGCATCGCTCTGACTACCATGCGACAACTAGAGCGCAGTGGGGGGCGCTACGCCGTGATCAGTCTGTGTATCGGTATTGGTCAGGGACTGGCGGCTGTAATTGAACGAGTAGATTAAATACAGACAAATCACAAGGAAAGCTAATGTCGCAAGTAGTTGGCTATGAACTCCGAGACCATGTTGGTGTTATTACGGTCAACAACCCACCGGTCAATGCACTGTCTCAGGTGGTGCGAGAAGGAATCCTCGATGCCGTAAAAACTGCACAAGGGGATGACTCCGAGGCGCTGATTTTGCGCTGCGAAGGCCGGACTTTTATCGCCGGTGCTGACATCACTGAATTTGGCAAGCCACCGCAAGACCCGTCGCTGCCAGAAGTGTTGACGGCCATCGAGAACTCCAGCAAGCTGGTGATAGCTGCGATTCATGGTACTGCCCTCGGCGGTGGATTCGAAGTGGCTCTGGCTTGCCATTATCGTTGCGCCCTCGCCTCCGCCAGGGTGGGCCTGCCCGAGGTCAAGCTGGGGCTGCTCCCCGGAGCCGGAGGCACCCAGCGAGTGCCAAGAATAGCAGGCGTCAAGGCCGCCCTGGATATGATCGCCGGAGGCACTCCCCTGGCTGCGCCGGCGGCCCGTGACCTGGGTCTGATTAATGAGATCATTACCGGGGAAGACCTGGTTTCCGGAGCTCTGGAGTACGCCCGTGGTCTGGTTGCAGCCGGGGCACCGCTCAAGCGCATCCGCGACATCAGCATCGACGCCGCCAGCATCGAGCCGGGATTTTTTACCGAGGCACGCGCCCGACTGGCTAAGAGGGCGCGCGGACAGATCGCCCCCGACCGAATCGTCAGTGCTATTGAGGCGGCGGTGCAACTACCTATGGAGTCTGGCCTGAAGCGAGAACGGGAATTGTTCCAGGAGCTAGTCAGTTCACCGGAATCGGCGGCCATGCGGCACATTTTCTTTGCTGAACGTCAGGCGGCCAAAATCAAGGATCTGCCGAAAGACACGCCTACCCGGAAAATCGCCAGTGTGGCCATCATCGGCGGCGGCACTATGGGTGGCGGTATCGCTATGTGCTTTGCCAATGCGGATATCCCCGTGACTCTGTTGGAAGTGAATGCGGAAGCTTTAGAGAAAGGGCTTGCCATAATAAAAAAGAATTACGGCATTACCGTTCAAAAAGCCAAGATGACCGAAGACCTCATGCACGAGCGCCTTGCGCTGATCAAAGGGACGACCGACTACGAGGCGATAGGAGACGTGGACCTGGTGATCGAGGCGGTCTTCGAAAACCTGGAGCTCAAGAAAGAGATCTTTAGCAGACTGGATGCCACTTGCAAGCAAGGCGCTATTCTTGCCACCAATACTTCCTATCAGGATGTGAATGCCATCGCGGAGGCGACCCGCAGACCTGAGGATGTCCTCGGCATGCACTTTTTCAGCCCGGCCAATGTGATGCGGCTGCTGGAAGTGGTCCGCGGCGACAAGACCGCAGACGATGTTGTCGCCACGGCGATGCAGATCGGCAAAAAGATTGGCAAAGTCTGTGCTCTGTCCCGGGTCTGTTATGGTTTTATCGGCAATCGCATGCTCGGCGGCTACGGGCGCGAATCCCAAATGCTACTGCTTGATGGCTGCACGCCGAGGCAGGTTGATTCTGTCCTTGAGGGCTTCGGCATGGCCATGGGGCCGCTGGCAATGAGTGACCTCGCTGGACTGGACGTTGGCTACAAGGCCCGTCAAGGACGCGCGGATCTGCCCGATGATCCGCGGCTTTATCGCATGGGCGACGTGCTGGTGGAAATGGACAGGCTGGGGCAGAAATCGGGCGCCGGTTTTTACCAGTACGATGCCAAGACCCGAGCCCGCATGGACGACCCCACGGTGGAGGAATTGATCAAAAAAGAGGCAAGTGATCTCGGCGTAGAGCAGCGTCAGGTGGACGCTGAAGAGATTCTGGCGCGCTGCCTGTATCCGCTTATTAATGAAGGCGCCAAAATCCTCGAAGAGGGCATCGCGCAGAGACCTGGCGATATCGATGTGGTCTATGTGTATGGTTATGCCTTTCCGGCGGCCAAGGGCGGTCCGATGTATTACGCCGACCAGGTCGGGCTGAAGAACGTCTATGACAGAATCTGTGAGTTCCAGGAGCGCTACGGCGAGGTGTACTGGAAACCCGCTTCGCTGCTGGAGACGCTTGCCCTCGAAGGCAGCACTTTTGCCGAGTGGGCGAAAAGTCATGATTAGGGCTCTTTAAAAATCAATCAGGAAGGTAGGCTTTTCATCGACCCAGCGGGCCCCGACCCGGCACTTCACGCGCACAAGGATATTGCCATGTCTGCAGCAATCAGGGCGTCCATAGTATGATTTCTTATCAAACCGCTACCCCGGGTGCGCCGCTGGTCGAGGTGAGTTCAGATACTCCTATTCCCGAGGGAAAGGAGATACTGCTCAAGACCCGAGCCTGTGGGGTCTGTCACTCCGACCTGCATCTACACGAGGGAAGCTTCGATCTGGGCGGCGGCAAGATGCTTGAGGTGGGGCGTCAAGGTAGGGTGCTTGGTCACGAGATTTTTGGTGAAGTAGTCGCAACCGGGCCGGACGCCGAAGGCGTCCAGATTGGCGACCGCAGAGTAGTCTACCCCTGGATTGGCTGCGGCAAATGCCAGCTCTGCCGGCGGGGCGATGAGCACTTGTGCACGCCGGGTCGGGCACTCGGCATAGTCATGAACGGCGGGTTCTCCGATCACGTTATTGTCCCGGACAGTCGATACTTGTTCGACAAGGGCGATGTGGCGGATTCGCTTGCCGCAACTTATGCCTGCTCAGGCCTGACCGCCTTCAGTGCTATTCGCAAGGTTGGTACACTGTCGAAGGAGGATGAAATCGTCATTATCGGCGCCGGTGGCGTTGGCATGATGGCTATCCAGATTGCGATGGCGCGCGCTATTAACCCTATCGTGGTGGATATCGACGCCGACAAGCTCAGCGCCGTCCGCGAGCTTGGGGTCAGTCGCACCTTCAATTCCGGTGATCCACAGACTGCGAAAGAGATTCGCAAGGCAACGGGTGGGGCCCACGCGGCCCTTGATTTCGTCGGTGCCGAGGCCAGCGTGAATTACGGCCTGAATTGTCTGCGCAAGGGTGGCATGTTGCTGGTCATCGGGCTGTTCGGAGGCGCTCTGACCTTGCCAATCCCCTTGTTGCCCATGAATGCCCGCATTATTCAGGGCAGTTACGTGGGCACTCTAAAGGAAATGGGCGAACTGATGCAGTTAGTCCGCACCGGCAAGATTGCACCGATCGAGATTCAAGAACGGCCGTTGGCTGAAGCCAACGCCGCTCTGGCTGATCTTAAGGCCGGCAAAGTGCGGGGCAGGCAGGTGCTAGTCGCCGGCTGACCCGGTAGAGAAAATGAGATGAGCAAGTTGCAGGAATTTCGCCAGAGCACACGCGACTGGCTGCGAGCAAATTGTCCGCTATCGATGCGCACGGCCATGGTTCAAGAGAAGAATGTCTGGGGTGGACGCAATGCCCAGTTCTCCAATCCCGACAGTCAGTTTCGCCGCCTGCGTGACAGCCTTGATGAGACTGGTTCCGACCGGGAAAGCTGGCAACAGAGGCTGAACTTAGGTAGGGCCGGCATGGCCATTGCCGAGGACTATGGCGGCTTTGACTGCAGCATCCTGGGAGTAGTGCGGTAAATCATGATTTTACTGGTTATTGCGGCGCTGCTGGCACTGCTGGTTTACGCCCCCTCATTCTGGGTCCGGCACGTCATGCGCCGGTACAGCCGAGAGATCCCGGAACTACCCGGTACCGGCGGTGAACTGGCCCGACACCTGATCCAGCGTTTCGATCTGGATGGCATCGACGTAGAAGAAACCGACCCCTTACGTGACCATTTCGACCCCCGGGCTCCGGCCGTTCGACTCAGCCCCGACAATTTCAATGGCAAGTCCCTGACCGCAGTGGCGGTGGCGTCGCATGAAGTTGGCCACGCCATTCAGTTTCATCGTCAGGAAAGGATTTTCCAACTGCGTAAACGTTACCTGCCCACCGCCAATGCCCTGGGCCAGGCCGGCATAGGTCTCATGCTCGCGCTCCCTATCCTGGCCATTATCATGCGTTCTCCCGCTGCGCTGGGCCTGATGATCGGACTCAGTGTCCTGCTGCAGCTGGCAGGCGCCCTGACCTACCTGATTGTCTTGCCGGAGGAATGGGATGCGAGCTTCAACAAGGCCCTGCCTATCCTTGTCGAAGGCGGATATGTAACTAAGGCGCAGCTGCCGGCAGTTCGAAAAATCCTCAAGGCAGCGGCACTCACCTATTTCGCCGGCGCGCTAGCCAACATGCTCAATATAGGGCGCTGGCTGCTTATTCTGCGACGGTAGTGTGTGACCGGCGACTTGACGGCACAGACAAAACTAGCGACTCTACTTGCTGATTCAAACAGGTCCGAGTAAACAGGAGAGTCCCTGGCGTCAGATTGAATCAGGGCCGCAGGAAATTGACTATGGATGATTCGCTGAATGTATTCGATGAGCCCTTGCAGGACTGTAGCCACGATCCAGTGACCGGATTTTACCGAGATGGTTGCTGCAACACCGGTAAGCAGGACATCGGTTCGCATACGGTCTGTGTCCGGGTGACCAAGAAGTTCCTGGAGTATTCGCGTTTCCGCGGTAATGATCTGACCACGCCCATGCCTGATTTCGGATTTCCGGGACTGCAGCCGGGGGATCGCTGGTGCCTCTGTGCCTCACGCTGGCTTGAGGCCTTCGAGCAAAATATGGCTCCCCGGGTTTTTTTGGCAAGCACGCACAAACGCGTGCTTGAACTTGTGCCGCTGGAGAAATTAAAACAACACGCTGCAGACATCAATTAAAGACAGATGTCGCCCCGCAGACAGTGTCAGAGTACTCGCGATCAGCCGTGGCTAGTGACTGTAAAAGTGTGCCCGCAGACCCGGCGGGAGGCGTGTCTTCATTTCTCAGAGCATCATCAATAGACTAGCGGGCTTTCGGAACAGCGCCGTTGATTCAGGCCGACACAACACACTCTGATACTGTCGCAAATGGAGAAGCGCATGACGGATTCAATTAGCAGTTTGTTCGGGCGCTCCCCGGTAAGACCTCTCCAGCTGCATATGGAAAAGGTTCAGACCGGAGTTGAAGAGCTAAAGAATTTTTGTCAGGCCTGCGCACTCGAGGACTGGGTTGAGGCTGAGAGAATCTACAACCTTATCGGCACACTCGAGCAGCAGGCGGATGACATGAAAAATGAACTGCGAGCCAATCTGCCCAAGTTTCAACTCATGCCGGTTGCCCGCTCCGACATTCTCTCGCTGCTGGGTATGCAGGACAAATTGATCAATTGCAGCAAGGACATTTCCGGACTAATGCTGGGCCGCAAGATGATTATTCCGTCGGAAATTGCTGAAATTTTTTCTGACTTCATTGATAAATCCATCGCTACAAGCGCTCAAGCTTTGCGCACAATTCAAGAACTCGACGCCCTATTCGAGACTGGTTTCGATAGTAGGGAGTTGGCGAAGATAAACGGCTCAATCGAAGCAATCGATGCCCTGGAGAGTGAATGCGATAGTGTTCAGGTGCAATTACGCGCCGAAATTATGAAAATCGAAAATTCCGGCCCGCCTGTGCAGGTTATGTTTCTTTACCGCATTGTCGAAGATGTTGGTGAACTTTCTGATCTGGCCCATAGGGTGGGTAATCGCCTCACTATTTTGCTGGCCTGATCGACTGTATTGGCTCACTATCCTGTGGCGCAGTCAACATGAAATACAGCAAGGCAATCAAGTACGCATTTGTTGTATTAGCAGCCTTAAAGCAGCGAGCGGTCTGACACAAAGCATCCCTAAGATTCATTACAAGATCAAAAAAGTGGATTAGGTCATGACAAGAATACACACGATCCAATTTAAGCCGTTTCTTTGGGCCGATGGCTCGGTTATGGAAGATATCTTCGTCGAAGATAATCTGCACCTGAATGCGCTGGGCAATCTGATCTGGGGAGCCACAATCCGGGCAGCCCTTATGCCCCTCGAAGCGCGACACGAATCAAGTCTGAAGTAGTCGGCACGAATACCATGATGCCGCTGCTAGCTGACGTATTCCTTGCCCTGCTCATTCTGGGCCTGCCGGTGGCTCTAATGAGCTGGTTCATTTTCCATTGGCTGTTTAGTTCCGCAGGGCTGGAACGGCAAGGCGATCGCAAGACCCTGGCGGCGCAAGTCAAGAAAGCCAGGAAGAAAATCTCGAGACAAAAGCGTAGCAACGCGCGCTATATCTATGAAAAGTGGATGTGGTTTGGCAGCGGCTTCTATGGACTGGCTGGTCTGTGGACTTTCGCCTTAATTGAGGTCAAACAGTTCGCAGAGTTTGTGCTCGAGTTTCCAGGGTGGAGTGTCTTGCTGCAGGGCGGCCTTGTCGGCTTTTTCATTAATTTCCTGATCAACCAGCTAGGCAATCTGTTCCAGGGTTTGTTCTGGTTTACCTGGTGGCCGGCGGATTCTATCCTGGTCTGGGTATTGGTTGCCTATCTTGGCTACTGGACAGGAGTTGAACTGGCCCGGCGTCAGGTGACATTCTCCCGCCCCGACCTAAGCTAGGGATGTCTGCATTATTCAGAGCATGCCCGTAGACTCGGAATGAGTGGATCGAAGGATCGCGGATGGTCGGAGCCGAACTGCGCGTGAAACGCCAGGTCTAGTATTCGTCCAGGCCTTCTGTCAGTTCGATGCGCACACCGGCTGGGTCGGTGAAAAAAGCGATCGCCAGGCCAACGGCCGGAATTTCCCGATAGGGGACCTCGAACTCTATGCCTGCGGCTTCCAGGGTGGCGCAGAATGCCTCAAGGTCATCAACTTCAAAGCCAATATGATCCACGGCCGCGCCCTGGGTGGGCGCCCGATCGGACCCGGAGCGGCTGAAACTCAGATTCATTCCGGGTACATTGGTGGTGGTTGGGATGCTGCCTCGTGGCCGCGTCTCAAGACTGAAGATATCGGTGTACCAGTTAAGCAGCTCCTCGTGCTCGGCACTATAGAAATGCACGTGATAGCCCGTGATTTCTTCATGCAGGCCCTGATCTTCCTGCATTTCCACATAGACGCCATCGGGGAGCATGACATAGGCGTTGGTTTGACCTTCGGCGCCAGTAAAGACCCGGCCCACCTCGAGTCCATCAGCACGCCAGTCTGCCAGAAAGCGTTCCATGTCTCGCACTTTGAATCCAAAATGGTCCATCACCGTTTCCCGGGAACCCTCGATGGGCTCGCGCTCGGTGAACAGAACGACCATATTGGGGAGTCGGATCGCGGTCAGCGGTCCCTTCTCGACGACGACGCCGCCGAAATGTTTTTCCCAGATAGGCAGGTGTTCGGTGATGCTGCTGACATTAAGGTGGACATGGCCAAAGGTCAGGCCGGCCTGATTCGGTGTCGCCAGTTGCGCCTGCGCGCCGACGGAGAGGGCGAGGAAGAGACATAATCCAAAGAGTTTTACCATGATCGCTGCCTGCAGTGGTTGCTTGTTTTTGTTGTGAGGCCTGAACTGCGAGGCCTGATGAGTCGAGGTCTGAACTGGATCCCGGGCGGGGTTATTCAACGATGGCCTGGTAAATGCCGCTGCGCAGCTTGCTGTAATCGTCGAGTCCGGTGGCGGGTATGATCTGCGTGAGGTAAACCACCACCAGTTCCTCTTCCGGGTCGACCCAGTAGGTGGAGTGATAAGCGCCGCCCCAACCGTATTCGCCCTCCGAGCCTAACTGACCGCGGGCGCCAAGGTCTTCGACTACGGAAAAACCTAGTCCAAATCCAACACCTGAACGAAAGGGGATGTCTCCGAGGTGGCTGGTGGTCATCAGTTCAACAGTCTTCGGCGACAGAATTCTATTACCGTCCAGCTCGCCCCCGTTTAATGTCATCTGTAGAAAGCGCCCATAATCCCGAGCGGTGGACAACAACCCGGCGCCGCCAGAATAGCTGACATTGGGACCCTGACCGCGCACATACAGGCCCTGGCTCTGCATGCCGTCCCGAGCCGGAATCGGCTCGATGCCGCCTCCCTGGCGCGGGCGATACACCACGGCCAGACGGTCGCGCTTATCCTGGGGAAGGTAGAAATGGGTGTCATTCATGTCCAGGGGTTCGAAGATTTCCTGGCGCAGAAAGGTGGCAAGGTCCTGTCCACTGGCGACCTCGATTACTGCGCCAAGAATGTCCGTGTTGTAGCCATAGATCCAGGCATCGCCGGGGTGAGCATCGAGAGGAAGAGAGGCCATGCGGGCTATGGACGCGACAATCGGCTCGTCCTTGTTGGCGAAGTACCAGCCCTGAAAACCTGCCTGCGTCCACTCGGCCCGGGCTGGGCCGCTGCCATAGCTCATGCCACCCGTGTGGGTGAGCAGGTGGCGCAGGGTAATAGGTTGATCTGCGGGTTCCAGGTCATAGCCGCCGCTGCTATTGGGCACAGCCACCTGTACGTCTGCCCATTCGGGGATATAGCGACTGAGTGGGTGGCTGATATCCAGTTTTCCGCGTTCGTGCAGCATCATGATGCCGACGCTGACTATGGCCTTGGTCTGAGAAGCGATGCGAAAAATGGTGTCATCGGTCATCGGCAGGCCGGCCTCAATATTGCGCATGCCGTTCGCCGCAGAGTAGACGATTCGGCCATCGCGCAGCACCAGGATCGACTGACCGGCCAGGAGCTCAGCGTTGACGTAGGACTTCATGACCGCGTCGAAGGCGTCCAGCCGGTCCTGGGACATTCCGACCCTGTCGGCCTGCACTCGAGAAAATTCGCTCGCAGCGACGAATTGCGCGGAAATAACCAGAAGTGTGCTGAGTACAAGGGCTAGAGGCTTGAAGTGGCGCATTTTTTCCCTCTTTTTAGTATTTAGGGATGCGCTGAATAATGCCGGCATGCCTGAGGCTTTCAGGCTACCGCGACTTGTCTGCATTGTTCAGAGCATCGTCAGAATTGGGACCCAAGTATAGCCCTTTTTGCTAAGGCAGCGTCAAATCCCCGGCAGCTGGAAATTCCGTTGCTCTAGAGCTGCAAATTGCCGGCAGTTTCACAAGATCTGAGGCCAATGTACGCTGTTTTTCCGTCCTGTTTGCTGGCGCCGGATAGATTCCTGCGCGGGCTCGATTGCAACTGATCCACCAGTTGGCCCAATTGACATCGACCCGGGGCAGGCGCATCATGCCGCCACTATGAGTTCCCTGACGACTTTCAATTCTTTTTTCTGGTGGCCCGGCAAGCCGGGCTGCCAGGAGTTCACACTCTGATCTCACCGCTGGCCGCCCTGAGTCGTGGCGGCCTGTTGCATTACTAACTTTCTTCTATCGCCACCTCTCCGGGTAAGCCAGCCGGGACAAGGATTTGGCGATGCAACTATCACAACAGCTTAACTTTCATTGTGCCAATGGCATGGGCGTTAGACGTCATGTCACCGACGCAGATTACGTCAGTGCAATTGGCGATTTGGCCCAGCGTCTGGATTCACAGCAGGGTGTCCTGCTGGCGTCCAGCTTCGAGTATCCGGGCCGCTACACGCGCTGGGATATTGGCTTCGTCAATCCGCCGATCATGATCGTGGCGCGTGGCAGGCGTATGGAGATCCTGGCCCAGAATCGCCGCGGTGAAATTCTCCTGCCAGAGCTGGTCCAGGCGGTCAATAACCTGTCGGACGTTGCCGAACTAGACTATGGTGACACCGCCATCGAGCTGACTGTTGGTGACGGCGGCGTGCCGGCATCGGAAGAGAAGCGCAGCCGCCAGCCCTCCGTTTTCAGCGTCCTGCGGGCGCTGATTGCAGCCTTCGCTAGCGACGAGGACGCCTACTTGGGACTATATGGGGCCTTCGGCTACGACCTTACATTTCAGTTCGAGGATGTCGAGCGGCAGCAGCGACGCCAGACTCGGCAACGGGATCTGGTCCTGTACCTTCCGGATCAAATTTTCGTCGTCGACCACCGCATCCAACAGGCGCGCTGTTTTAACTACGAATTCATTTGCCGAGGCTGGAGTTCGCAGCGTCGCTGCGAGACCACCGGTGGCTTGCTACGCAGCGGCAAGGACTCCCACTATGTGCCCGCCGAGTCTGTGCCTGAGCGCTGTGATCATCGTTCAGGAGAATACGTCCGCCAGGTGCGGCGAGCTCTGGAGTATTTTCGTCGCGGCGATCTTTTTGAAGTGGTGCCGGGCCAAACTTTTTTTGAGCCAAGCAGAGACAAGCCGTCCACTGTATTCACAAGACTGCGACAGGCTAATCCTGCACCTTACGGAGCATTGATGAATCTGGGCGAGAAGGAATACCTGATTGCAGCCTCCCCGGAGATGTTTGTGCGCGTGGCGGCTCGAGAAATCGAGTCCTGTCCGATCTCGGGTACGATTAAACGAGGTGAAGACGCCCTCGGTGATGCCCGGCAGATCAAGGCGCTGCTAAACTCAGCCAAGGACGAGGCCGAGTTGTCCATGTGTACTGATGTGGATCGCAACGACAAGGCCAGGGTTTGTGTACCTGATACGATTCGGGTAGTAGGAAGGCGACAGATAGAACTCTATTCAAAACTTATTCATACGGTAGATCATGTCAAGGGCCGACTGGCTGACGGATTCGATGCGCTGGACGGTTTTCTCGCCCACACCTGGGCGGTCACCGTTACCGGGGCGCCGAAACACGCTGCCATGCAATATCTGGAGCGCTACGAAAAGTCGCCACGACACTGGTATGGAGGCGCCCTGGGCTATCTGGGGTTCAACGGTGAGATCAATACCGGACTCACCCTGCGCACGATTCGAATCCAATCCGGCATAGCCGAGGTTCGTGCCGGTGCTACCTTGATGAGCGATTCCGATCCACAAGCGGAGGAGCGCGAGACCCGGCTTAAGGCCGCGGCGCTGCTCGACGCCGTGCGCGGGCGAAAACCACAAGGAATGGCTGACGCCAAGCCGCGAATGAAGCCACGATCAAAGCTGGGTGCGGGGCTCGCGGCAATAATGATCGACCATCAGGATTCTTTTGTTCACAGTCTTACCGCCTATTTTCGTCAATGCGGCGTCAGTGTCACAACGCTGCGACCTGAGGCGGCCCGGACTTTCATCAAAGGCGCGACGCCAGACCTGGTGATCCTGTCGCCCGGCCCAGGCAGACCGTCGGATTTCGCCTTGGCCGAGACCATAGACCTCGCCTGTGCAAAACAGCTGCCGATCTTCGGGGTTTGCCTGGGCCTCCAGGGTCTGGTGGAATATTTCGGCGGCAGCCTGGGTTTGCTGCCTGATCCAATGCACGGTAAGCCGTCGCTGATCACACACTACGGTCACGCTATGTTCGCCGGCATCGACAGAAAGTTCACTGCGGGTCGCTACCATTCTCTAGTGACTAAATCCCTGCCTGATTGCCTGCAGGCAACGGCGCATGGTGCAGACGGCAGTGTCATGGCTATTGCCCATAGAAATTTACCGGTGACTGCCGTGCAGTTTCATCCGGAATCCATCATGAGCCAGGAAAGCCAGGCGGGTATGAGATTGATCGAAAACAGCGTCGGAGCGTTGGTCCGAAAACCCTCGATGGCGGCCTGCGACTCGACCTCAAGGCAGTTCGTTTTCGAACCAGATTGCCAGCCTCAGACCGGCCAGACCAAGGCGTAGGCGAGAAATCTGCTGCATGCGCTCGATGTAGGCCGGGCTCAGGGTGATAGGTTCCAGCTCGGTACCTGCCGCTTCGGCGGCCAGGATGGCGGCGCGAATGGTTTCGTCGTAGACGGTCGACTGCAGCAGTTGACGACTCTCTGCCATCCAGGCGCTCCAGTCGGATTCTACACCGTCGATCCGGGGCCGACCGAAAGCGCTGACCTGCTCAATGATGCCGGGTAGGTTGGCTGCCAGGCCCTCGCTTCGCAGCGCCCGATCCCAGACCGCGTGCAGATTGGACTCCGCAGCGACAGGTACGCCATTGCCACCACGGTCACCGCCGGAAAACAGCGAGCGGCTGTAGAGTGACCCCGTATGGAGGGGCTGGTGAATGTCACCGATCAGGTGCAGGACCCAGCACAGAGCCACGGCGCGCACAGCATCGTCCCGGCGCGGGTCTGCCAGGGTCCAGGAATTGTAATCGAGGGCGGTGAGTACGTTTTCTGCCTCGGTTTCTCTATTGACGGTGACGCCCTCCATGGCGGTAATGGGCGCAAAGGCATCGATGCCAAGGTAGATATTGCCCTGAAACGCTGCGCTGTCTCTAATCACGGCGCCGTCGGTGTAGTGCCAGGTCGGGCGATTGAAACGGCGCCGAGCTGGCTCTGGCAGCCCACGGGCAATGTCGGGCCAAAAGGCGGCCTGGCCCAGTAACCACTGGGCCATGGCCTCCGGGTTGTCGCGATCGACCAGATCGGGGATTTGATCGAGAAAGTCCTCCCGGTAGCGCGGATGCGCCGAGAGTATGTCCACTAACTGATCCCGCGTATCGTCATCGATAAAGTTCAGGGCGATGGCGGCACTCAGGCGGTGGCCGACACTGTCCCAGGCCTGGCAAGGCACGCTGACCAGTGTCAGTAACAGGCACAAAAGAAGGCGTCGCAGCAGCATCGGTCACTCTCTTTCCAAGGGTTCGAAATTCACGGTTCGCAGAAGCCACTGATTCAGCCAGGCGTCTCTACCTCGTGTGGCGCAACTTCTACTGGCCATTGTTACAGGCAGGCAGTCAGACTTCCAGCCATTCGGCGCGCACGGCATCTGCGTTGCTAAGCTGCTGGGGAGTGCCTTCCCAGACCATTCTGCCGTGCCCCATGATATAGGCGCGATGGGAGATCTCCAGTGCAATGGTCAGTCTTTGCTCCACCAGTAGAATAGCAACGCCGCGACTGGCGATCTCGCGCAGCAGTCTGGCCACTTGTTTGACGATTTTTGGAGCCAATCCCTCGGTGGGTTCGTCGATCATTATCATGTCGGGGTCTCCCATGAGAGTGCGGCACATACACAGCATCTGCTGCTCGCCGCCACTGAGTGCGCCGCCATGCACGTCTTTGCGTTCGGCGAGGCTGGGAAACATGTCGAACAACTCCTGCAGTCGCCAACGGCCCGGATTCCTGATTGATTTCTGGCCCAGCAGGAGATTCTGGCTCACGGTCAGAGTGGGAAAGATATCGCGGTTTTCCGGGACGTAACCCAGGCCAAGATTGGCAATCTCAAAACTCTCTTTGCCGGCAATTTGTTCGCCTTTGAACAGGATTGAGCCCTGGGGCGCCACTTCTCCCATAATAGTCTTGATCGTGGTGGATCGGCCGCAGCCATTGCGGCCAAGAAGACTGACGATCTCGCCTTCGGCAACTTTAAAGTCTACCCCCTGAAGTATGTGACTCTTGCCGTAAAAGGCGTGTAGATCTCTGACCTCAAGCATGGCTGCTGACTTCTCCGAGATAGGCTTCCTGGACGCGTGGATTGCCGCGTATGGAATCTGGGTCACCTGTGGCGATGACTTCGCCATAGACGAGCACGGATATACGATCAGCCAAGTCGAAGACGACATTCATGTCATGCTCGACCATGATCAGTGTCTTGCCAGCCGTAACGGCACGAATAAGGGCCACCGAATTTTCGGCTTCGTTGTGGCTCAGGCCGGCAACCGGTTCGTCGAGCATGATGACTTCAGCGCCGCTGGCAATCGTAATGCCCAGTTCCAGCGCTCGCTGCTGCGCGTAGGCAAGCTCGCCGGCGGCGCAGCCCGCCCTATCCTTGAGTCCGATCTGCTCGAGTAGTTCCTCTGTTTTCGCATTCAGAACCTTTTGCCGACCTAACAGATGCCAGAAAGAATAGCCGTAGCCGAGGCTCCAGAGCAGGGCGCAGCGCAGGTTCTCAAAAACCGACAGGCGTGGAAAAATGTTGGTTACCTGAAAACTGCGCGCCAGGCCCAGGCGATTGATTTCGAACGGACGCTTGCCCTGGATCTCTTGACCCTTGAGGGTGATAGTGCCCTGGCTGACGCCGTAGCGGCCGCTGATAAGATCAAACACCGTCGACTTGCCGGCACCGTTGGGTCCAATGATGGCGTGTTTTTCACCCGCGCGAATGGCGAGATCGACGCCGCGGATGATCGCGGTTTCTCCGAAGTTTTTGTGCACATTTCTCAGGCTGAGGATGTTCATTGTTCGGCGGCCCTATCGTCTGTGCGGCGATTGGCTTTGGCCCAGGCCTCTCGTAATTGCGGCAGTGAGCGGCGGGTCGCGTAGAATGCTCCGATAGCGAAGGCGATGAGCAATAGCCAGGTCAGCACGCTGCCTGTTTGTGACGTCAATCCCGGAACAGCCAGGCTGCCAGCTTCGCTATGGCTCAACTCGATCATCGTGACACTGGCGGCAACAAAGACCAGTGCGGGAATTCCAGTAAGCAGATAGGGTATGGTGAGTTGCTTGAGTGTGCCGCGCACCCAGGCGTTCTTATGCATCATGATGAAGCCGGCGAATCCGCTCGGCAGAAACATCACGGTGAGCACAAACATCAATCCCAGGTACAGCATCCACAGGTCGGTGTAGTTACTGAGAAGAGAATTCATCAGCGTCAGAACTACGGCGCCGATTATCGGGCCGATGAAGTAGCCGAGACCGCCTATGTAAGCCATGAGCAGCACTCGTCCTGAGGTCGCGGCATTGAGATTTTCTTCAGTGATGAATTCGTAATTAATGGCAAACAGACCGCCCGCTATGCCGGCAAAAAATCCTGCCGCGCAGAAAGAGAGGTAGCGCACCCAGCGCGCACTGTAGCCAATGAACTCAACTCGCTCCGGATTGTCGCGCACAGCGTTGGCCAACCTGCCGGCGGGAGTCTGCGTAAAAAGATACATGAATGCTGTGGAGATGAAGACCCAGGCTGCCGCCAGATAGTAAATCTGTGAATCCTGAAACCATTCGACGCCGAAGAAGGGCGGCCCATAGCTGCGATCGCCGCTGACACCCGCTTCGCCACCAAAGAAGCCCACGAGTATCAGCGACGAGGCGACGACCAGTTCTCCGATACCGAGGGAGATCATGGCAAACACCGTGCCCGCCTTGCGCGTGGAAAAACTGCCGACGAACAGGGCGGCGACAAGCCCAAAAACTCCGCCAATAATTGGGATATAAATAATCGAAAAGTAAAAAACCTGATCTTCTATAAGAATCAGGGTATGCACCGAGAGGAATCCCCCAAAACCAAAATAGACTGCGTGTCCAAAGGAGAGCATGCCGCCCTGCCCGAGCAGCATGTTGTAACTGAGAGCGAACACAATGGCGATAGCCATCTGATTGAGTAGCGAAATGCCCAATATAGAATCGAAAACTTGTGGTAGCAGCAGGAGGCCGACGGCAAACAGCAGCCAGGGTAGGCATTTCCAAACCATCGCGATCACGATTCCCGTTTACCCATCAGCCCGGTAGACCTGAAGCTCAGAACCAGAACCAGAAAGAGAAAAGGCAGCACCGGGCCGATCTGAGGCAGAGTCAGGGTCCACAGATCGTCAAGAGGGTGGTCGCGTGGAAACTCGACGCCGAGCAGAGCGAGCAGATCCGGCATGCCCAGATCAGAGGCGATGGCGTAGGACTGAAGCAGACCTATCAGCAGCGAAGCGATGAAGGCGCCGGAAAGCGAACCCAGGCCGCCGATGACGACAATGACGAAGACGATACTGCCCAGAACCTGTGCCATGCCCGGGAAGGTCGTTAATACCGGACCCGCGATGACTCCGGCCAGGCCGGCGAGTGCGGTGCCTACACCAAATACGACCATAAAGATCCGTGGCACGTTGTGGCCGAGGTTGGCAACCGTGTGCGGATGGGTAATGGCAGCCTGAATAATTATGCCGATGCGGCTGCGGGTCAATACATGGTAAAGGCCAATGAAGATGCAGATTGGGATTCCGATCATGAAGGCGCGATAGGCCGAGAATTCCTGGCCGAAGAGAGTAAACAGAGCAAAGTCGAGACTGTCGGGAATCTGGTAATTCTTGGTGTCTGTGCCCCAGAACAACTGCACAAGCTCTTCGATGAGAAAGGCCAGGCCGAAGGTGAACACCAGTTCCGCCACATGTCCTGACTTGTGAACCCTGCGCAACCCATAGCGTTCCACCAGGGCGCCAAGAACGCCGACGATCAGCGGCGCGAAGACCAGGCCGGTCCAATAACCAAAGTGCAGACTGATGGAATAGGCGCAGTAGGCGCCCAGCATGTAGAAACTGGCGTGTGCAAAATTGAGCACGCCCATCATACTGAAGATCAGGGTTAGGCCGCTGGCCAGCATGAATAGGAGGAGACCGGAAACGAGGCCATTCAGGGTGGCGAATACCAATACTTCAATCATCGGCGAGACGGCTAAGGCAGCTTGTCCAGGACCTGACCCTGGTTAGGGGCGGGGACGCCGCATGCGGCAGCTAGTCTCGATGAGGGTCTGCTCAGCGGGCGCGCGATGTATGCTGTACAGACCGTAGCCGGAGTTGTCAGCGTCAAACTCGATGTCCTCATCGGTGTGCATAGAGATATATAGGGACTGGAAGGCCTGGTGATCATCCGAGCGCATCCAGATTTCCTCACCGCTGAAGTCAACGAAACGCATGTCCTCCAGAGCGAGTGCAATGGCGTCGGGATCGGTGCTCTGGGCCTGCTCCATGGCGGCGACGGTCATGCGCAGGGCATTAATAATCCGCGGTTGCGAGACATCGGTACTAGGGTGAGCTGACTTGAAGGCCCTGGTGAATTGCTTGCGCTCCTCGGTGGGCACGGGATTCGAGATTTCATTATGAACGAGGTACACCTGCCCCTTTGCGTCTTCGCCGAGGGTCGCGGTGATTCCGTCATAGGCGGCATAAAATGTGTAGATGGGAATATCGAGACCGGAATCTATAATCGAGCGCGCCAGGGAAACCATGTCGGCGCCGAAATTGCCGGTCAGCACTGCATCGGCGCCAGAAGAAGCAATTTTGGTGACGTAGGGACTGAAGTCCTTGACCTGGCCGATGGGGTGAAATTCAGTGCCGACGATTTCCACGTCGGGTCGCTTTTGTGCCATGAGTTCGACGGTCGTATCCGCAACCACCCGCCCGAAGGAATAGTCCTGGCCAATTATATAGAGGCTCTCGATGGCCTCGTTCCCGGCGATGTAGTCGGTCAACACAGCCAGTTTCATTTCGGCGTGAGCGTCAAAGCGAAAATGCCAGAAGCTGCAGTTATCATTGGTGAGAACAGGATCTACCGCAGCATAGTTAAGCTGCAAGATTTCCTGGTTTGGGTTGCGGCGATTGTACCGGCTGATAGCGTCGTTCAGGGTATTGGCCACAGCTGAGCTGTTGCCCTGAAAAATGATGCGAATGTCCTCGCTCAGTACGCGCCGGAACTGGAGCTGGGTCTCGGTGGGGCTTTGCTGATTGTCAAAGGCAACGATCTCGATAGGCCTGCCGCCGAGGATGCCGCCCTGGGAGTTGAAATAATAGTCGGCAGCGAATTCGAGTTGGCGCAGTGCGCTGGTGCCAATAGAGGCAAAAGCCCCGGACAGTGGATCGATGAAGGCGAATCGCACCGGTTCCTGAGCTTGGCTGGTGCTGCCGCTGAACAACACAATCGCTAGCAATACGCCGCGGAGATGAAACCGTTTGCTGAGGAGTGACATGGGCTTGTCCTTAGTAGTTTTTAGCGCTTGATGTTAGGTTGTAAATTATTAGTAGTTTCAAAGCCCCCTCTGACTTGGTAAGACTTGCTTCCTGTAGTTCAACATCAGGCTCGAGCGCCAAGGCAGCCTGACATTAACCCAGCCAAGAAGCTGAATCAAGAAAGCCAGAGAGGGGCTTCGGGCCGGCAAGACGGCGGCAATTTCCAGCGCTCAGCTTTACTTTTTTCGGGCTGATGCAGACCAAGGGGGCACAGCGGTGAGCCGCTATAAAATTGATGAAAACAGCGTTGAGTTGGCCGCCATTCGCGCCAGTGGGCCTGGCGGGCAACATGTTAACAAGGTGGCCACGGCGGTAGAGCTGCGCTTTGATATTGCTGCTGCCAGGCTGCCAAATACTGTCAAGGCTCGACTGCTGGCGCTAAGGGATCGGCGCATCAACAGGGACGGTGTGGTGGTGATCAAGGCCCAGCGCTTTCGCAGCCAGGATAAAAACCGGATCGATGCGCTGGCGCGCCTTCAGGCCCTTGTCGACAAGGCAGCGGCGCCGCCACCGAAGCGGATCGCCACCAAACCCGGTCGCGCCGCCAAAGAGAGACGACTGAAGGATAAAAAGAAGAACGCGCACAGGAAGGCGGTGCGGGGTCCGGTCAAGATTGAGTGATTCTGCCTGCTGGTGTTTGAGCAAAACAACGGCGCGCTCAGGCTTTAGCAGCGACTCGACTATGAGGAAGTTGGTAGGCCTGCGGTGATTCCGCTTCCCTTGCTGCGTTAAGGCGGCGACGCACTGCTTATGTCCAAGCCGGCGCAGTCGCGGGCCTTTCTATGATCAGGCGCAATCGGCGACGGCGTTCAATAAACTTCGAACAAACCAGCCGCGCCCATGCCGCCGCCAACGCACATCGTACAGACAACATATTTGGCGCCTCGGCGCCGACCCTCCAGCAGGCTATGGCCCACCATGCGAGCTCCACTCATTCCATAGGGGTGGCCAATGGAGATGGCGCCGCCGTTGACGTTGAGCAACTCCGCAGGGATTCCGAGTTCGTCCCGGCAATAAATAACCTGCACTGCGAAGGCCTCGTTCAGCTCCCACAGTCCGATATCCTTAATGGACAGATCGAAGCGTTGCAGCAATTTGGGGACAGCCTTGACCGGGCCGATACCCATTTCGTCTGCATCTACTCCCGCCACCGCCATGCCTCGATAGGCGCCAAGCGGTTCAATTCCTTTCATTGCCGCCAGGCGGGCGCTCATCAGCACCGAAGCTGAAGCACCGTCGGAGAGCTGGCTGGCGTTGCCGGCGGTGATGACGCCATCCGCAAAGACTGTCTTCAGGCCGGTCAGAGCCTGCAGTGTGGTGCTGGGCCGATTGCCTTCGTCTTTATCCAGGGTTATCTCGTGCAGGCTTTGTTGTTTTGATTCCTTATCGACAATCAGCATCTTTGCGGTTATCGGGGCGATTTCCTGGTCAAACAGACCGGCCTCCTGGGCCGCCGCAGTGCGTTGCTGGCTCTGAAGGCTGTATTCGTCCTGGGCCTCGCGGCTGATCTTGTAACGCCTGGCGACGACCTCGGCAGTTTCCAGCATGGACATGTAGGCATGCCGGGACCTGTCGAGAACGTTGGGGTCCTGGGCGCGATAGGCATTACGATGTTCGTTTTGCACCAGGCTGATGGATTCGACGCCACCACCGACCACCACGGGCATGCCGTCATCGACGATCTGCTTGGCGGCAGTGGCAAGGGCCATCATCCCGGAGGCACACTGACGATCGATGCTCATACCGGCGACAGAGCTGGGCAGCCCAGCCGCCACTCCGGCGGTGCGGCCAATATTGTATCCGGTAGTGCCCTGCTGCATGGCGCAGCCCATGATCACATCGTCCACCTCGCCCGCTTCGAGACCGGCGCGGCGCACGGCTTCGGCGATCGCGTGTCCGGCCAGGGTCGGGCCGTCAGTGTCGTTGAACGCACCTCGATAGGCCTTGCCGATAGGAGTACGGGCAGTTGATACGATTACCGCTTCGTCTGTCATTGAGCTCTCCAGGAGTTGCAATCATGGTTTTTTTATCAGCATGATTATTGATTCGATGGCTTCCCGGGCGAGGTTGACCATTTCCTCGTCGCTGCGATCCTGAATCGGGTGCGCTACGAAGACGCCTGGTGGATGCAGGCCAAGTGCTTCGCCCTGGGCCTGCGCAGCTTGCTCAAATTCGCGTGAGGCGACGAAGCCGGCGGGAACGCCGCGACTCTCCAGATCCATGATGTCATGCAAACTGCACGAGGTACATGAACCTCAGTCGGCCAGACCCTCAACGACTGCATCGCATTCGCTGGCGATACGCTGGATCAGTTCTCTGGGTGCGGTACGCGTGAAAGTCGGCTTGGTGTAACGGCGCACAGTGACGCCAAGAGGTGCCAGTTGCCTTTCTATTTCATCAAGAAATTCCTTGCCGCGAGGTTTCGAGATATCGAGCAGCCCCACGGTGGCGTCGTCAAGGCTCTGAAGGCGCGCCTGCAGCTGTCGCTCAGTCGGCTTCGATTCCGCTGTGGGATCCAGAAGAATTCTGTCGTTGGCCATGTCTTGTTCCTCGTCTTAATAATGGTTCGATTTTATAAGCTGAGATACGAGCTGACTACCACGCTCTCCGGCAGCGACCCAGCCGCTGATAATTGCGGAGAACATGCCGGCCGTGCCTCCGGCGGTGACGATGTGCAAGCCATCGTCGCGAAATTTGTTCAGCAGCTTGTCCTTGAATTTTTCCGGCATGCCCTCGGCCATACCACCTACACCGGGCAAGAGTTGGGCGCCGGATATCATCAGTTCATCGAAAAGCGCGCGTCGAAGATCCTCCTTGCTCCAGCCATGGTCTTTGAAAAGCCGCCGGTGCTCCGGACAGACGATTAGAATCGCGTCCGCCATACTGTATCTCTTTACGTGCGCGACGCTACGCAGGCTGGCAGCCATGCTCCTGGCAAGTGACTCCGGACTACGGGAGAGCTGGTCCATAATCGGTTGCAGACCCTCACCGGCGAACAGGCTGACCACCGAATCCGAGCGCTCGAAGCCGCGATCCTGAGCCAGCGACTGCCAGTCTACTTCGGACTCGTCCTCGGCGAAACAATAGGTGTATTTTCCCGGGTTGCCGAGGGTTGCCCGATCTATACCGCCGGGCAAACCGCCGCCCACGTTTCGGATAAGCAGTTGCAGCGCCCGCCCAATAGTGGCGTTGGCACGATTACCCTGCCCGAGAGCATTAACCCCCGAGTTCATGCCGATTTGCCGGCTAACCGGGCCATTGACGATGACCACGGGAGCGGAGAAATAGGTGGTACACAGCAGCCCGTGCATGCAAAAGGCGTCTTGTAAGGCCGCTTCTATGCTGGCTAGCACGGTCGGGAAATAGTCCGGTTTGCATCCGGCCAGTACGGCATTGATCGCAGCCTTCTCGACACTGCAGGGCACATTATTGGGTGGAATGTCGCCAATCAGTGACCCCGGGTCGCGGTCGCTACCCCTAAGCATGCGCAAGACTCGCAGCGGCGTCGGTGGCACGACCGGCAGACCGTCACTCCAGCCGCGCTCAAAGCAGGCCTCCATGATGTCTTCAGACTCGGCGGGCTCTACCTGCCGCGCCTGAAAGCGAACCTCGGCAAAGCGCAGAGCGAGCTGTTCTTCGATTCCTGGCGCCACCGATTTCGAGCCACAGCCCGGTTTGAACGGTGGCAGTTTTTCTCCCAGGCTCGGCTGCCCGGTGAGCGCCTGCCAGGCGGATCGGTCCCAGCCCTCGGTACGAGCCAGCTCCCGATCCCGGGCATCGAAGGCAATGAGTGTTGGTACTGTCTCTATCCTATTCAAGAACGAATATTCCAGTTTTCGATCATCCTTGACCGCTTCGACGCCAGGAGGGAAGGTAGGGTCATCCTGGCAATAGACCACCAGTGACTCGCCGAGTTCAGCGGCCAACTGATGGACAGCTGGCAGCACCAGCTGACAGGTCGGGCAATCTTGTTTGACGATCAGGGAGAATCGATTGGCTCGTGTGGACATGGCGCTGAATTGGTTTTGCTTATAGGTTTCAGTTTCCTGGCTCGTAGCGTCCGCTGCAAGACGGGGTTACGACCGGACTAGTAAACGAAGCCGAGCGTGGCGATCGCCACCAGAATGTTAATGATCATGAAAATGGAAGAAGTGCGTGACATGACTTTCCAGAGTTGAGGGCCTTCATAGGCAGCGCGCACACCGATGATCAGCAGCAGCGTGTAGACGAGCATGGCGACTACATAACCGAGATAAATGACCCAGCGCTCCGCGTCCACGGCCCGACTGCCGAAGAAAAAAAAGGTCGCGGCGCCGATAAGGTAGAGAACCCAGTAGGTAATGGCGAGACCGTATTCCCCGTCAGTAAGACGGGCCATAAATGAGCGATCGCCTCGATCGGCAGGGTGCTTGGCTTGCTCCATTGACTGATTTCCGTATTGATTCCAGCGCCAGTGTAGCGCAGGCGCAATGTGCCGCCAATCGTGTCCTGGACTGTCCCCGAAATTTTCGTCCCCAGAGGTCCCTTAGCTCGAACGAAGGGTGATAGCGGTAAATGACTTAATCGGCGCAGCTGAGATTCCTGCTTGTGCCCTGCCTGCCGGGACCTGAGTGGGCTTTATCCAGCGTGCCGATTGCGATGTTGTTAACCCTTTAGCGGCCGCCGGCCTCTAATGAGGTAAAGTAAGAATAGTACTGACTGTGGGGCACGCAGGGTGTTGCAGGAAACGGAAGAGGAACTATTGGCGTCGGCCCAGGCCGGCAATACCGCCGCGTTCGAGCGCCTGATCCGGTTCTCTGAGCGGCAGATGTTAGCGGTAGCCGCGGGCTTCGCCCATACGCCGGACGATGCCAACGACATTTATCAGGACGCCATGCTGGCGGCGTTTCGGGCCCTGCCGGGTTTCAAGCAGGAGAGTCGGTTCAGTACCTGGCTGCACAAGATTGTTGTCAACACGGCACTGTCCAATAGGCGCAAGCTGACTCGCAACTGGCGCAAACTAAATGCACTGCAGACGGAGTATGAACGGAGTGAACAGTATGTTAACAGTCGCTCGCCGGAGAGAGAATCGCTGGATGAAGAGCTTGCACAGGAGCTCAGTCGAGCCATGCGCCGCCTTAGCGACAATGAGCGCATGGCTTTCGTGCTCTGTCACCAGCAGGGATTCAAGCTCCGGGAGGCAGCCCAGATCATGGATTGTAGTGAAAATTCTATCAAGGTCTTACTGTTTCGCGCCCGCAACAAACTGAAAGAACTGCTGGCGGATTTCCATTGAGTAGCCAGCGCCAGGTTTATCTACAGGGTTTGACCATGACCAAGGTAACGATCGACGAACTCAGACAGCAACAGGTACTCGAGTATCTTTACGGAGATCTGGATGCCAATGACCGGGTGCACTTTGAACAGGCGCTTGCCGATGACCTCGATCTCAAGCGAGTCTTCGAGCTGGAGCAACGTTTGGACACGGCGCTGCCGCCGGGATTTGCACCGCTCATTGACGAAGAGAGGCTACAGGGCAATCGCTGGCTCTTGCGACAAAATCTGCAGAAGGCGACCCGCCCTAGATTTTCCTTATTAAACTGGCTGCGCGCACGTCCACTGTTTGTGATTATGCAAGGGGCGACAATGGCCATGACTTTTGTGTTGGGTCTATTGATGGCCGGATTGCCGCAATCGGGCGCATTGCCCGCAGTCAGCAGTTCCGGGACTGCAGCCGTTTCGCCACTGGCCCTCATTGGCGAAGACGAATTTGAGATTTTTGAGCTTCGGGTCAACGAATTCGATGCCGAAACCGGGGCTATCGATCTGACCTTCGCCCTCGCCTCCGAATCACAGCTCAGGGGCAATGTGGCCGATGAGCGCATCCATCAGCTTATGGCAGTGGCTCTTCAGGACGACATCGGCAGCGCCGATCGGCTGGAGACAATAAACGCACTGGAGCCCGTGCGGGGTGGCAATGACGTCTACCGGGCGCTTATTCATGTCCTGCTGACGGATGAGAACCCTGGAGTTCGTTATCAGGCCGTGTCGGCGCTGGCCGATCTGGCCGACCAGGACGGAGTGAAAGATGCCTTGCGCCTGGCCCTGCGTCAGGACATGAACCAGGGAGTTCGTGTCGAAGCGTTTAATGCCCTGTCTGAACACCGGGATGAGGAGACCCTGGCACTGTTCCGTGAACAGATGCAGACTGACAGCAATGAATACATCAGGGCTCGCTCTCGCGAGATTGTCGAGAGCAGGGACGGTCAGGACCTGATTCTGTAAACCCGAGATTGAGAACTTACGCAAGTGCACTGGCATCGTGACGAGACACTAGAGGATTAAAAAATGGACAAGCGCAATCTGAACATCATGCACCTGGCGGCCCTGCTGATATTGTCCTGGCTGGCCCTGGCGGCTAATGCCCAGGCAGCCGCTGCGGGCGACGATATCGAGCGGATTTTTTCCGTGGAGCCGGCTGGCACTCTTTATATTGAGAGTGACTCTGGAGCCATAGAGGTCAGCACCTGGGACCGAGATGAGGTGAGAGTGCGTGTTCGCAACACTAATAATTTTGAAATCGAAGTTGAGCAGGAAGGCAATGACATCACTGTTTACGCCGATTCCCAGCGCGGATTTTTCCGCCGCGGCAACAACAGCATTCGCTTCAGCGCCGATGTTCCCCGAAATTTCAATGTGAATCTCGACACCGGCGGTGGCGCCATCAGCGTCGCCTCGATCAGTGGCGATGTGGTCGCCGATACCAGCGGAGGCCCCATCGACATAGGTGATGTCGATGGGGGCGATGTGGAGGCCGACACCTCGGGGGGTGCGATTACCATAGGCAATGTCAATGGCAGTGTTGCGGCAGACACTTCGGGTGGTCGTATTCGCATCGGCGACGTCAGCGGCGATGTCGAGGCCGATACCTCCGGCGGGTCCATAAATATTGGCAACGTGGGCGGCGACATTCTTGCCGACACTTCCGGAGGCAGCATCGAAGTCGGCACCAGCGGCGGTGAGATGGAACTGGATACGTCTGGCGGCACTATTCGAGCCGGATTCGCCGACGGCCCGGTGCTGGCGGATACTTCCGGTGGCAACATCTACCTGGACGGCAGCGCCGTGCGCGTCGAGGCCGATACCTCGGGGGGCAATGTTGAGATTCAGCGCAGCGGCGGCGCGGTCTATGCCGGTTCCTCCGGCGGCAACATTGTCATTCGGCAGGCCGTTGGTCCCATTATCGCGGACACTGCCGGTGGCCGCATCGACGCGGAACTGGCCGGTTACACCGACGACCGTGATGCCACGGTGGAGCTTGAAACCGCCGGTGGCGATGTCGTGGTGCGCATCCCGGCGAATCACCAGGCCTCGGTGCTAGCCGACCTGGAGGTAACGCGACGCGGCCGCGGCGATTATCGCATTGTCAGCGACTTCGACCTGGACATCGGAGAAGACAACAATGGCAACATTCATGCCCGGGGCGATATCAACGGCGGTGGCGACATCATTTATCTGGAAACCACAAATAGCGACATTTCCATTCTGGCCACAGGAAACTGAATAGAAAGGGCTGGTAGTAATAGGGCAGGCTCCGCTACTCGAAGCGCAGGGCCTCGATGGGGTCCAGGTTGGCTGCCTTGGCTGCCGGCAGGATTCCGAACAGGATACCGACGCCACCGGAGAATCCCAGGGCCAGCAGCACAGCCCACAGCGGGATCGAGGCGGATGGAAAGGAAGGAATACTGGTAGCGATGAGGTTGCCTAGTCCATAGCCAAGCGCCAGTCCCACCAGTCCTCCGAGCAGAGACAGCAGCATGGCTTCAATCAGAAATTGCGACAATATATGGTGACGCTTGGCACCTATGGCCTTGCAGATACCAATTTCCCTGGTCCTCTCCGTGACCGACACCAGCATGATGTTCATGATGCCGATGCCGCCCACCAACAGCGAAATGCCGACGATACCGCCGACGACGATGGTCACCATATTAATCACCTGATCGAAAGTGGCCATGAGCTGCTCCGAAGTCTGAATAGTGAAGTCGTCGTCTTCGTCCGGCTCCAGGTCATGAGCATTCCGGAGCAGGACCGTGAGCCGATTGGCGACCAGGTCTACATCGGCACTCTCAGTAAGACTCAGCTGGATTTGAATATCGCTGCGGGTCTGGTTGCCCTGCAGGCTCTGCATGGTGCTGTAGGGTACAAGTACCATGTCGTCCTGATCGAAACCCATCAAGTCCCCCCTGGGTTCCAGCAGCCCAACTATCTTGAACCACTCGCCGGCGATTTCTACATACTCATTGATCGGATCGTCCGGCAGACTGAGGTTATCCCTAACCGATTCACCGATGACCGCGACGCGACGCCGGGTCAGGTTGTCACTCTGGGCCAGGAAGCGACCCCGTATTGTGTAGAGTTGACCCACGTCCTGAAACGCATAGGTAGTACCCATAATCTGGCTGAAAGCAGACTGGGAGCTGTAGCGTATCTGGGAAGCGCGATTGGCGTAGAGTATAGGGGTAATGGAAGCGATGCCCTCGCCGCGCCTCTCGATCAGCTCGAGGTCATCCGCCGACAGACGGTTGCGGATGCCTTTCATCTGATCCTCGAAGCTGGTTCGGGATTCTATGGTCAGGCTGTTGGAACCCAGGGAAGAGAAGGTATCGCTGATGAAGGATGCCATTCCTTCGGTAACGGAGACGACTGCGATGACGCTGGCGACGCCGATGACGATGCCAAGCGTGGTGAGAAAACTACGCAGTCCATGGGCATAGATTGAGTAGAGGGCAGAGCGGAATGCTTCAAACAGTGAGAACAGCATCAGGCATGCGCCTCGATTTTGCCACTGATGCTGTCATGAAAGACGCGTCCGTCCTTGAGCTCGACCACGCGCTGGCAGTGGCGGGCGATTTCGTCCTCATGGGTGACAACGATCAGGGTGTGACCTTCGGTATGCAGGGCGTCGAACAGGTCCATGATCTCCACGGTGGTCCGGGAATCCAGATTCCCAGTAGGTTCGTCCGCCAGCAGTATGGAAGGATCGGTCACTAACGCGCGAGCGATCGCTACGCGCTGGCGCTGGCCGCCGGAAAGCTGATTCGGCAGATGATCCGTACGGTCACCAAGGCCGACCCGCTCCAGCGCCTGCCTGGCTCTATCCTTGCGCTCACTCCTGAATACATTGCGGTAGATCAGCGGCTGCATGACATTGCTCAGCGCGCTGGCTCGCGGCAGCAGATTGAAACTCTGGAATATGAATCCGATCTCCTGGTTGCGGATTTCGGCGAGTTCATTGGGGGCCAGGCGCTCGACATCCTTGCCATTGAGGTGATAGCTGCCAGCACTCGGCTTGTCGAGACAGCCGAGGATATTGAGCATAGTCGACTTTCCCGAGCCAGAGGAACCGATAAAAGCCAGGTAGTCATTGCGTTCCACATCCAGGTCAATGCCATCCAGTGCCCGTACAGTCTGGTTGCCCATGAGGTAGTGCTTGCTGACTTGTTGTAGTTCAATGAGAGCCACAGAGAGTCTGCTTACCTTTCCGTCTGCGCTGACTCTGCCCGTATTGCTGAGAGCCGATCGCCGTCGAGCAGGTGGCGGAGTTCACGATTGGGGCCGATTACCACCTCGAACTCTGCGTCTATCGTGGTGACGATCTCCTGAAATTCGTCGTCAGAGAGCCCGACCTCCACCAGGGTCTTGCGGGCAAGGCCGTTGTCATTGATAAAGATAAAGTGATCCGCACGCATCTCGGCGCGGTCTTCCTCGAAGATCACGGCCTGCAGGGGCACCGCGGCGACCCTCTCGTCCTGGCGCGTGAAAATTTCGGCGCGACAGGACATACCGGGCCGCAATTCGACGCCGTTGGCATCGGTAATGTCGATCTTCACGGTAAAACTCAGGCCTTGTCGCCCCGGGGCGATCTTGGCAGAGTTGGCTATAAATCTCACCGTGCCCAGCATGGGCTGGTCGGGGTAGGCGATGGCCACGATCTCCGCCTGCTGTCCGACGGCGATGTTAGCAACATCGGCCTCGTCAACCAGCACTTCCGTGTAGATGCTGGCCGGGTTGGCGATGGTCATCAGGGAGGAGCCGGGGATATTGGTGGAGCTGGCGATTGCCGTCTCGCCCACTTTGATATCCAGGCTGGTAATGACGCCTTCGATGGGGGAAAGGATCTGGGTCTTGCTGAGCTGGTCGTTGACCTGTTCGAGCTGGGCCTCTGATTGCGCCAGTCTTTCCTGTGCCGACAGCAGGTCTATACGGGCCAGGTCTAACTGGTTGACCACGGCCTCGTATTGATCGTCACCGATCATGTTACGTTCATGCAGGCTTCGGTTGCGCTCATGCTGGCGCTCCAGATTCTGGATTCGTACTCTCTGGCGCTCGATATCGATGCTGTTGAGCCGCACGGCGGCCTGGGCCTGCTCGAAACTGGCCTGAAAGTTACGATCGTCCACCCGCAGCAGGAGCTGACCGCGGTGAACCTCGTCACCTTCCTCTACATAAAGATCCGCAACCTTGCCAATCACTTCCGAGCTGAGCATTACCTCTTCTTCATGGGCGAGAAACCCGGAGGCAAGAATCGAAGGGCTGATCACGCGCTGGGCAATGGGCGCCACGGTGACTTCTTTGGCATCGCTATCGAGCAATCCGCGGGAGATGAAGGGCAGGGCAACGGCGGCGCCGGCTAGTAATACGATGATGAGAATTTTTCTTGTCTGCATGCCTTGGTGCCGATTCTATTATGGTAGATGAACTATACGGGAAAACAGTGTCGAGGGTTACAGGGTGGGCGGTTTAACTGCGGGCCGATGCCACTAGCCGAGAATAAAATACGCCCAAACACCATAGACCAGAACATAGGGCATGCCGACTATGGCCACGGTAAAACCCAGGCTGCGTTCGGACCATTGTCTGTAGCCGAGTATCAGCAGGACCAGTCCCCAGATCATGGGGAGACTAATGCTGTTGAGAAGCGAACGCATCGATGGATCCGTCACCGGGACGCCGAGATTAGGCAGCGCCAGGGGATCCATATCGAAGGGACTGAGCTGGCCGTTGCTGCTCAGGGCGATATTGACCGCGATAGCAATAACGGACAGCAGGGCCGGCATGCCACACCAGCAGGAAAGAGAGAACCAGTAGCCAAAGCTCAGACGATCATTGCCCAGGGCCGAGGCCAGACTCAGATACATGGCCTGCAGTAGATTGATAGCCAGAATCGCCGCGCTGCTGCCCAGCAGCCCCAGGATCATGAAGCTGGTGCGCGACAGCGACTGCATGGCATCCCTGGCCTGTTCCAGCTCATCGCCCTCGGCACCGGTCTGCGCCAGGACCTCATCGATATACCAGTCGAAATCCAGCATCTGGAAATACCAGGCCAGAACCAGACCCATGGACACCATGATGGCAGTCAGGGGCACCAGCTTGCTTGGCCGTTGGCGGATCTGGCCGAAGGCATCCTGCGGTGCGGTGATTATGTTGACGAAAATCGATAACAGGCTGGGCTTACTGCTGTCTTCAGTGATGGCTTCGGTCATTGCAATTTCCTCTTTACGCCGGGTATGAATGTGGTTTTTGGCGTCGGCTGCGGAATGCCCGCATCCCTGCGCCTGCAGCTGTTCTGGTGAAATCAGCAAGAACCCCTGGTAACCGTGTCGATGATAACGTCGCGCCAGGGTG
>JGI12109J20283_10429997_pt1 | contig 75039 bp, 72 predicted proteins | sample ElkSlonscriptome_12_FD_20283 | JGI IMG/M metagenome (IMG submission 20283) | reverse complement strand
ATTTTGGGCCTGCCAGATCGACTGTTCGCCGACCGATTCGGGGATTGATCGCGTAACGGCTTGGCTATTGATCCTTTAGCCGGAAAGCTTCGGCAAAAAAAAGGCCCTAAGTGCAATGCACATCAGGGCCTTTCGCAATTTTGGCTCCCCGGGTCGGATTCGAACCAACGACCTAGTGATTAACAGTCACCCGCTCTAACCAGCTGAGCTACCGGGGAATAGAAGCCGAGTATTATCCCGCTGTGTCATGGCATCGTCAAGCTGGAATCGTGATTTGGGACGACTAATCGCCGAATTCTTCCTGGTAGTCGAGGATCGAGGCTTCGACGACATTGGCCGCGTGCTCCCGACCGTAAACGTTGTCGATTCGCACTTCGCCTTCTTCGCCCGGCAGCAGTTTGTAGGTCAGGAAATAATGGCGAAGGCGATCGGCCAGCTGCTTGGGTAAATCGTCGATGTCTTCGGCTTCGCCCCAGAGGCTGTCATTCTTGAGAACCGCAACGATTTTGTCGTCGGCCTCGCCGTGATCGAGCATCTGTAGTCCGCCGATAACGCGGGCGTTGAGCAGGACTTCGCTTCTGGAGATGGGGCGCTCGCTGAACACGCAGATGTCGAGCGGATCGTGGTCACCGCGCACGGCACCCGGCATCAGCTTGGCGACGCGTTCGCCGCAGAATGTCCGTGGAATGAATCCGTACAGGGTGGGCGGCTGGGACGAGGTCCGCTGAGGACGGTCGACCAATAGATAGCCGGTCTTCTTGTCGATTTCGTATTTGACGGTGTCGAACGGCGTGATTTCGATGTAGGCATGAACCAGGAGCGGTGGATTTGGCCCGGTTTCCAACCCGTGCCAGGGGTGCGGACGCCATCGGTAAAACGGTTGTGGAAACGCCATTGGACTCTCATTGATCTCAAATAATCCGCTAGTGTAGCGAATCGCGAAGCATCTGCGGTTCTGAGTGAGCCTTTATCGCAACGCCTCAGCTCACCGCCTGCGCAAGCTCGGGCGGAGCCAGGTCAGCGGCAAGGACGGTCAGACCGTCTAGAATTTGATCGACATCCTCATCGCTGTGCGCAGCACTCATGCTGATTCTCAGCAGATTAAGTCCGGCCGGCGTGGCTGGCGGAATCATCAAGTTGGCATAGACGCCAGAGGCCAGAAGTCCCTTCCAATGCGCCAGAGCGGTGGCCCGGTCTGGGAGGATGATGGCTGCCACCGGTCCGGGCGTGTCGCTGCCAAGTCGAAAGCCCAGCTTTCGTGCACCGGCGTAGAGACGCTCGATATTGCGCTGCAGCTGCGCGCGCAGCGCCTTGCCTGCCACGATCTTCTGGAGCGCAACCCGCGTGCCGGCGATCACTGCGGGCGAGGGTGAGGCGGTGAAGATGTAGGGTCGGCTGGCAAGCCGCAGCAGCTCGAGCTGCTGGTGGCGACTAACGCAGAAGCCGCCGATGCCGGCAAGACTCTTGGAAAAGGTGCCGATGATGAAGTCGACATCGTCGAGCACGCCGGCCTGCTCGCTCAAACCCAGCCCGCGCTTTCCGAAAACACCGAAGGAGTGCGCTTCGTCAACGACAAGCCAAGCGCCGTGCTTTTTCTTGACCTCGACGAACTCATCGAGCGGTGGTTGATCTCCCATCATGGAGTAGAGGCCCTCGACCACAACGACTGCTCGCTTGGCCTCGTCTCCAAGCCGCGCCAGGCGCCGGTCAAGGTTGGCCGGATCGTTATGGCGAAAAACCAGCGTCTGCGCTCGACTCAGGCGACAGCCGTCGTAAATGCTTGCATGACTGTCGGCATCGACCAACAGATAATCGCCGTCGGCGGCCAGGCCAGACAGCGTACCCAGGTTGGCCTGATAACCGGTGGAAAATACGATGGCAGCGGGCCAACCGAACGCATCGGCCAATTCGCGCTCGAGGGCCGCGTGGCCGTCGTAGCTGCCGTTGGCCATGCGTGATCCAGTGGTTCCACTGCCGGAGCTTGTCAGGGCGTCCTGACTGGCTTTTATGACGTCCGAGTCGAAAGTCAGGCCCATGTAATTGTTGGTGCCGGCGAGCAGGACCTCTTGACCATCAATGGTGCCGCGGGTGGCCGAGCGTACAGAATCGATCGGAGTTGCGATCGCCGACGGGCCGTCGGCGGCGAGTTCCGAACGCGCCCGGGCCGCGGCCTCGAATTTTTCGAAGATGCTCATGGGGTGTCTCCGTCGATCATTCGTGTCAGCCGTTCGGCCAGTTCGTTAAGGGTGCGAGTTTCGGCCAGCACGTCCACCGGAACTGAGATATCGAGTTCATCTTCGATCTCCATCACCAAGTTCATGATCTGGACGGAGTCAAGTCCAATACCGCTGGTTAGAACCGCGTCTCGATCGGGCTGGCCCAGCTCGGGAAGTGCGTTGTTCAAGCCCTGGCCGATGGCGGCGTCGACCCGGTCGCGTGTGCTGCTCATGCGGTGTCTCTCCAGCCTGGTAAATCCGCTAGGGCGGACGTCAATGTCATTGTCGGCCGCCAGTTGTCGCAGCCTGGAAGATCACTATTATCACAGACCCAGTCGTGATGAACCAGTTCACGTACTTTGCCTGGCACGAGCGGCGGCGGGCGCCGTCGGGTGAGCCGGGCGGTCGAGAGGTTGATTACTCCGATCGCTTTCAGGATCGTCGGGGAGATTCCTACGATCCGGACGGGCTTTTTCCTGGCCGATTCCGCGATTTCCTTGAGGTCATTCCAGCCGTAGCCGCCGCGGCGGCTATCGTGCAGCTCGAGGACGTGTCCGCGTGATGCAGACGGCTGGGCTACGAGCTCCACGATTGCCGATGCGAGGTCGTCGACGTGAATTAAAGAGAAGCGGGCATGGGCAGGACCCGTGCGAATCAACCAGCCCTTCGCCAAGGCTTTCCAAAGGGGCGCGAGCGCGGCATCGTCCGGACCGTAGACGGCGGGCGGCCGCAAAACGACCCAATTCATATCCGTGGCCGTAACGCAGTCTTCTCCGGCCCGCTTGCTGGCCGCGTAGTCTGACAGCTTGGGTTCGCGCGCAGCCAGACTGGACAAATGAACAAAGCGCATCGAGCGGTCTTTCTGTTCCACCGCGTTGAGCAGGCCGAGCGTGCCAGATAGATTGACGCGGGCAAAGTCGGCGTAGTCGAAGCCGCCCGTTGCACCAGCCAAATGGACAACGACGTCAGCTCCGTCAACCAGCTCGCTGAGTGCGTCTGGTTGGTTAAGGCGCCCAACAATAGGGGTCAGACCGATCTGCGCCTCAATCTGCTTCGAGTCTTTGAGCAGTGCACGAACGCTGAAACCTCGAGCGTGAAGCTGTTGAAGCACGTGCCGACCGACGAAGCCGCTAGCACCGGTCAGGGCCACTGTCGTCACGGGCGGTCGCTATCGAGTCTGGTGGCTTTCGACGGTCGGCTGATCAACATCACGAGGGATTCAGCCGTAGAGAACAAGCAGGTGCGTTGAAAGCGATCTCAGCGCTGCGCGTCCTCGAGCGCTTCCGTATGCGGCGTTCGATCGACCAGCTCCTGCGACAGCACGGGCTGGTCGCCAAGATCGTTGCGCTGAATGAAATCAAGTCTCGTTCCGCTGCGTGAGAGCTTGCCGGACGAGGTCCGGGGTAGCGTCTGGAGGGGCACGAGTTCGATCAGGCAGGCAATGCCGAACTCGGATTGGATACGCTCCTTGAGCCGCTCAACCAGGCTGGCCTGCCGAAAAGCGTCTCGTTCCCGACACTGCACGACAAGGACTGCTACCTCAGTACCGTCTTCTCCAGGGATGGAAAACGCCGAAGCGTCTTCGGCCCGGACTTCTGGCTGCTGCTCCGCGACTTCCTCGAGATCCTGGGGCCAGATATTGCGACCGTTGATGATCAGGAGGTCTTTGGCGCGGCCGGTAATAAACAGCGCGTCGCCTGCGCGATAACCCACGTCGCCCGTATTCAGCCAGCCGTCGTCGCTGAGAGCCAATTTCGTAGCTTCCGGATTGTTAGCGTAGCCATTCATAACGCTCGGGCCGCGGAGAAAAACAACGCCGCATTCGCGTTCCTCGACCAGTTGGCCGGCCTCATCGCGGATTTCGACTTCATAGTCGGGCAGGGGGCGCCCGCAGTTGACAAATTCGGTGATTCTGCCGGGTGCCTGATGAGGGTCGACAGCTTTTGCCCAGCGATCCTGGGCCAGGATATCGGCGTCGATTTCATCGACTTCCAAGCCTTGTCCGAGTGGGGCGAAGCTGACCGCTAGCGAACATTCGGCCATGCCGTAGCAGGGCAAAAACGCGGATTTCGAAAAGCCCGCGGGCGCCAGGCCTTCAGCAAACCGATGCATCCAGTGAGCGCGGATCATCTCTGCGCCGACACCTGCAACACGCCAGGAGGACAGGTCAAAACGCTCGAGGTCGCTGGAACGAATACGGCGAGCGCACAGTGCATAGCCGAAGGGCGGACTAAACGAAATCGTTGAACGATTGGCCGACATCAATTTGAGCCACAGGCGGGGGCGCATGGCGAAGTCCCGCGTCCCAAGATAGTCTACCGACAGCTGAGATACGACAGGGCCAAGGATCAGGCCGACCAGACCCATGTCATGGTAGTACGGCAGCCACGAGGTGAAGCGATCCCCACGTCGAATCTGCACGCCGTATTGAAGAATGCCAGCAAGATTTGCCAGCACGGCGCGCTGAGTGATCATGGTGCCGCGCGGGAAGCGAGTGCTGCCGGACGTATACTGAAGATACGCCAGTTCGTCGGATTCTGGCGGGCTCGGCAGCGAGTCTGCCGGTTCGAGTTCGAGGTAGTCGTCGAGCGTGCCGCTGACCCTGAGGTCAAGATCGCCAGAGGCCTCGCGAAGGAAGCCAGCAAAACTCTCGGGTGCAAACGCAACTTCGGCCTGCGAGTCGATCAGCATAGCGCGCAGGTGTGCCACGAAAGCATCCCGGCCACCGAGGTGCACGGCCGCCGGCAGCGGGACTGGTACCAGGCCGGCATATTGGCATGCAAAAAAGAACAAGTGGAAGTGAGGATGCGTATCAGCAACCAGTGCCAGACGAGCTCCTCGCTTTAGTCCAAGCCCGTGCAGTCGATGCGCCAGATCAATTGCGCGGCGACGCAGCTCGGTGTAGGTCAATACGGCGTGAAGTTCGCCACGCCCGTCATAGAAATTGCAGCCGGTGGTGCCCGCCGCCGCATAATCTAGGGCCTCGCCGAGGCTTTTGAAACCAGATGTCTTGAGGGGCAACGCATGATTAGTCGACGTAGGATGCGGCATGAAAATTTTTATTTCCCTTGCTTGTTGTAGCGTCCCGGCTGGGGTTCTTATTATAGTCGAGCATTAACCTTTTATTATAAGTCGACGAATGACTGATGAAAACTCTCATTTTCAGACCCAGTTGCGGGTTCAAGTCGAATCCGAAGCAGATGGGCCCTGGGTCCGAACTGTAACGGCCCAAAAAACGCGAGAGTACCACGCCAACCCTGAAGGCAAGCTATGAATTCGGAGTGTATCAAAGTCCAGGAAGTGCACTCCAGTGCTGACTGGCGCTCCTTCTTCTCGATGGCGCGGCTGTGCCAGGGGGGGGATCCGCACTGGATCGAGCCACTGCGGATGGATCGCAGAGCGCAGTGGTCGACTACAAATCCGTTCTTCGAGCATGCCAGCGCTCAAGCATTCATTGCCTGGCGGGGTAAAAAGCCGGTGGGTTCAATCAGCGCCCAGCTTGATAGGCTCCGGGCGCCAGATGGCCCTCATAAAATCGGGTGGTTTGGGCAGCTTGAGGCGCTCGATGATGCCCGCGTGTTCGAAGCACTTCTCGACCGTGCCGCTGCCTGGCTCGCTCAACAAGGTTGTGCACGCATGCAGGGGCCGTACGACCTGAGCGTGAATCAGGGTTGCGGTCTTTTGGTTGAGGGCCAGGCAACGCCTCCGATGGTAATGATGAACCATGCGCCCGCCTATTATTCTGCTCAGCTCGAGGCCCTAGGTTGTTCCAAAGTCATTGACTTATTCGCCTATCGGGTGCCTCCTGATTTCGACCCGCCTGAAGCGATGCAGCGCTTGACTCGGCGTCTGGGGACCCGACTGACGCTACGACCACTCGACTTTTCTCGGTTCAGCGACGAAATTGATCTTCTGAGAGACGTGTTCAACGATGCCTGGTCGCAGAATTGGGGGTTTGTGCCGTTTACCGAAAGCGAATTTCAGGCGATGGGCAAGGCGCTTAAACAGGTGATACGACCTGATTACACCTGCGTGGCTGAAATCAACGGCGAGTCGGCGGGCTTCATCATTGCCTTGCCCAACGTGAACGAACTGATTCGCGACCTGAACGGTCGCATACTCCCGATGGGCTGGGCGAAGTTGCTGTGGCGAATTTCTCGCCGCAAGGCGACCACCGCCCGCGTGCCACTGATGGGAGTGAGAAAGGTGCATCAGCGCGGCCCGATGAGCGCCGCGATCAGTTTCTCAATGATCGACCGGGTTCGCCATTCGCTACATGCGGCCGGTATAAAACAGGTGGAACTCTCCTGGATTCTCGAAACGAACAAGGGCATGAATTCAATGATCGAGGCCATGGGCGGTGAACTGTATAAACGCTATCGCTTGTATGAGCGCGAGCTGGCCGGTCGCAACCCCGACCGCAACAGTAAAAACGTCAACAAAGCGCATGCTAGCCAGTGAATCTAATCGTTCTTGCAGGTGATCGAGGGCCAGACGACCCCCTGGCGCAGCAGGCTGGGGTGGCCGGGAAGACGCTGGTTCCGATTGGCGGCATACCGATGCTGACCCGAGTGCTGGCTACGCTAACTCAGTGGCCCCGGTCCCGTCAGATCGTTGTTGTCGCTCCGCGCAATGCTGCTTTCGATGCGGCGATCGAACGCGCAGCGGTCAGTCAGTCCCTGAACGTGATCGCTCCGGAATCGTCGCCAAGCCTCAGCGTGGCAGCGGCCCTGAAGGTGATGGGGTCCTCGCGCCCGGCGACGCTGGTGACCGCAGACCATCCCCTGCTCAACGCCGACTGGCTGGATCAGTTAAGCGTCGGGGGCGGGGACGACCTGCGGGTTGGGCTGGTCGATCATGCAGGAGTTCGGGCTCGGTTTCCGGACTCCCGCCGTACGCGTTACCGATTCGTGGACCGCGAGCTCGGCGGTACCAATTTGTTTCAATTCAGGTCGTCTGCCGCCGAAAACATCCTGGAAATCTGGCAACGTGTTGAGCGCGAACGCAAGAAGCCCTGGAAGGTGATTTCATTGCTTGGTCTAGGCAATCTGATCCGCTTTGCCGCCGGGCGGCTTCATTCGGAACGGGCCTTCGAGGCTTTGTCAGAGCGCGTTGGCCTGCAGATCGCCTATCGCCTGGTCAATGATCCGCTGGCCGCTGTGGATGTCGACACGCCGGACGATCTGAAGCTGGTCGAAGAATTGATTCTCGAGCGAGAAACAACGTGAAGCTGATTCGCGCATACCTCGCACGTGAGATTCTCCGGCCCGCGCTATCGACTCTGGTTTTCCTGCTGGCCGTCGTATTGGTGTTCTACGCCAGCCAGCTCCTGGCCAGAGCGGCGGCCGAGAGCCTGCCGATCGGCACGATCGCAACCATGGCCCTGTTGCGCCTGGGACTCTACCTGGACGTTTTGATTCCCGCCTCGATTCTTCTCGGCATGGTGATTGGGCTGGGTCGGCTGCAGGCCGGCTACGAGATCATCGCGCTGGCGGCAGGGGGCGCCGGTCGTCGCCAGATCCTCGCCGCGCTGGCAGTTTGGCTGCTTGCGATCGCTCTTTTTGTGGCGATCCTGACCACAGTTTTTCGGCCATGGGCCTACTCGCAACTGTACGCGTTGGAGCGCGAGCTCGCCGCGGAACTCGATCTGACGCGCATCGAGCCGGGCCGATTCCAGGTCGGCGATGACCAATGGCTGATCTATGCAGAAGCCGCGTCAGATGGGGGTCTGGACCGAGTGCTGGTGCATCAGCGTCAACCGAGTTTCGACGGGTTGCTCAGAGCCCGACGACTGGATCAGGAGATCACTGGAGAGGGTCGCATGAAGCTGATTTTCAAAGGTGATGTCCGCAGCTACCGTATCGAGCCGGGGGGAAAGGATGATCTGATCAGTGAATTTGATCGATTCGAAGTGGAATTCGAGACCCGACCGCCTCCGGAGCGAGAACAGGTCAGAAGGGCACAGTCTACGCTTGATCTTCTCGACAGTAATAAACCGATCGAGTTGGCTGAGCTGCAGTGGCGATTCCATGGCCCGGTCTCGGTCCTGGCGTTAGCACTGCTGGCTGTCGCGATGAGCCGAATCAACCCTCGTCAGGGACAATCGGCCAGGGTGCTTTCGGCAAGTCTCGCCGTCACCCTGTATTTCAGCCTGCTCGGAGTGCTTATGAACTGGCTGGAGCAGGCCAGCGTGCCGACTTGGCCTGGCCTCTTTCTTCTTCCATTGCTACTGGTGACCGGACTGAGTCTGAGGTTTCTGGTGTTTCAGCGCGGCCCGGGGTACGTGTTATGAAGTTGCTTTGGCGCTATCTCTGGTCGAATCTTGGCCAGGCCTATTTGATAGCCGGGCTCGCAATTGCCGCCCTACTGTGGCTTCTGCAGATGCTCGATATCATGGAGCAGGGCGTTTCCGGTGCCGGCGATCTGTTGATGGCAGCGTTTTCGGCTTTCAATCAGTTGCCGGAGGGTTTAATCGATCTATTGCCGGTGATCACCGTGCTGGCGACAGCGGCGGGCTTGGGTGGGCTACAGACGCGCAATGAGCTTACCGTTATGCGCGTAGCAGGCGTATCGATCTGGCAGTTGGCCGGACTAGCGTTGATTCCTGGCATCGTGGTTTCGCTATCCGCTCTGGCTGCACTGCAGTGGGTGGTACCGGAATTGCGGCAGCAACCAGAGAGCATGCTCGGTGCATCACTGGGAGAGAGCGGCTTGTGGCATCCGGCTCACGGGCTGTGGATACGTTCCGGTGACGAGTTTCTCAACGTTGAAACGCTACGCCTGGGGCGTATTCCAAGCGGCATCGAGATTTATCAGTTCGAAGAAGGTGGCCAGCTCCAGCGATTAATACGCTCGGAACAGGCCCTGGTCCAAACAAACGGCGACTGGTCCCTAGAGGGTGTCAAGATACGCGATTATGGTCTGGCTGAAGGCGAGCCGTTTTATCGAAGCCTGGATTCCATGGTCTGGACATCCTTTCTCTCGGCCCGGCAGCTCGAGCTTCTTCTCCGCCCGCCTGCCTCCCTGCCGCTCAGCGATCTCTGGCAATACGTCGATGGGCTGAAAGAGCGTAGCCAGGAGGTTGCGGAGTTCGAGATGGTCCTCTGGCGCCGGCTGGTCTTGCCTTTGACTTGTTTGGTAATGGTCCTCGTCGCCATTGCAACGGCGGCTGTGCCGCTCAAGAGCAGAGCCGTCAGTGTTCGCCTGGTCGGCGCGCTTGTCCTAGGCCTCGGATTTCAGATGTTGACTGAAATGGGGACCTACCTTGGCCTCTTGCTGAGCTGGCCGGTGATTGCTGTTGCTGTGATTCCACCGGCGATCCTCGCTGTCGTCGCGCTAGGTCTGATCGCGCGCGCCCGCTGAGCCTTTAGCTTTGAATTCAAACCTAGCGGCAATTTCGCCGCAAAAAGAAAGCCGGCGGTCTGCCGGCTTTATTTCAGCAATAATATGATCTGAATCTACGGTCAGCCCTGGCGCTGGACCCAGGCCGTACACCACCCATTGTTAGCCACTTGCTTGCCAGGGAAGATGCCACAGCCGAACCATTCGGCGCTCAAATCGCCTTGGGCGAGCTGGCAGTTGTTGCAGGCCTGCTCTGAACTGTGATTAGGGTAGGCACCTTGATCTACGTCGGCGGTATTGTGGACATAGCCCAACGCTTTAGCCTGCGGATTCTCTGGGTCGAGAACGTTATCCTGCGCCCAGGCCTGTGAGCCGCTCATCCGCGTAAAGGTTGGCAGCATTAGCGCTAGCGATCCGGCGCCCAGCAACCTGAACAATCCACGTCGATTGACTGTTTTCATAAAACTCTCCTACTTGCGATTAGCGTAATGTCTTGCAACAAAAGCAAAATGCACTCTCCTCAGTGCTGATTAATCTTACCACCAGACGGAGGAAACGCCATGAACAAGTCAGTCACGCCAGTAATACAGGCTGAGGATCCGGACCGGTCACTTTTATCCCATCCGGTTCATCTGCCGCCGAGCGGGCTGGTGACCTATTGGCCAGGTTGGATTGGTGCGCCCGAAGCCGACCGTTTGTTTGCGCTGTGGTCAGAGACGCTGGATTGGCAGCAGCGGCCCATTCGTTTGTTCGGGCGAGAGATCATGCAGCCGCGCCTGACCTGCTTCTATGGTGAGCCGGGCGTGGAGTACCGGTATTCGGGCAAAACGCTCGAAGCACAGCGCTGGCCCAATGAGTTGAAAGCGCTGTCCGAACGCCTGGATAGAGAGATTGATGAGGCATTTAACAGTGTGCTGTGCAATCTGTACCGAGACGGTGGTGACAGCATGGGATGGCACGCTGATGACGAGGCGGAGCTTGGTGTTGATCCTGTGATCGCTTCAGTGAGCCTCGGTGAATCACGTCGCTTTCGCTTGAAGCCTCGGGGCAGTGGGAAACCGCTTTCAATCGATTTGCACCACGGTAGCCTCCTAGTCATGTCTGGGGATCTCCAGCATCACTGGCTTCACGAGCTTCCCAAAACCCGCAAAAATCTTGGGCCGCGAATCAATCTGACGTTTCGCCGGATTGCTTGAATTCAGCTTCCGACCTCTCATTCTCGGGGTCGCTGAGAAGGGTGACTTTCTGACGTGCGTCGTCAAGCAAAGAATGGCAACGTCGCGAGAGGCCGACGCCTTTTTCGAAATGCTGGAGCGATTCAGATAGCCCTAGGTCGCCGCTTTCCAGTTGTTCAACCAGCGCTTCCAGTTCGTTCATTGCGCCTTCGAAATCGAGTTCCTCAAGGTCATCGATCTCCTTTTTCTTGGTCATGGCTCGTCTTCGTTCCGCTCGGTTGAATTAGGGCCAAAGTCTACCGCATGCCACTTCAGTTCCAGCTGTTGATTCTTAAGCCAATGGGCAAAGGAGTGATCAATCCAGCGATCACCGACCGCGAGCAGCTTGTCCTCGTGATAAATACGCGGCCACAGATCGCGCTGCCACGGCGGAATACGACGTTCTCTCAACAAATCCTTGACCCTGCGAGTCGACGCCTTATCCGACAGTTTCAGTCGTTCGCCGCTGCGTCCAGAACGCACCCTCAAGGCAAGGGGCGGCGCCTTCACCGAGCCATTCATCTGAAGGCGTCCGAGATTCTCGGGGAGGGAAAGGGCGCGGTCGATTTGCCAGTCCATGGCGTAGTTCTGGATCAAACCCTTGGAATCGAGCCAAAAATTCCGATTCCAGAAGCGGACGATCGAGCGCTGCCAGCGCATTTCGGGGATTTGATCCTGCTCTGATGTTCGGACCTGAAGCAGAAATTCATCCAGGCGCTTGCCGGGCGGCGCTCCCCCAACGTTGTCCTGACACCAGACTCGGATTGCCTCCGCGAGTTCAAGTTCGCTAAGCGTCTGGAGATAATGCGCATCCAGTCGGTTTCGGCTCGCCATTGCTGACGAAAGATGGGGTCGGATGAACGCTTCGATGGACCGGGCCGCTTGGCCAGAGAGCCGGCCGGATCTGAGGACGCTCTGATCAAGCCCTGGCCAGCGCCCGCGCAGCACCGGGAGGATCTGGTGGCGAAGAAAGTTTCTGTCGGCAGTGAGGCAGTCATTGCTTGGGTCCTCGATCCAATCAAGCCCCTTTTGGCGACAGTGATCCTGGAGTTCAGTGCGCGTCCAGTCAAGCAGCGGTCGAACCACCCAGGCTTTTCCAAATCGACGTTCTCTGGGGATTCCTGCCAGACCGCCGGGTCCGGCGCCGCGAAGCAGCCGCAGAAAAATAGTCTCGACCTGATCATCGGCGTGGTGCGCTGTGAGTAGGCAATCTCCGGCACGGACGTGCTTGCTAAGCGCTGCGTAGCGCGCTCGACGTGCGGCAGCCTCCTGATTGCCAGTGGTGTCTACCAAGACCTGTTCAGTGACGAAGGGCAGCTCGATGCGAGCGGCGATTGAGCTCGCGGCTTCGGCGCGCTCAGCGCTCTGCGGGTCGATCCCGTGATCGACATGCACGCAGACAATATCGCGTTTAATTCGACTTGCAGCCAGCAGGGCCGCCAACGCCGTGGAGTCAGCGCCGCCGCTAAAGGCCAGAACCAGTCGACCGTGACCGGGGAGATTTTCTGGACAAGGGTTAAGCGAATGGATGCGCAACCCGGTCAAACTCAGGTCTTCTCAATGGCGGAAAATCCCATCAAGCGCTTATAACGCAGGTCGAGTCGCTCGCTGGCGGACATGCCCTTGAGCGTCTCAAGCTGGGCAACGATAGTTTCTTTCAGTCGGACGGCGACGTGGGCCGGCGAACGGTGCGCGGCACCGGGCGGCTCTTTGATGACCTTGTCGATCAGCTTGTGTTGTTTGAGTCGGCTTGCCGTCAGTCCAAGCGCTCCTGCAGCCGTTTCTGCCCGCGCGGCGTCTTTCCACAGGATCGACGCGCAACCCTCGGGTGAAATGACCGAGTAAATACTGTACTGCAACATATTGGCCCGATCCCCGACTCCGATTGCTAAGGCACCGCCGGACCCGCCTTCTCCAATAACGTTGCAGATAATAGGCACCTTAAGGCGTGCCATGACGGCGAGGTTTTTGGCAATCGCTTCGGACTGTCCCCGCTCTTCGGCACCGACCCCTGGGTAGGCGCCCGGCGTGTCGATAAAGGTGACGATCGGCAGGCCGAATCGCTCGGCCATCTGCATCAGCCGCAGGGCCTTGCGATATCCCTCGGGCTTTGGCATGCCGAAGTTACGCTGGACCTTCTCTTTCGTGTCTCGGCCTTTCTGGTGGCCGATCACGACCATCCCTTGACCGTCCAGCGAGGCCAACCCGCCGACGATGGCTCTGTCATCGGCAAAATGGCGATCGCCGTGCAGTTCTTCGAATCGATCGAAAATCATGGGGATGTAATCAAGGGTGTAAGGACGCCGGGGGTGGCGGGCGAGCTGCGAAATCTGCCAGTCGCTCAGCTCGGCAAAAATACTCTGGGTGCAGTCCCGGCACTTTTCTTCCAGACGCTTGATTTCCTCGTCGAGGTTGATCGCATTGTCCGAGCCGACGTGCCGCAGTTCCCGAATCTTGGATTCGAGATCGGCGATTGGTTGTTCGAAATCGAGATAGTTGGAATCCATTCTTATTCGTTATTCAAACCAGCTGGGGACAACAGACAGACGTTAACTGAACTTGGCAATAAAGTCGATTGCAATGGAGGGGCATGCCGCGATGAGCATCTCAATCAATGTCAGATGATGCCGCCGATCGGCATTTTTCTCCGCGGCGCATCAGGAATCGGGCAGGGCCCACGGGGCACCTTTCCGACGCGCCAGTTAGCGACTCCCCACTCTAAAAGTTCCTCGATTGTCTTTAAATCCGACGGCGGGGGATGGCCAAGGCAGTTCAGAGCCCGCCTCAGATTGCCGTCGGGTGCTCCATGCCGGATAGGGTCGTCGCTCTCGGATTTACTGAGCTTGCGCCCCGACTCATCAACGACCAGCGGCAAATGCCCGTAGCGTGGCGGGTCCAGTCCAAGTGCTCGATAGACCAGAATCTGCCGGGCCGTTGACTCGATCAGGTCACTTCCCCGGACGACATCGGTCACGCCGGCACTCGCATCGTCGACCACGACGGCAAGCTGGTAAGCGATCAGGCCGTCGGCCCGTCGAATCACAAAATCGCCGCACTCGGTGGCCGGGCACTGGACGCAGTGTCCCTGAATGGCATCGTCGAAATTGACCGACTGCTCGTCGACCAACAGGCGAATTGATCGCGCGCTTCGGCCAGTTGGCAAGTCTCGACGACAGGTGCCAGGATAGAGGCCTGATTCAGGCAGATCGGCTCGCGTACATCCGCAATGGAAAGCCAGCCCGCGATCAACAAGTGCGGCGATGGCCTGCTCATGGCGAGCGGTCGAGTCGATTTGCCAAACGACGTCTCGATCACTCTCCAGGCCGTGGCGCGCCAGGGTTTCGATCTGCCTGAGGCCGGCGCCATCAACCTCGCGCGGTGGGTCGATGTTTTCGATTCTGACCAACCATTCGCCGTTGCGCGAGCGGGCATCGAGGTAACTCCCTAGGGCGGCCAGCAGCGACCCGAAGTGCAGCTCTCCCGTCGGCGAGGGGGCAAACCGACCGACGACGCCGGCAATCGATTTTTCTTGCAAAATAGGTTCCACAGCACCATTTTACGCTTACCGTTAATCGAGTCCGAGCTTGATGAGACTGCGGAGACTCGCCGAATCTTCTTGCTGGTGGATTGAATAGAGGTCGATCATGAGCCGTATTGCTTTGTTCCTTGGTACCAACCTAGCCGTCTTGATGGTGCTGGGCTTTGTTATGAACCTACTCGAGCCGTGGCTGATCAGTCAGGGATACAACGTGAATACGGTGACCACCCTGCTTATCGCCTTTGTCTTTGGGATGGGGGGGTCGATCATTTCGCTTTTGATGTCGAAATCGATGGCGCTTCGCGGCACTGGCGCCAAGGTCATCAAGGAGCCGCGCACCCAGACCGAGCGTTGGATCTTCGACACTGTGAAGCGGCAGGCTGAAAAGGCTGGGATCGGGATGCCTGACGTGGCGATCTACGAGGCACCCGAGCCCAACGCCTTTGCGACAGGTGCATCCAGGAACAACTCGCTGGTCGCTGTCAGTACAGGATTGCTGCAGAACATGCGGCCCAACGAGGTCGAGGCGGTACTTGCCCATGAAGTCAGCCACGTTGCCAACGGGGACATGGTAACCATGAGCTTGCTTCAGGGTGTTCTGAATACCTTTGTCCTGGTGCTTTCCAGAATGCTCGGTCAGCTTATCGACCGCGTTGTGTTTCGCTCGGAGCGTGGCTATGGGCCCGGTTACTTCATTTCGGTCATGGTGCTTCAACTCGTCCTCGGGATTCTGGCCAGCGTGATCGTTATGGCGTTCTCTCGCTGGCGCGAGTTCCGTGCCGACGCAGGCGGTGCATCACTGGCAGGACGGCAGAACATGATGGCCGCTCTGGCTCGCCTCAAAAATGCACACGGGCCGTCCCAACTGCCGGAATCGGTCGAAGCCTTCGGGATTCGGGGGCGTTTTGGTAGCGGCCTGAAGCGCCTGATGATGAGCCATCCGCCGCTTGACGAGCGGATCGAAGCCCTCGCTCGAGCCAGCGATTGATCGACATGGCCCGGAGTCCAGCGACATCGAGCTCCCCGGCCGGGTAGTCGTGTGAACTTTTTCTAAATTGTGGCTTCTTCGCGGACGAAATCACCCTGAACCAGAGTGATGCCAAACTGCCATAGCGTGGCCAGGTCACCGGTGTGCTCGACCTTCGGTGCGATGACCTTGACCTGGTGTTCGTCTGCGCAGGCCACGACCTCAGCGAGAAGCTGGCGCAATTCGTCGTTTCCACTCAGATTCTGGATCATTTCGGGCGCCAGTCGGAGGTAATCGATTTCCAGATGGCGCACGAGGGGTTCGTAATCGGCATCGGGTGCAACGTCGCACAGGGCGAAATGAGAGCCCTCAGCCTTGAATCGTTCGATGAAGGACTGGACGCGCCGCAGCTTCTCGCGGACCTCCGGCTCGCGGAAGCCCCAAATAATGTGGTCCGGATCCAGTTGGCCCGCACGCATCATATTTCCAAGCTTGGCCATAACCGATTCGTCGCTGATCGTGTCCAGACAGAGTGGTATTAACCAGTGGTGGCCGTCTGCGGATTGTTTTTCCGCCAGGGTGACGACCATCCGCCGCAGCATGTCCTCATCAAGCTTCTGCGCAATGTCGAGTCGCGATGCGACCGGCAGATAGACCGTCGGCATCATGACCTCATCACTGCCCTCGGTGCGCAGTCTAGTCTCGACTTCGTTGATCAGGAAGGCGTCGTCTTCCATACTGGTGATGGGCGAAGTTACCAGTCGGAATTCGTCGTGGTCCAGCGCGTGGTGCAGGCGTTCTGCCCAGGCAGTATCATCTTCATCTGCATCTCCGCTGACGCGCGGACGGTATCGGACGAAGGCGTTGCCCCCGGCCCGAAGCGCCTCGCTTAGCGCAGAATCAGCCTGCGCCAGCAGATTGCTGGTGTCTTCCATATCGCTGCCGGAAATCGACAGCCCGACGCTCGCGGATATGGTCAGGCTAATATCGCGCACATCGATGATTCTGCCCGAGCAATGATCGATGATTTGAGCCGCCAGTCGTTCGGCCTCCTCCTTGGTTTTGGTGTCGGCAAGGACGCCAAAGCTGTGATCACTGATCCGGGCCATCGCCAGATGATCGCCGGCCGCTTCAGAAAACAGCTCGGCTGACTGTTGGATCAAAGCATCGGTGGCACCCAGACCCAGTTTGGACTGAAGCTGGTCATGTTTGTCCAGGCTGACCAAAACGACGGCCAGGCCGCTGCTATCTTCACGCGTTTCGCTGTGATACCTGACCTGTTCAAGGAACGCCGGACGATTTAACAGCCCGGTCAGCATGTCGGAGGTTTTGAGTTTCTCGAGCTCTTTGGCCAGCTCTGGGTCTGCGTGCATCACGCGTTCGCGAACCAGCATTTGGGCGCAGTATTCGCCGCCGTAGCGGGCGGGCGAAAACGACACGGTGGCTTGGAAATCTGAGCCATCTTGGCGGTGGGCGTTCAAAACCATCGCCTCCTCGGGAATCTCGTCGCGAGACAGCGCCTTGAGGACCTTTTTCAGGTCGATGCCTTCCTCACTGGCTGACAAAAGGTCGAGCATCGACAGTCCTTCCAAGTCCTCGAAGCTGTCGAAGCTGAACAATTCGAGGTAGGCGGGATTGGCATAGATATGCAGCCCCTCGTGGAGATAAGCGATGGATTCACTCGAGCTGTCGAGCAGCAGGGTGTAGCGATCCTCGATTTCTTCTAGCCGGCGAACAGCGACCTTCGCGCTGCGCCGGGCGCGTACTGACTCGACCAGAAAAAGCACGAGGCGCTTCATCTGCCGTGAATTGGTGGCAAATACGATCCCTTCCACGCCAAGCGATCCAGCTGCGACTGCTGCCCGATTATCGTCCGCCTTGATCACCGCAAGAATCGGCACGGCCTCAGTTTGCTCACGTGCAATCCGGCTGGTGGCTTCAAGCAATCCGAGGTCATTCGGATCGATCTGGATCAGAATCAGATCGACGTCGTCGGATTCGAATGTCCGGCTGACGGCGTTGCTGGTATCGGCAAACAGCGTCCTGACTCCAGCGTTCTCCCCCAGCAATTGAAGGAGTTCTCGAGGAGCGCTTGGGTCATCGGTGACAACAAGAATTCGGATTTCAGAGGTCGGGCTGGCCATGAATTTGATACCTGAAAAAAGATAGAGTCGAAGACGGTCCTGCGTTCAATCAATCCTTGGGAGATACCTATATTGTCATTGCTCCGCCCGTGAACTACAAGACCGGCAGTTTGTAGGGTGCTCCCGCCTCTTCTCTGACCAGCCGGGGGACAAGGTAGCCAGGCAGTTCAACCCTGAGCTGTTCGACCAAGGTGAGCGCATAGTCCTTGGTCCGCTCGAAGCGAGCAGAACCGGAAACGCGGTCCAGCAGATGTAAGTAATAGGGTATGACGCCTGAAGCAAAACTGCGCCGCATCAGATTGGCCAGATCCTCGGCCTGATCATTGACACCGGCCAGAAGAACGGCCTGATTGAAGATCGTCGCCCCGCCGCGGCGAAGGCTAGCTAGTGCAGCATCAACCTGTTGATCGAACTCCAAAGCGTGATTGGCGTGGATGACCACGACCACCTGCCAGGGCAGGTTCTCAAGCCAGGACAGGAATTCGTCGTCAATTCTTGAGGGCAGCACGACAGGCAACCGAGTATGCAGACGCAGGCGCTGTATTTGAACTCGGTCACGTAGGGCTGCGGTTAATTGACGCAAGCGATTGGTGTCGAGCATCAGCGGATCGCCGCCGGAAAGAATGATCTCCTCGATGTCGGGATGCTGATCCAGGTGGTCGAGCAGCTGGTGAATCTGGCCAGAGTGAAAGTGGTCCTGGGCATAGGGATAGGCCTGGCGAAAGCAGTAGCGGCAGTGAATTGCGCAGGCGCCGGTGGAAATCAGCAGCAGTCGCCCGCGGTATTTGTGGAGCAGACCGCGCTCGACGCGGCTGGCTTGATCGCCGACCGGGTCATCGACAAAGCCCGGCACCACATCGAGCTCAGCCCGGTCAGGCAGCACCTGTCGCAACAGCGGATCCTCGGGATCGCCCTTGCGCATCCGTGCGGCAAATGCCCTGGGCACCAGAATAGGAAAGTCAGGTTCGTTCAGATAGGGGAGGGCATCCCGCTCTAGCTGTAAGAATTCGAGCAGTGAATCAGCCCTTCGAAAAGCCTGGCGCAATTCCTCTCGCCAGGTGGCGGGCTTGGGCGGCGTCGGGCTTCGGGATAGAATAGGGGTTTGCATTCGATCCAACCTATTTTCGTTCAGCGTTCCGGACCGGATCGGCCCTGGGACCTCATTGTAATCGGAGAAAGCATGGCGACCTACAGCACCAACGAATTCAAGTCCGGCCTGAAGATCATTCTCGATGGTGATCCCCACAACATCGTCGAAAACGAGTTTGTAAAACCCGGCAAGGGACAGGCGTTCAGCCGAGTTCGGGTTCGCAATCTGAAAACAGGCCGAACAATCGAAAAGACCTTCAAGTCCGGGGACACGGTCGAGGCGGCCGATGTCTTTGAAAAGGAAATCCAGTACTTGTATTCGGACGGCGAGTTCTGGCATTTCATGGACACCGAAACCTTTGAGCAGCTGGCGGCTGGTGAGGCCGCTGTCGGCGATGCCGCCCAATGGTTGAAAGAGGAAGACATGTGCCAGGTCACGCTCTGGAATGGCGACCCGCTGATCGTGCTGCCGCCGAACTTCGTGGAGCTGAAGATCATCGAGACTGATCCGGGTCTGAAAGGGGACACCTCGGGAAGCGGCGGTAAGCCTGCAACCCTTGAAACGGGCGCGACAGTCCGGGTCCCGCTATTCGTGCAGGAGGGAGAAGTCATCCGCGTCGATACCCGTAACGGGGAATACGCCTCGCGAGTTAAGGACTGATGTCATGAGCGCCAGGTTCGCGCTGCAGCCGGACTGGGTGGTTCCGGCGCAGCCGGAAAATCTCGTGCTTGATGGGCGCGCGGTGGTAATCGAAAGTGATCGTATCGTCGCCGTGTTGCCGGCCGACGAGCTGTCTCAAAAGTTTCCCGGGATCGACATCCAGCGCTTGGCCGGTTGTGCCCTGATTCCGGGGTTGGTCAATGCTCATGCGCATTCAGCCATGGCACTGATGCGCGGGCTGGCAGACGATTTACCCTTGATGCGATGGCTGGAAGATCATATTTGGCCGGCCGAGCAGCGCTGGGTCGGGCCCGAGTTCGTTCGGGCCGGCTCCGAGCTGGCGATCGCCGAAATGCTCGCGGGAGGGACGACGTGTTTCAATGACAACTACTTTTTTCCCGACGTGACGGCACAGTGCGCAATCGAGGCCGGGATGAGAGCAATGGTCGGGATGCCGATGATCAAATTCCCGACTGCATGGGCCAAGACCGAGGACGACTACTTCGAGCGGGGGCTGGCTGTTCATCAGGCCCTTGAGGGCGAGTCTCTGATCAGGTCGGCGTTTGTGCCGCATGCGCCATACACGGTCACCGACACTGCCTTTGAACGTATGCGAGAGCTTGCAGAGGAGCTGGATCTCGCGATTCACCTGCACTTGCTCGAAGCCGCTGGAGAAGTTGAGGGCTCCCTCGAGGAACATGGTCAGCATCCGATCGATCGTTTAGAGCGCCTGGGCATCCTCAGTCCGCGCCTACTTGCCGTGCACATGACACAACTGACTGCCTCGGATATGGATCGAGTGGCTGAAGCTGGTGCGCATATCCTGCATTGCCCGGCCTCCAATCTGAAGCTCGCCAGTGGTTTCTGCCCGGTTGCCGAGCTTGACCGCCGCGGGGTCAATGTTGCCCTGGGTACTGACGGTGCGGCCAGCAACAATACGCTCGATATGTTTGCAGAAATGCGCCTAGCGGCGTTATTGGCGAAGGGCTACAGCGGTGATCCAGAAGCTGTTCCTGCGGCCCGGGCGCTGTCCATGGCCACCCTGAATGGAGCACGAGCCCTGGGGCTGGACTCGATGATCGGATCCATCGAGGTTGGCAAGCAAGCTGATCTGGTGGCGGTCAAGCTCGACGAGCTGCAGACATCACCAGTCCATAATGTGATCTCTCATCTGGTTTATGCCTGCTCGAGTCGTCAGGTGGATCGCGTCTGGATCGAAGGTCGTCTGGTCTACGGGGACGGTGAGCCAGTGCATTTGAATCTCGATGATCTCAATAGACAGACTCGCGAATGGCATCGCCGACTGCAGGACGGCTGAGCGAGGCCATCGCCCAACACTTGAATAATTACGGAATCGATCATGTCGGAGACTCATGTCGCGAACCAATCCCAGAACCTGGATCCTGCCGAAGCCGAAAAGTTCGATGCCCTTGCTTCGCGCTGGTGGGATCCGGAGGGAGACTTTCGTCCGCTACACGATATCAACGGGCCGCGCGTCGACTACATCGCCGATCGCGCTGCTCTGAAAGACGCCCGTGTCCTTGATGTGGGCTGCGGGGGCGGATTGCTCTGCGAGGCGCTCGCGCGGCGTGGTGCCGAGATCACTGGCCTGGACGCGGCTGAGCGGCCGCTTTCGGTCGCGCGCCTGCACCAGACCGAATCTGAACTCGAAATCGATTATCGTCAGGGGACGGCAGAGGAACTGGCCGCCGAGCAGGCCGAGAGCTTCGACGTCGTATGCTGCCTGGAAATGCTCGAACATGTCCCTGACCCTGCGAGCACCGTTCAGGCCTGCGCCGATCTGGTCAAACCCGGGGGGCAGCTGTTTTTCTCAACGATCAACCGCAGCCCTATGGCCTGGGCCGGAGCGATCGTGGGAGCGGAGTACGTGCTGGGACTGCTTCCTCGCGGAACGCACCGCTATGACCGCCTGATCAAGCCCTCGGAGCTTGCGACAGCCTGTCGTCAATCGGGTCTGGTTGTGACCGAGATCGTTGGCATGAGCTATAACCCCTTCTCTCGCACGGTACGTCTCGGTGGTGCCCCGACCATCAATTACTTGATGCATGCGAGACGACCCGAGTAGTGGCTAGGCACGGACTTCGGGCCGTATTGTTCGATCTGGACGGGACGCTGGTTGATTCGGCACCGGATCTGGTCGGAACCTTGAATGATCTTCGTCGTGACTACGGCCTGGACGCCCTCCCTTTCGCGCAAGTGAGACACCAGGCATCGCGCGGCGCTCTGGGGTTGCTGTCTGCGGGGTTCCCCGACGCAGATGAGCACAGTCTGGTGGGCCTTCGCGCTGGATTCATCGAAAGGTATCGCGCCCGCATCTGGCAGGACAGCCATTGTTTTCAGGGCATCAACGAGGTGCTGGCCGCGATGAGCTCCGCTGGTCTCAGGCTAGGGATTGTGACCAACAAGATCGACTCTCTGGCCCGGCCGCTTGTGGAGCAGGCCGGCTGGCGCCATCTGATTCAGGCCCTGGTCGCCGGTGATTCAACGGCGCGACCCAAGCCGGACCCTGGGCCGGTTCTCGAGGCCTGCCGATTGCTCGATCTACCTCCGAGTGATTGTGTGATGGTCGGTGATGACGAACGCGATGTGCGCTCGGGAAGGGCGGCGGGAACGATGACGGCCGTGGCGCTTTGGGGATACATCAGCCCATCGGATCAGCCGGACCGCTGGGGTGCGGATCGACTGCTCGAGAGCGTCGAGCAGTTGAATACATTGATCGATGGCACAGACGGGACAGGATGATTGGTTGAAATGAAGTCAGACAAGCAAGACCAGCTCCAACGATGGCTGTTCGAGGACATCAATGCGCGTTGTGTTCACGTGGCGCTCGATGGCGTGCTGAGCTCAGCGCTGGGTGAGAGGGACTACCCACCGACAGTGACACGCCTGTTATCCCAGGCGCTGCTCCTAGTCAGCTTGATGTCGTCGGGAATCAAACTCAACGGACGAATCAGCCTTCAGATCCAATCGGCTTCTAGCGGCGTTCGCCTTTTATTGGCGGACTGCACCGACGACGGCGGACTGCGCTGTGTAGCGCGCTTAAACGACGAGGTGCCATTGCCTGCCTCTGACGATGCGGTTTGGCAAAGTCTTGTCGGCGACGGCATCATGACGCTGACGCTGGAGCCCGAGCATCATGGCGAGAGATGGCAGGGCATCGTTCCGATTGAGGGTGCGGGACTGGCTGAGGCGATGGAGAATTATTTTGTCCGGTCCGAGCAGCTGCCAACGCGCGTCCGGATTGCGATTGACGCAGATCAGGCGTCTGCGCTGATGATTCAGCGCATGCCGGGCCCCAGCGAGGATGCTGATGGCTGGAATCGATTGAATCAACTGCTTGAGACGTTGACGCAGGACGAGCTCGTGCAGCATTCGGGCAGCGAGCTGGTTACGCGGCTTTTTCATCAAGAGGATCGCCGCCAGTTTCCTGAACGCGAGCTGCGATTCCACTGTCCGTGTTCACGCAGGCGGGTCGCCGATGTCCTGACTAGCCTGGGCTCGGATGAAATCGAAGCGATGGCGGCCGAGGGCGAGGTCGTCAACGTACAGTGCGAATTCTGCGGTGAAGATTACAATTTCGATCCGATTCAACTGCTCGAGCTCTTGAATGAAGGATCCACTGCGCCGTCCCCAACGCTCCACTGATGGACCCTCTGGACTGGTGTCGGGACCGTATCCTGGTCCCTGGCAATCCCCTAACGGCGAGTCTTCTTTTCGCCGATCCCGAGCAACGCGATCGCATTCTTGCCCTGCGAACGCTGGTCGGGGAACTCGGTGGAGCGGTTGAAGCTAGCGAGGGGCAGGTCGGCCAAACGAAGCTCGAGTGGTGGCGTAACGCTCTAGCCGGAGAATTGCCGGCGGCCCAACGCCATCCTGCTGTGCAGGCACTGACGGAGTCTGGCGCCCTCGCAGGGATGAATTTCACCGAAGTCGCGGCGCTGATCGACGCGGTCGGGGAGCTGCTGGATCAGCCTCGATTCGAGCGAATGGCTGAGCTCTGGAGCTTTTGTGAGCGCATCGGGGGTCAGGCAGTGGTCCTGGAGGGGTATTTGCTTGATGCCGATGCTGTTTCGCATACGGATACGGTCGACGGGCTGCGTACGCTCGGAGCAGCAGCCTATCTGATCCGCCTGGTCCGCGACATTGCGATGGATGCAAGGGCCAATCGCTGGTGGGTGCCGCTTGAGTTACAGGCGGAGTATCAAGTCTCAAGGATGGATGTGGTCGAGTCAAAGGCCAGCAGCGGCTTTTATGGCTTGGTCCGCACCCTGGTTCTTGAAGCCATCAAGAGGTCGCAGTCCGCTACAGAGGCAATCCCCGCGCAGCAGGCCTGGATCCATCGCCATGCGCTGATCTATTGGGCGCTGGATCGAAAACTGGGTCTCACGCTTGCGCGCAAGCCGAGGCGCCTACTCGAGCGGCGCGTGCTTCCAGCCCATGCCGGTAACGTCTTTGCCGCTTGGCGCGCCGCCAGGCGGCTGCGTCGAAGGGCCGGGCGGTCGCCATGAGATACGGAATGTAGGTGGGCCCTTATAGACCGTCGATCTTGACGTGGTCAATTGCCCGGCTTAAAGAGAGAAACCGACTCCGACGTTCCAGCGTACTTGACGATCCCAATAATAGGGGTCAGCCGGCCAGAGGTAGATCTCCTCGGTACTCAGTTTCGGATGCCGATAGTCGAACTGACCGACGGGGCGCTGTTCCGTGCCGTCGACGGTTCCCATTATCGTGACAAATCGACCGGGCGCGAATGTCAGCGGCTCCAGGAAGCCGGTTTGTTCGGCAATGAAGCGAACGCCCGGTTCCTGCTGCCAGCGGGGACGATCCGTGCGGTCCAGCGGGTAGCTTGCAACGACCAGGATTGTTCGGTCGGACAGATTCTCGACGGCTACGATCTGGCCGCCCCAGACCACTCGATTGCCGTCGAGCCCACTGCGCTCCAGGACGTGCGCCGGGCCGATGGCTGCGACCTCGACGTCGTCGGGCACTATTACGCTACTGGCGCAGGCGCAGAGCGATAGGATGGCAACGGCAGCAAGCAGGCGCGCTGTATGAGTCCTCAGCACGCCAAGGCCTGATCGAAGGCCTCGGGCCTTTCGTTGGTTGTCTCTGGAAGGAATCGCTCTGTTCAGTTGTTCACTAGTCCGCACTGATGACTCCTGGGCCTTTTCCGGCCGTTTTCTCGTAAACGCCTTTCCCGGCCTTGCGATATTGGGTGAATCCTGCCTTCTCGATCGACGATTCCTTGAGTTTATGGGCCTGGCCCGCGACAACGTTGGGCGGGGACAGGATCTTGCGGACGGGCGCACCGCAGGCCGGACACTCGGTCAACGCCGGGTCTGACAAGCGCCGCAGCAAGGTAAAAGGGTTGCGGCAATAGTCGCATCCGGGCGCTTCTGCGGCTATATATTCGTAAAATGGCATTTAAGCATTATGGGCGCGCCCTCGTGACGATTCAATCTGCGACAATGCTAGCCCTTAGAAAAGAACAGTGGACACTAACGCATGGTGACTTCGTCTCGGCCGCTCTGGCTGATCACGGGTGCGGCCGGCGAGCTTGGCGCAGAACTGATCCGACAGCTTGCAGCAACGGGTGCCGACTGCGTGGCGCTCGACCGCAACGAGGACGCATTGAATCGGCTTCACGATCAAATGCTCGAACAGGGTAGCGACGCGCCCGCCCTGCTGCCCTTTGACCTGGCCGGTGCTGCACCGATGCACTACGAGCAGGTTGCTGATCGGATTTCGCAGCAGTATGGTCGCCTTGATGGTTTGATCCACAACGCGGCGGATTTCAAGGCCCTGCGGCCGATGGTTCATCAATCGGCGGAGGAATGGTTGGGAATCCTTCAGGCAGGCGTCACTGCACCGCAAATGCTGAACACGGCGCTGATCGGTTTGCTTCAGTCGACCGCAAACTCGAAGCTGGTGTTCATCAATGATGCCGAATGCCTGCAACACCCGGCCAACTGGGCAGCTTACGGCGTGGCACAGGCTGCGCGGAAATGGATGGTCGAAGCGCTCGGGCGGGAACTTTCCGCGGGTCAACCTGAGGTGCTATCGATCGATCCAGGCGCCTTCTACAGCCGGCTCCGGGTTGCCGCATGGCCGGTCGCCCAGCCGGGCGAATTCGATCCGATCGAGCTTGTCGCCGGTCGGGTGCTCAAGTCGATTCAGGAAGGAAGTAGCAGCGATGTCTGATGATTTATTTGAGAGAATCGTTCGGCGCGAGATCCCAGCCGATATCGTGTTTGAGGATGACGACGTGCTGGCGTTCCGGGACGTCAATCCGCAGGCCCCGACCCATTTGTTGATCATCCCGAAGCGCCGGATTGCAACGATCAACGACGCAGAAGATTCGGATGCCGAATTGCTCGGCCGTCTGATCCTGACAGCACGACGGATTGCCTCTGAGCAGGGTATTGCCGAGGATGGTTATAGGCTGGTCTTTAACTGCAACGAACACGGCGGCCAGTCCGTCTATCACATCCATCTGCATCTGCTCGGTGGTCGGGCGATGGCCTGGCCACCGGGATAATTCTGGATCGGCGACCCGGTCTTTGCCCATTTTTTTGGGGCGGCTTTGACTGGCATCATCGCCTGATCAAACCGCATTGATAGCATTTCGCGCCGCAACTAAAAATTGACTGAGGATTCGTTTTGAAGGCATCACTGGTACAACAGGATCTGGCTCATCTGTTTCATCCTGCTACCGACCTGGCAGGCCATCGGCACAGCGGCCCAATCATCTGGTCCCGCGGCCAAGGAGTCTACGTCTGGGACCAGGATGATCGCCAGTATCTCGAGGGCATGGCGGGTCTTTGGTGCACTGCCCTGGGCTACGGAGAGAAGGAGCTCGCCAAGGCGGCCGCCGAGCAGATGGAGACCTTTTGCTATGGCCCACTGTTTGCTGGACGCAGCAATGAGCCCAGCATTCGATTGGCGACGCGCCTATCGGAATGGGTTCCGATCGACGGCGCAAGATTCTTGTTTGGCTGCTCAGGGTCGGACGCGAACGATACCCAGATCAAGCTGATTCACTACTATTTCAACGCGATCGGTCAACCGAAGAAGAAAAAGATCCTGTCGCGCGGCATGGCCTATCACGGCGTGACGATCGCTACAGCTGCGCTGACGGGTCTGCCAGCGTTCCACAAGCATTTTGATTTGCCCATGGACGGCGTGATCCACCTGGGCTCACCGCACTATTACCGGGAAGGCAAGCCGGGCGAGAGCGTCGCCGATTTCGTCGAGCGCTGCGGTCGGGAGCTCGAAGCCGTCATCGAGCGGGAAGGCGCTGATACGATTGCCGCAATGATCGCTGAGCCACTGATGGGCGCCGGCGGCGTCGTTCTGCCACCCGAGGGCTATTGGGAGCGCATCATGCCGGTGCTCGAGCACCACGATATCCTGCTGATCGACGACGAGGTGGTGTGTGCCTTTGGTCGGACGGGAAATGATTTCGGCTGCCAGACCTACGGCATCAATCCGTCCACCATGACCATGGCCAAGGCGCTGTCGTCTGCCTATCAGCCCATTTCAGCCGTGGCCGTTCCGCCGTTCATGTATGAGGCCATCGAGCAGGCGGCCGGGGGCGTTGGTCTGTTTGCCCACGGCCTGACCTATTCGGGCCACCCGGTGGCCGCTGCGGTGGCGGATCGAAATCTAGCGCTGATGGAAGAGCGCGGCGTGATGGCCCACGCGGCTCGCATGGGAGAGATTCTGCAGCGACAGCTAGCTACGCTCGCAGATCACCCGCTGGTCGGTGATTACCGGGGCATCGGGTTGATCGCTGGTTTCGAGCTGGCTGAAGACAGGGCCGACAGGCGCCCGTTCGATCCATCGATGAAGATGGGGTTCAAGGTTGCAGCCGCCTGCCTGGAAGCGGGTCTGGTGGTGCGGGCTATCCCTGGTGACGTCATTGCGGTCTGCCCGCCACTTATCATCAACGAAGCGCAAATTGGGGAGCTGGTCCAGAAGCTCAAATACGGACTCGACAAGGTTGCCGAATCGACCTCAGCCTGATCTGCTTATTTTTCAATAATCAATTGGCGCCGACAATGTTGTAATCATGGTCGGGGTGGCGCTCAAGCCAGCTGGCGACGTAAGGGCAGGTCGGGATGACTGCGAAGGACTGATCGCTTGCCCAGTTGAGCGCGTGCAGGGTTAGCTGTCCGGCCAGGCCACGACCGCCAACAGCTTTCGGAACCCGGACCGATCGGATGTCCATGGTTTGATCGGACACGTTGAAATCCAGCTCGCAGCTTTGGCCGTCAACGACCATTATGAACTGGGCCAGACGAGTTTCTAAGTTAATGTCGGTCATCGGATTCTCATCGTTGTGTTAGCACGGGGGAGCGAATCAATACAGGTAGCGGGTTCGGATGGTGGATGGAACTTTATCCAGTTCTGCCACCAGGGCTGGCGTGTCGTCGGTCTCTATGTCCATGACCACATAGCCGATGTCGGGAAGCGTTTGGAGATACTGGGAAACGATATTGAGTCCCGCAGCCGAAACGATGCCGTTGATCGCCTGCAGCACCCCGGGCTCGTTGCGGTGAATGTGCATGATGCGTCGAGCTCCGGCGTGGTCCGGCAGGGCGACTTCTGGGAAATTGACCGCCCCCATGGTTGATCCGTTATCGGAATAGCGAACGAGTTTCGCCGCCACGTCCAGGGCGATATTTTCCTGCGCTTCCCGGGTGCTGCCTCCGATATGAGGCGTCAGGATGACGTTGTCCATGCCGCGGAGTTCGGACTCGAAGGTCTCGCTGGCGTTCGAGGGCTCGGCCGGAAAGACATCGATTGCCGCACCGCCGAGGTGTTCTGAACGCAGCGCCGAGGCCAGTGCCTCGATATCGACCACCTTGCCGCGCGAGGCGTTGATTAGATGCGCGCCCGGCTGCAGTTTTTCCAGCTCCGTCGCGCCAATGAGGTGGCGTGTCAGGTCGGTGTCCGGCACGTGCAGGCTGAGGACGTCGGCCGCTTCAAGGACGTCGGTGAGGCTCGGCATGGCCTCGGCATTACCCAGCGGCAGCTTGTCTAGGATGTCGTGATAGATCACTTTCATTCCCAGGCCCTCGGCTAATATGCCGAGCTGCGATCCGATATGACCGTAGCCGACGATGCCAAGCACCTTGCCGCGCACCTCGTGTGATCCGACCGCAGTCTTCAGCCATTCACCGCGATGGGCGGCCATGTGTTTGGCGGAGATTCCCCGCAGCAGGAAAATGATCTCCGCGAGCACCAGTTCGGCCACGGAGCGCGTATTGGCATAGGGCGCATTGAAAACCGGTATCCCGCGTTGGCGGGCGGCGTCGAGCTGCACTTGATCTGTTCCGATGCAGAAACAACCGATTGCGGTCAATTTCGGCGCCTGGTCCAGAAGCGCATCGTTGAGCTTGGTGCGCGATCGAATTCCGAGGAAATGCGCATCCCTGATGACCTCGACGAGGGCATCGTCGTCCAGCGCTCCCCTGCGCTGCACGAGATTACCGTAAGCGGCCCGTTCGATGACCTGCGCGGCACGATCGTGGATGCCCTCCAGGAGAACGAAATTGATCTTGTCCTTGGACAAAGAGTGTGTAGTTTGATTCATGAACGAGTCCAGAAGTGGTGACCAGCGCTGGTGGTCAATAGTGATCGCCATTGGTGATGGCCGGTAACACATGCAGTCAGGCGGCCGGCAAAGCTCCATGGTAAAGCAGGAACGGGTTGGGCAGGAACTCTCTACTGGTGGACCTCAGCTCTCGGTCTCCAATGCGTTGATGGGCCGGGTTAAAATTCATTGAACAAACAGGATTTTTTCAGCTATGCAGATTCTCCATGACGCCGACAGCCTGGCGCACTATGGTCAGGACTGGACGCGCTTTTGGACGCCGTCCCCGAGCCGAGTGGTGTTTCCGGAGTCCGTTGCCGAGATCGTGGAGCTGGTCCAACAGGCCCGACGAGACCGGGTTCCGCTCGTGCCGAGCGGTGGTCGAACGGGCCTGTCAGGCGGTGCGACGGCCGCAAACGGTGAAGTTGTCGTTTCCATGGATCGAATGCGCGCCGTCATTGATCTCGATACGGCGGAGCCCAGCATTCGTGTTGAAGCCGGCCTGAGCGTCGGTGCCCTGCAGACGGCGGCTGAAGAGGCGAATCTCTACTATCCGGTGGACTGGGCCGCCGCTGATTCCAGTCAAGTCGGTGGGAGTATTGCCACCAATGCCGGCGGAATACGAGTGCTGCGGTACGGTATGACGCGGGACTGGGTGCGCGGCCTGAAGGTCGTGACCGGGACCGGCGAATTGCTCGATCTCAATCATGGATTGATCAAGAACAACACCGGCCTGGATCTGCGCCATCTGATGATAGGAAGCGAGGGCACGCTAGGATTCATCGTCGAGGCGACTCTCGGGCTGCTCCCCCAGCCCCCGGCGCGATCGGTGCTGCTGCTTGGCTTTCCCGGGCTGAGCTCGCTGATGCCAGCCCTTCGGGCGCTTCGAGGACGGCTGGAACTGTCCGCCTTTGAGTTTTTTGATCGGCCGTCCATTGGCCACGTTGCCAAAAAGACGGGCCAGTCCTTTCCGCTTGACGCCGAGGCCTGTAGCTACTTTGCTGTGATCGAGTTTGATGATCCGGCAGGGGCGGCACAGGAACCGGCGCTGTCGGTTTTCGAGGACTTAGTGGAGGCAGGGCACGTCCTCGACGGCACCCTGAGTCAGTCAGAGGCCCAGGCCGCCGAACTTTGGTCGTGGCGCGAGGCGATCAGTGAATCCATCGCGCATCGCACCCCCTACAAGAACGATCTTTCAGTGCGTGTCGGTCGTGTCCCGGCCTTCCTTGAGCAGCTTGATGTGCTAGTTGCAAAACACTATCCAGACCTCGAGGTAGTGTGGTTCGGCCACATCGGGGATGGCAATCTGCATATGAATGTGCTGTGCCCCGAAGACCGCTCGATTGAGGATTTTCTCGCCGTTGGCAAACGCCTCAGTCCGCTGGTTTTCGAGCTGGTCAAAGCGCACGAGGGCAGCATCTCGGCTGAGCATGGCGTCGGCCTTCTGAAGCGCGATGACCTGCATTGGTCGCGTTCGCCCGAGGAGATCGGGATGATGCGAGCCATCAAGCGGCAGTTCGATCCAGACGGGATTCTGAATCCTGGCAAGGTCTTTCCCGCCGCATAGCCTGGACCACCGGTCTCCATCCAGCCCGGCCTGAGCTTGGGCCCCATTCTGGTATGGTTTCCGCCATTGTTGATTGACTTACATTCCTGACGAAAAGAGATTCGCCCATGAAACGAGTTTTTACCTGGATATTGTTGTCTGGTCTGATTTTGGCCGGTTCTGCGCACGCCGCCGGCATGAGCTTGGCGGATATCGCACGCCTGCAGAGCGTCGGGCAGGTCGAGATCAGTCCAAACGGCCGCCACGTCGCCTACACCGTCTCCGTGCCCCGGGATCTGAATGAGGAGGACGATGGCCCATCTTGGTCCGAACTTCACGTGCTCGGGCCAGACGGTGAATCGGCCGCATTCATTGCAGGTTCGGTCAATATCGGCTCGATCGGCTGGCGACCGAGTAGTGACGTGATTACCTTTCTGGCGCGTCGCGGTGAGGATGATCATTCCCAGCTCCACGGTATTTCCTTAGGCGGTGGTGAGGCCCGCAAGCTCGCCGAACTGCCGGGCGGAGTCGCCGGCTACAGCTTCAGCCCGGACGGCAATCAGGTGGCTTTGATCGGTACCGAACCTGTCAGTGACGAGATCACGGCGATGCAGGATCGCGGGTTCAGCCAGATCATCTTTGAAGAAGATCTGACGGATCGCGAGCTCTTCATTGCTGATCTCGCTGGGGCAGATGCTGAGCCGTCGCGTATCGATATTGACGGGTCGGTGCAGCAGGTTGACTGGTCACCTGGCGGCGAGCGCCTTGCTGTGGCGGTCACGCCAAAGCAGCTGGTCGATGACACCCTGATGTTCAAGCGAATTCGCATAATTAATACGGAAGGCACTGAATTAGCTCGGATTGATAACCCAGGGAAACTGGGTGATTTTCGTTGGAGCCCGGACGGTGAGCACTTGGCAATGATTGCTACTACCCGCGTCAATGATCCTCGCGAGGGGCGCCTGATCGTCACGGGCAAGGACGGCGATGGCTGGACCCATTTGCTGGAAGGTATTCAGGGCCACATTTGGGGCATTGACTGGGCCAATAGTGGCGAGATCGTTTACTTGATCCATGAAGGCGTCGAGTCTCGCATCGGTCAGCTCGAGACCGACGGCGCCAACGACCGCACTCTGATGCAGCAGTCCGGGCTGGTCGCCAGTCGATTCAGCGTCAGCGAGAGCGGTACGATCGCCGTGGCTGCCAGCAGCCCCTCGCATAGCTCGGAGGTTTTCCTGCTTGATCCAGGTGTTGGCCAGATCGAGCGCGCGACTCGAACCAACCCCTGGCTCGATGACATCGAACTGGCCAGGCAGACCGTATTCGAATATCAGGCCGAAGACGGTCTCGACCTGCAGGGACTTCTGGTGTGGCCGCTGGACTACGAGGAGGGTGAGCGCTACCCGCTGATTCTCGCGGCACACGGTGGTCCGGAGGCGCATTACTCAAACGGCTGGCTGACGAGATACAACCTGCCGGCCCACCATGCCGCGGCGCAGGGCTACTTCATGTTCTACCCGAACTACCGCGGAAGCACAGGGCGTGGCGTTGAATTCACGCTGACCTCGCAGGGGCGCCCGGCCAAAGAAGAGTTCTCTGATCTGGTCGACGGCGTCGATGCCTTGATCGAGGCGGGCCTGGTTGATGGTGATCGGGTCGGGATTACCGGTGGTTCCTACGGTGGCTACGCTTCGGCTTGGGCTGCGACCTACTACAGCGAGCGCTTTGCGGCTGCGGTGATGAACGTTGGTCTGTCCGATAAGATTGCCATGTTCGGCACCTCCGATATCCCGCAGGAACTGTATCTGGTTCATTATCGAACCTGGCCGTGGGAGAACTGGGAGCTGTTCCGTGAGGCCAGCCCGATCTACTACGCGGATCAGGCTCAAACCCCGATCCTAATTTTGCATGGGGCCGCGGATCCGCGCGTCCATCCGACCCAGTCTATGATTCTCTATCGATTCCTGAAGCTGCAGCAGAATCCGCCCCCGCTGCGCTTGGTTCTCTACCCCGGTGAGGGCCACGGCAACCAGCGGGCGGCGTCTCGCTGGGATTACAGTTTGCGCCTGATGCGGTGGATGGATCACTATCTGAAAGGTGATGGGGGTGATCCGCCTCCGCATGCGCTGGAGTATGGTTTGAGCGCTGAGTCCTGACCGATGGATGCAGATCGCTCCGAACATATTCTCCAGCGCCTGAACGCCACGAACGTTGACACCCTGATGGCTCATCTGGGTATCGAATACACGGCGGTAGGTGATGGGTATCTAGAGGCGGCGATGCCGGTTACGACCCGGCACCACCAGCCGATGGGTATTCTGCACGGCGGGGCCAGCGCGGCCTTGGCCGAATCAGTGGGTAGCGCGGCCTCCGCGCTACAGCTGGATCTGAGCAAGCAGTTCGCAGTCGGAATGGCGCTTGACATCAACCATCTCAAGAGCGCAAGAGACGGTCACGTGATCGCTCGAGCGCAGGCCATCCATCTGGGCCGTTCGACCCACCTCTGGGACATCCGAGTGCGCGATGAGCAGGATCGCACCATTGCCGTATCTCGGCTGAGCATGATGGTTCTTGATCGAGAAACGTAGCTAAGGCTGGCCCAACGTGCCAACCTGCAAATGGTAGAAGCTTCAGGGAAACCCCGGCCATTGATCTCCGGGGCTTCCTCAGCGGGAGCTTCGCGGCTACTTCTGCCGCGCCTCGACTCGGTTCCCACCGCGGTCCTGGGCGATTCTGAGCTGGGCCATTGCGCATTCATTCAAACGTTCGGCCCCGACGTTCGAGTCCGCTGGACCTGAACACATCCCAACGCTGATGGTCATGGGTCTGCTGCCTGTTTTCAGATTCAGGTCGACGATGCTCTGCCGATAGTCTTCACCAATACGGCGCGCTTGATAGAGGGGTTCGCCGCAAAAGGTCGCGAGATAATCTCCGGAATCGAGCGTGTAGAGACGCGCAGCTCGAGCAAGGCTGATGCTTTCTAGCGTCTGGGTGACTGCAAGGCGTTGTGCGGGATCAGTTTGCGAAGCTGGGGAGTCAAGCGCCAGGCATAGAACCGTCAAGTCAAAGCCTTGACGCCGGCATAACTGGAAGCAGCGCTCGAGGTGTTCCGCCAACTCGGCGCTTGCGATAGATGCCGCTAGCTTATCGAATTGCTCCTGGCTCTCGAGTTCAAAGGGTTGCCAGCGAGGCGCGAACCTCGCTGGCTTGACTGTGTTGACTGAATAATTGTGGTCCATGCAGACGACTATGCAATATGCGCGCCATCTGTCGGGTTTGGAGCCTTAGGATCCTGTAAACGGTCAGCCATGCCTTCGCGTAGAAGGCTATTCCGCGGGCGTTACAGCGACCCGAATTCGAAGGGTGTCGCCAGGGTGATGCTGGGTTCGGGCGTGGTAAAGCCGGCCAGCGTATTCGTAAGTCACCCGAAAGCCGTCATTAATCGACGCGTCTTGATAGTCTCGTTCGATCCTGCACTGTTCGCGAGTGACCCGTCGATAAGCGTCAGGCGGGCGATTCTGACGGTCGATGTCGCGACCGATCGATCCACCCAGCGCGGCACCGGCAACCGTTGCGGCCCGCCGGCCGTTTCCGTTTCCGAACTGGTTGCCGATCACACCACCGATAATGGCGCCAAAAACCGTTCCAGTCCGGCTGCGATGTCCACGTTCGGTCCGCGCAAAATGGTCCTCTTCCCAGCAGACTTCGCGTTCGATCGGCGTGCGCTCGACTCGGTATTCGGGCCGAACGTCGACCACGGGAACTTCAAGAAAGTGATCGTTTCCGGCCTGGGCCAGACCGCTGAAGAGGGGTAGAAGACAAAGCAAACTGATGACTCTGTTCATGGTTCTGCTCCTTCGATAGATTGCAGGAATGACCGGCCTGACAAGGGAGACGCTGGTTGACCGTGAATGACGCGCGCCTCGGTCGAAAAAAGCCGCTGTCGCGCCTGTTCAAAGTGTCCCAGTGCATCCCGGGCTTGAGGCAAGACTATTCCCCATGAACTGAACCGAGTCTGAACGCCTGCACCAAGCGGTTGTGCCGATGATCTGACCAGGAGCTTTAGTCGGTTGAGCTCAAGCCGGGTCGCGTTTGATTGTCTCGGCCGCGGCGTGATCCGGCAGTTCGATGCCAAGCTTCTCTGCTCTCCGAAGCCACTGTTGACGAGCGGCGTTGCGCAGGTCCTCGGTGGTGTCACTCTCATCGACGATTTCCAGACCGAGCAGGGTTTCGATCACATCTTCCATGGTGATGACCCCGGCAAAGCCACCGTATTCATCGACCACGACCGCAAAGTGTTCCTGATCGGCAAGGATCTGGCTGAACAGGGCTCTCAGGTTGATGAATTCAGGGACAAACAAGACCTCCCGGCATAACTCGGACAGGAGTCGGTCGCCGCGACCTCGTGCCAGTTCGAGCATGATCTCAGACTTCAGAACGTAGCCTTTGATGTCCTCATCCGAATCGCCGTACACCGGAATACGAGAAAAAGGGATGTCTTCGTGTTCGGCGATGACGTCGGACAGCAGTCGGTCCTGCTGAAAGCGCAGCACGGCCACTCGGGGCGTCATGATGTCTTCGACGCGGATGGCAGAAAACCGGATCAGATTGAGGAAAATGTTAGATTCTTCTTCCTCGAAGACGCCTTCCTGGTGTCCGGTTTTCGCCAACAGACGGAACTCTTCGCGGCTGACCGTCGGGCCGTCCTTGCGCTTGGCCAGGAGACGAGTTAGAAACTGGGAGAGAATGACGAGCGGCCACGTCAGGATGATGAGCAGGCCGCAGGTGTGTGCCGTGAAGCCGGCGAGCTGCCGGGAATACGTCGCGCCAAGGGTCTTAGGGATGATTTCGGAGAATATGAGTATCAACAGAGTGACCACGGCCGACGTCACTGCGACCCAGGCCTGTCCGAAAAGATTTAGCGACTGGGCACCCACGCCCGCCGCACCGAAAGTATGCGCCACCGTGTTGAGTGAGAGAATCGCTGAAAGCGGGCGATCAATTTCCGTTTTTAGCTTGTCCAGCTTCTTTCCGGCCGGTGAACCGCGTTCTTTCATCAGGGCGACGTGCGACGACGGTATCGACAGCAGGGCTGCTTCGAGAATAGAGCAGAGAAAAGAGACTCCGACAGCGAGAAAAAGATAGAAAAACAGCAGCAGCATTGTGACGGCTTGGCCTTCAAACTTAGGATTGCGCAGTATAGCGTCCCCGATGATCTGCAGAATTCTCGAATTTTGACGAGGGTGGTGACCTGCCTCTATTAGCGTTTCTACAACGTTTTTTAGGGGGTGCAATCAATAGTATTTTGGGCCAACTTTGTTCTGCATGATGCTGAGCGCAGCCTTCTGAGCGTGTTCAGATCGAAATGAGGAGACTGAGGGCCGACCCGCATCGTTGAGTGCGCGTAATCAGCGTTGAGGCCGCAGATGTTGGAGAAATGAGCCCGTCCGGAACCGGCTGGGCGCGCTCCGAAACGCCCATGGCCTTTCAGGTTTCGGGGCGAAACGCAGCGCGGCCTCGATCTCGTGCAGCGCGAGTCCATCAGCGACCAGGCCTCTGAACGGGTGGAGCTGGCAGAAAAAGCGAGGCGAGAGCAGGGCTCAATCGTATCGATGGTGTGGTGAAAGCCCGGCTGCTGGGCGAGTGTCGGCAGCGGATGTTTGCCGAGTTCGACAGCGCTGGGTTGGTCGCCCTTAGGCGGGCGCCTGAAACGATCTTCGAAGCGATTTGAGGCCATCGATATGATGCTGAAAAAAAATGGAGGAAGGCTTGAACCGGCTTGATGCCGTGTAAGCCTGGCGGGCGACCGCGGCCCCGATGTTGTTCGGCATGCGGGTCACCACACTATTCTTTCCCGGTACAGAGCGGCCTGAGCGGCCAGAAGTTCGCAGCCTTGCGAGCTATGTGAGGGCCGGCGCGCCCCGATTTTCCATCTCGGCCAACCCGGAACAGCCCGATCCGGCGTTTGCGAAATCGGTTGCAGTCATCGACGGGCCGGGGCCGCGCGATCAGCTGGTTTGCGGTCTGAATTTGCACGTTCAGTCCGGAGCTATTGCCGAAGCCGGATGCGAGTATTGAAACTCCTTCTCAAGGCCTGGGGGGAGTCCAAGAGGCCATTGTCGAGACAGCTGTCTGCCACGCGCGACCGGTCATTCTGACGGCCCTGGCAGCGGCATTGGCTTTTGTGGCCCTGACGCTCAACGGTTTCTGGGGGCCGCTGGCCTACGTCCTGGTTGATGGCGTGATCGTGTAAACCGCGATTATGCTGCTCTCCGTGCCTGCCCTGTGCGCGCTGATGATGCGAACCGGGCGCTGAACCTCGCGGTGACCGCAAGGTTCTATCGGTCAGCCCTTTGTCAAGCAGCGTTTGAGCTGGAGGCCGACGATCCCGACCGGCCTCGGCCTCGGCCGCGCCCTCGCGAGCGATTTGACTTTTGCTTCGCCTGCTTTCCGCCGCCGGATCTCTGATTTCCACGCCGCCCGCGGGCTTGGGCATTTTTCGAGTCGGATGATGACCCGGGTGCATCCTTGGGTTCGAAGCCTTCGATCACCTCGGTTGGAATATCGACCTTGACAAGCTTTCGAACGGCCTTGAACTGTTCGCGCTCGTCGGCTCCGACCAGCGATACGGCAATCCCATCGCGTCCAGCTCGCCCGGTCCGTCCGATCCGGTGAACGTAGTCCTCCGGCACGTTCGGAATCTCGAAGTTGACCACGTGGGGCAGTTGGTCAATATCCAGGCCTCTGGCAGCGATATCGGTGGCCACCAGTATGCGGATGCTGCGGTTCTTGAATTCAGCGAGTGCTCGTGTCCGCGCAGCCTGGCTCTTGTTGCCGTGAATGGCTGCCGCAGGAAGCCCGTCGCCGTTGAGCTGCTTGGCCAGGCGGTTCGCGCCGTGCTTGGTCCGCGTGAACACAAGAACCTGCTCCCAGCGCTTAGCGGCGATCATCCAGGACAGGAGCTCGCGTTTGCGGCCCTGGTCGACATGAATGGCCTGCTGGGCGATCAATTCGACCGTGGAATTGGGCGCTGCGGTCTCGATGATTACCGGATCATTGAGATAGCGTCCGGCCATCTGCTTGATGTCGTTCGAGAAGGTGGCGGAGAACAGCAGGTTCTGGCGCTTTTTGGGCAGAGATTTTACGATCCGGTCGATCGCTGGTCTGAATCCCATATCGAGCATCCGATCGGCCTCATCGAGGACCAGGGTGTCGATCGTATCGAGACGAACGGTCCGTCGCTGAATATGATCGATCAACCGGCCTGGTGTCGCGATCAGCACATCGATGCCGCGTCGCAGCTTATCGATCTGCGGGTTGATGTTGACGCCACCGAATACTTCGAGCGAACGAATCGGAAGATGACGCGCATACGCTCGCAGATTTTCGTTGATCTGCGCAGCCAGCTCTCGCGTCGGCGTAAGAATCAGGACCCGAAGTTGACGGGACTGAGTATCCGTCGACAGGCGCTGCAGCAGGGGCAGGGTGAAGGCCGCCGTCTTACCCGTTCCTGTTTGCGCGCTTGCCATCACGTCCCGGCCCTCGAGGACGGCGGGAACGGCTTTTTCCTGGATAGGGGTAGGGGTTTCGTAACCCTGATCTTGCACAGCGCGAAGAAGTTCGGCACTCAGGCCGAGCGAATCGAATGACATAGTAATCAAATACCTTGTAGACCAAGACATGGAAAGGACATCGGCAGATGTGCCGATTGAAGTGTCGTCGGGGAGAGGTCTTGGTCGGTCGTCAATCCGCGAGGGCTGCGAAAAAATTTCGATCGTTTGATCGACCCGCAACGAAAACTAATATACCACGAAAGATGAAGTTGCAGCCAGACACGCTTTTCGCGGCACACGGGCGGACGGTGCCGGGCATAAAGGCTTTAAGCGATAGGTTAGAAGGTCGATAGTCCCGTGGCCTCCATGATCCGATAGCGCCAGTAGCGCAGGGACGAATCATCAGCATAGGCGTCATAGGGCAGGCTGTGGCGCTTGCCGTCCTGATTATTCCAGCGCTCGTCGAAGAACTGTTTTGCCTCGCGAATGACTGGATGGTCCTCGCGCGAGCTTAGAAGCACCTGAGTCTCCAGATTGAAGCCATCGAGGTTGCGTCTCGTGTAGTTGGCGGAGCCGACCAGGAGCGATGCCTCGCCGCCTTCAGACACGTGCAGCAGATGCTTGTAGTGGCACTGCTCGCCGCGCGTATTGCACCAGCGAATTGCCACGCCCGCCTGGTCCAGCTCGAAGGCAACTTGCCGATTCGGAACGCCGTCTTTTTTTCGTCCAAAGGCATCTTCGTTCGGATCCAAAAGCAGCCGCAACGAAACGCCACGCGCGTCGGCCCGTTCAATGGCATCCACTACGGAACGATGGGCCAGGTAGAACACGGCGATGTCGAGACGGTCTCCTGCGCGGCTGTTGTTGATGATTTCAAGCAAGGCATCGCGAATAGCGGATTCAGTGAGGACGCTGATCCGGCCCGCCTGGCCAGCCGCTGTGCCCTCAGGTCTTAGCCCCTGTGACCATTGGGCATCAACGCCGGAAAAACGGGCAGTGGCCTCCATGGTTTGCAGCAGATCGATTGCCGCGGCGCCTGAAAACTCCAGACCCAGATTGCTGTGACGCGAGCTGGCATCGTGCGCGTTGCCTGTGGTAACGAAGCCAGTCCAGGCGCGGCCTTCGTCGACCACCAGGGCTTTCCGGTGATTGGCCTTAAAGTTCAACAGACGAAGAACCGTGCGCAGGCTGACCTCTTCGCCGCCGACCGGATTAGGCAGCCAGCCTTGAGGGCTGTTGCCCAGGTAGCGGCAGCACAGGCGCCAGAGGCCCGACCAAATCGGATTGGAGTCGGGAAGAGCAGTGAGGCGAGTTTCGATGACTTTGACGCCAGCTGCCTGTGCCGCGTCGAGCAACTCTGACTCGACACCGCCGTAGAGCCGATTGAATGGATCGATAATCAGAATGGCGGTCAGTTTTGGCCGCTGCTGCTTGCGCGCAACGATGCCATTAATGACCTGGCTCGAAAGCGGCCTGTGATCAGTTCCCGCCGCGCCGGCAAAATCATTGAGCAGGAACATCTCCAGCACGATCATCTCTTCAGCCTGCGCTATCAAGGCCAGCATTCGTTCAAAGATCTCGGTGCTCTGGGCTTGGTTGCCGTCCGGTGTGACCCAGGTGGAATCGAGCAAAAGATCGACGCCTTGAGTAGCTTTTGGATGGAAGTTTGCGCTCAAGCCGGGGGGGAGCGGTTTGGACGCGTGCCAGACCGCGGTCGCTGCATAAATCAGAACCAGTAGGCCCATCCAGGTCCTGGGTTTGCGGATCCACGCAAATCCAGGGCGGGGGCGTGGGTTGGCTGAACTCGAATTGATGCCCATGGTTGCCAATGGTAAGTTAGTCTGTGGAGTCCGACAATTCTCCCGAAATACTTCGCTAACCCACAAAAGGAATGTTACCCATGAGTGTTGCAAAAGTTATCGAGATCTCGTCGTCGTCCACACAATCCTTTGAGGATGCGATCGAACAGGGACTCAAGCGAGCAGAAACAAGCTTGAACAACGTCAAAGGAGCCTGGATCGCTGAACAAAAGGTCGATTTCGAAAACGGCAAGATCAGCAACTATCGAGTCATCATGCGGGTGACCTTTATTTTGGACTGACTAGACCGGCGGTCATCGGATGGCCTGTGTTGCAGCGATTTAATGCTCAGCCCTCAGGGGCGTACCGCGATCGCCAAAATTTTGTCCAGCGGAATGGGGCGGACGAATTCGCCCATTCTGCTCTGGGTCAGCAACTCCAGTTGGCCTTCGCTTAGACCCGCGATCTGACCGGTCATCTGGGTGCCGTCAAGGAAATCGATGCGAACCCGGGCACCGATATGATCTGGCAAGGTGTTCAGGAGGATCGGTGTCCAGTCGGGTGGACGCCCGACCACGATGGTCGTTTCGGTGTCGTTTTCGGATCTGAGGATGCTGGTTGTATCGACAGCGACGGGGGTGGGCGCAGGGGGTTCGCGCGTGGAAGCGACGTTCTGAAGTGTGACAGCAATGCCGGGGCCGTCGGCAATGGAGAAGCTCAAATTCAAGGCCTGGATCATATCCCGGTCGATCGAATCGCGTAGGTCTGACAAGGGAATGGCGTCTTTGGGACGCGCGCTGATCGACACCGCTGATTCGGGCTGCTCTAGATGATGGCGAAAGCCTGCCTGAACAATGCTGCCCGGTTCCAGCCCCAGATCGGTCCAAGTCTTGAGCCAGGACTTAAAACGCGGATCAATCGAACCGCTCACACTCACCTCCGTCGGCGCGGTGCACGCCGCGTCGAGCCTTTGCAGCAGACCCCGGTCCGAGATCTCGTAGTCCAGCGACCTCAGGGCTGCAGTGTCGACCATAGCAGGCAGATCTTCGAGGCTTCGGACGGACGACGACTGGGTCAACTCCCAGCGCATTCGGCTCTTACTCAAATCCCGAACGTCAAGCTCTAGGTCAAACGCTAAGGCGTCGTCCATGGCTTGAACAGTGAGCTTGGCGTCCAGTTGGATTCTGCCGTAGCCGAGCTTGATCAGATCGCCCAGAGTCGGATGCTTAAATCCGGCGCAGGCGCTCGCTCTGAGAGGAACCATCAATCCTAACCACTCTAGGCTCCAGCCGCTAACTTGCGAGCCGATAGGAAATCGAACTTCTTCCAGCTCGGCAGTCCATCGGTCCGCCGTTGTCTGGCCCTGGATGTCCGGACTAGCGGGTTGCAGCGAGGTCCAGTCATTGCTGCCTAGGGTCATCGTCCCAATTCGAATCGTATCGGGCTCCTGATCTGGCCGGAATGCCACATCCCCCACAATCACTCGTCCGCGAGGATCAATCACCACGGATCCCCAGCTCAGTTGGCCGAATGCGGCTAGGTCCGAGGCGAGGCGCTCGAGTCGGTCATCGACCGCTGATACTCGCAGCCAGTAGAGGACTGCTGCGACGATAAGCAGCAGAGCGATCAGACGGATCAGCCACTTGGTCATTGGTTCACGGCGCCGAGGCGTGGGCCTTAGTCATCGGAAATTTCCGGCAGGCGAGCGCTCAGAAACGAGCCTGCAAGGCCCATGGCGGCGAGGATCAGGATGACCACGGAAAGAGATACGATCTCCGTCATAAAGCCGATCAAGCCTGTGACTAGCAGAAGAACGCCGATGATCGTATTGCTGACCGCGATGTAGTCCGTGCGCTTGTTGCCCCCGGCCAGGTCGACGACATAGGTTTTGCGTCCAAGCCTGACGCCCGAGTGGGCGATCATCAGAAGGAAGAAGAACAGCGGATAGAGCCAGTAAAGCCCGGCTAGCTGCTCAGAAATCGAGGTTAGCAGCACCAGGGCGATGCCGGTAGTGGCGGCGCCTGCCCCGGCCCAAATCATCACCCTTCGGCTCGATTGATCCGCAAATCGCCCCCAGAATGGGCCGGAGACGAGACTGGCCATGCCATCGGCGATCACGAAAAGGCCAAGCACCAGCAGGGCGCCCTGCGTGTTTTCCCGAGCCAGCAGGATAAAGAAGGGTGCGCTTAATGCTGAGCAGAGCAGCAGTGCTCGCGCAATGACGAATTTGCGGAACGGCGGATCGCTGCGCAACAGATGCAGACGCTTGATGGCCGAGGAAATGGCGTTGCCGCCGCCGTCGGTCTCGCCAGGAAATTCGCGAATCATGGCGTAGCTTATCGAGGCAAGAATCCACAGCCCGCCGGCGATACCGAGCAGGATTAGATAGGTGCCAACGCTAGATTCCTGCTGTCCATTGCTGATCAATAACCAACAACCAACGCCAATGGTCACTAGGCCAGCGACAAATTCGGACCAGCCGCTGATGCGCCCGCGTCGTGTTTTGGGCACGGTTTTGCCTAGGACATCCTTCGATGCCACGGAGCACAAGCCGCGCGACAGGCTAAAAACGACCAGCGCAAATAGTAGTGCTAGTCCAGCCTGCACGTCGGTCAGGTAAAGCGCAACACCCGCCATGCCAAAGACTGAGGCTGCCTGCAGCAGGCAACCGACCACGAAAATCCATTTACGAACCGAGCGCTGACGGACGTAGCTCGCGATGAAGAGCTGGGGGATCATCGACCCCGACTCACGAATTGGCACCAGAAATGCGGTAAACAGAGCCGGCGCACCCAAGGATCCGAGCAGCCAGGCTAGGACAGTCTTTGGATTAGCAATCGCGTCTCCCAGCTTGGTGAAGAACTGGGTGATGATCTGCAGCAGGAAGTTGCCGGGAACAACGCGGCAGGCCCGGTCCTCGATGTCCTTACAGACTCGCGCATCTTCTTCATTGACCAGCAACTGGTAAGCGCGCTCTATCCCAAACCCGTTGAGGGCTTTTTCTCTTGCCCGCTCCAATTTCATCGCTCGAGATCTGCTTGACGCTGTTCGGTCAGTGGTGATTGCCAGGCCTCAATACGGACCAGGGCTCCCAGGAAACTAGAGTCGAAATACTCTATGCGGTCACGGCGGATACTCCGAGATTGCTCCAGCGGGTGAATCAAGAAGCCACTGACATCGCTCCACTTCGATTTCAGCGGTGAGGGCGTGGCGCCGACGGGGATCTGCCAGACCAAGTTGAAATCAACGTGCATGAACTGGCGCCGTCGAACGCGAATTACCCCATCGAGTTGATTCGTCGACCGAGGCAGAAGGAAGCGGTAGGGTCCGGGCTGGTAGGCGTCAAGATACTTTGGATCGACCGCTTCCTGGGTCAGCCAGTCCAGGCCCAGGACATCGCCCCCTTTGAGACGAATCCAGCGGCCTGAGTCATTTTGCGTCAGGGGCTGATGCCAGCTGCGCCAGACCAGCGGCCGATGGCGTGTACTTGCGTCGAGCCGCTGCCAGGCGCTGACCATCTCGGCCGCCATTCCGTCGAGTGCCAGCCACGGCGTTGGAAATACAGGGCCACCGCTGAATTGGCTACCAGCGCGCCGCTCTGGATTCTCCAGTGCTCGAAGCTGATCTAAGGTGGCCACTGCATCGCGACGGGCCTGGTCTTCAATGGAAAGTTCTTCCGGCTCATCCGACGCTGTCCAGGCGGCGGCGCGGGCGTTGGCTTCTGGATCGAGATCATCGCTGAAATCTGAGACTTCTCGCTCATGCCGTTGATCGGACTCGCCATTAAGGTGAGCGAAAACAATGACATCGACGCGATATACGGCGGCCTCGTTGGCTCCCGCAAGGCCTGGAGCGAAGCAGACGAGCAGGCACGCCATGGCGCGACGAAGGAGCGATGTATCCATAGCGCTAAAGTGTACTCCAAGGCGTTGCTGGTCATTACACGCGTTCAATGACTTTTTTCGAGCTTGGGTATTGATGTTGATGGAGCTTTCGGATAGATTGGCGGGCTTGGTTGAGGGCGATTAGCTCAGTTGGTTAGAGCGCTGTCTTGACATGGCAGAGGTCACTAGTTCGAATCTAGTATCGCCCACCAAAATTCCCTCCCCAGACTCCGCCAGATGCGAGCTGAGCGTCACCGTTCGGTGCTCGGGATCCTCATGTACGTGTTAGTACACTGCGGTCCCTGCGCTCCGCGCGACGACGCTCAGCTCGCATCTGGCGGAGTCTGGGAAGGGAATTCCTTTTGCTGGTTTATGCCGTTCGGTGCTCGGGATCCTCATGTACGTGTTAGTACACTGCGGTCCCTGCGCTCCGCGCGACGACGCTCGGCTCGCATCTGGCGGGGTCTGGGAAGGGAATTCCTGTTGCTGGGTTATGCCGTTCGGTGCTCGGGATCCTCATGTACGTGTTAGTACACTGCCGTCCCTGCGCTCCGCGCAACGACGCTCAGCTCGCATCTGGCGGAGTCTGGGTAGGGAAGTCCTGTTGCTGGAAAGCATTGAAATTTTTGCTTGATGTTGGGCCGATTTGAGCGTGGCCGGCTGAATTCTTTCCGGAAGTAGCAATAACAGCGCTTTTTGCCTCAGTTCTACAGGTAATTACTGGCGGCTTTTTCTATAATTATGATTCTGATCCGAAAAAACCGCGATACCAGGCAACGAGTCCTATGATCCAGATCACACTTCCCGACGGCAACAAAAAGTCTTTCGAATCGCCGGTGACAGTCCACGAGGTGGCCGAGTCGATTGGTCCGGGGCTGGCGCAGGCCACTTTGGCCGGAGAAATCGATGGCGCGCTGGTCGACGCCTCCCATCGAATCGAGGAGGATGCGTCGCTGCGGATCATCACCGGGCGCGACGCGGAAGGCGTTGATCTCATCCGGCATTCGACCGCTCATCTCATGGCGCAGGCGGTCAAACGGCTCTATCCGGAGACGCAGGTCACGATCGGGCCGGTGATCGAGCACGGATTCTTCTACGATTTCGCCCGCGAAGCCCCGTTCAAGCCCGAAGACATTGAGGCCATTGAGGCTGAAATGAAGCGGATCGTAGATCAGGATCTTCCAGTCTTTCGCGAGATTATGGATCGCGACGACGCGATCCACTTCTTCCGCGACCAGGGAGAGGACTACAAGGCCGAAATCATTTCTGATATCCCCGCCGGTGAGACGATCTCGCTGTATCGCCAGGGTGACTTCATCGACCTGTGCCGGGGGCCCCATATCCCTTCGACCGGCAAGCTTGGAGCGTTCAAATTGACCAAGCTGGCCGGGGCCTACTGGCGAGGCGACTCCGACAACGAGATGCTTCAGCGTATCTACGGCACCGCTTGGGGCGACAAGAAGCAGCTCAAGCAGTATTTAAAGCGGCTGGAAGAAGCCGAAAAGCGCGATCACCGCAAGCTCGGTGCCCAGTTGGATCTATTTCACACCCAACCCGAGGCGCCCGGAATGGTGTTCTGGCACGACCGCGGCTGGCGCATCTATCTTCAGGTTCAGAATTACATTCGTGAGCGTCTCCGGACAGCCGGCTACCAGGAAATCCATACCCCTTCGATCGTTGACCGGAGCCTGTGGGAAAAATCCGGTCACTGGGAGAACTTCAAGGACGACATGTTCATCACCAGCTCGGAGGAGCGGGTCTACGCAGTCAAGCCGATGAACTGCCCCTGCCACGTTCAGGTCTTCAATCAGGGCTTAAAGAGCTACCGTGATCTGCCGCTGCGCATGGCCGAGTTCGGGTCCTGCCACCGTAATGAGCCGTCCGGGTCCCTGCACGGCCTGATGCGGGTCCGCAATTTTGTTCAGGACGATGCCCACATCTTCTGCACCGAGGACCAGCTCGCTGATGAAGTGTTGGCATTCAATGCGCTGGTCTTCGACGTCTATCGGGATTTCGGCTTCACGGATGTCCAAGTCAAGCTCTCCACCCGACCCGAAAAGCGAGTCGGATCGGATGATGTCTGGGACAAGTCTGAGCGGGCTCTCGCCGAGGCCTTGGACGCAGCCGACATCACCTACGAGCTGCAGCCCGGGGAGGGCGCTTTTTACGGTCCAAAAATTGAGTTTTCGCTGACCGACTGCATCGGCCGAGTCTGGCAATGCGGCACGATGCAGGTGGACTTTTCGACGCCAGGGCGTCTTGGCGCCAGCTATATCGACGAACACGGCGAAAAGAAGGTGCCAGTAATGTTGCATCGGGCCATTCTGGGGTCGCTCGAACGCTTTATCGGTGTCTTGCTGGAGCACTACGCTGGGGATCTTCCGCTGTGGCTGGCGCCGGTTCAGGCCGTGATCATGAACATCACAGATGCTCAGGCCAATTATGTAAAAGAGGTGCAGGAAGCACTTCAGTCCAGGGGAATCCGGGCCGAGGTCGATCTGCGCAACGAGAAGATCGGCTACAAGATTCGCAGCCACACGCTGGACAAGGTTCCGTACCTGCTCGTGGTCGGCGATCGCGAGGTCGAAAATCGGCAGATCGCGGTTCGGCAGCGTGATGGAACGGACCTTGGCAGCATGTCGATACGGGACCTTGGTGATCGATTATGCGAAGAGGTAGCGCAGCGTCGCGCAATCAGCGATAATTGACGGCTGCAATAAAATCAGAGTAGTCGAGGAGAAGCACACATCGCCAACGATAAGCATACTCGCCGCAACGAAGACATCACTGCACCCCAGGTGCGCGTTGTAGGTTCCGAGGGAGACCAAATTGGAGTTATGGGGGTCAGAGATGCGCTGGCCCGGGCTGAAGAGGAGGGCATGGATCTGGTGGAGATCGCTCCGCAAGCCGACCCACCTGTATGCCGGATCATGGACTGGGGCAAGCATCGTTTCGAGACGCAGAAGAAGTCTCAGGCCGCGCGCAAGAAACAAAAGCAGATCCAGGTCAAGGAAATCAAGTTTCGACCCGGTACCGACGACCATGATTACGATGTCAAAATGCGCAACCTTCGTCGTTTTATCGAGGAAGGTAATAAGGTCAAGGTTACTCTGAGGTTCCGCGGGCGCGAAATGGCGCACCAGGAGCTGGGAAGAGACCTGCTCAAGCGAGTCGAAACCGACATGATTGAGGAGACCACCGTGGAGCAGTTCCCTCGGATGGAAGGCCGGCAGATGGTGATGATGCTTTCACCGAAGAAAAGCTAGGAGGTTGGCGGAGTTATCAGCTCCGTATTAACACCCGGCGGCGGCGCGCGCCGAAAAAGGCACGCGGCGAACTGGCAAGGGGCGGATCATCCGTCATGCCAGAAACGAGCCAGACTGCAGCCGAGAAAAGATCTGTTCGCATCGGCATGCGTATAGACGCTGCAGGACGGTGACATAAACCTTGAAAACAAGGAGACGACAATGCCGAAGATGAAAAGCAATCGAGGCGCCGCTAAGCGCTTTCGGGCAACGGGTAGCGGACGCATCAAGCGGAAGCGCGCCTTCCACAGCCACATCCTGACCAAGAAGGATACCAAGCGCAAACGGCGCTTGCGTTCTACCGTTCTTGTGGCGAAGTGCGACGAGAAGTCGATTCGTCAAATGTTACCTAAGCTGTAAGGAAGGAGTCCCGAAATGGCACGAGTTAAAAGAGGCGTGGTCGCACGCCGCAGACACCGCAAAGTTCTCAACCGGGCGAAAGGCTATTACGGCGCCCGCCGAAAGATCTACCGGGTCGCCAAGCAGGCGGTTATCAAGGCAGGTCAGTACAGCTATCGTGACCGCCGCCAGCGCAAGCGCGATTTTCGCAGCCTATGGATTACTCGAATAAACGCTGCAGCGAGAACCCATGGCATGTCCTACAGCCGGTTCATCAACGGCCTGAAGCGCGCCGAAGTCGAGATTGACCGCAAGGTTCTCGCCGACCTTGCCGTCCACGACAAGGCAGCATTCCAGGCGCTGGCCGAGAAAGCACAGGCCAGCCTGGGCTGACGCGGTCATGGTGACCGCAGATCTGGAGGGCCTCCACTCGGAGGCCCTGAAACTCGTAGCGGGAGCCAGCGATCGACGCGCGCTCGACGAAATCCGGGTCCGCTTCCTCGGCAAGAAGGGCGAGCTGACCGGGCTTTTAAAGCAGCTCGGAACGCTGCCACATGAGCAAAGGCGCGAGGTCGGCCAGGCAGTCAATCGCTCGAAGCAGGCTTTAGAGGAGTCCATTCGGGAGCGTGAAGTAGCACTTCGTGAGCAGGAATTGACGCAGCGACTCGCTTCGGAGCGAATCGATGTGACCCTGCCGGGCCGCGCTATCGATTCCGGCGGGGCGCACCCTGTAACTCGAACGCTTGACCGGATCCTTGCGATTTTCAATCAGCTCGGTTTCAACGTCGAAACCGGACCGGAAGTAGAAGACGACTACCATAACTTTGAGGCCCTGAATTTTCCGGAGCACCACCCGGCGCGGGCCATGCACGACACCTTCTATTTGCCGAATGGTGATGTGCTTCGAACGCATACCTCTCCGGTTCAGATTCGAACGATGAAACAGCAGCCTCCTCCGGTGAGGATTGTTGCTCCGGGACGGGTATTTCGGGCCGACTCGGATCAAACCCATACCCCACAGTTCCATCAGGTCGAAGGACTGCTGGTCGATGAGAACGTCAGCTTCGCTGATCTCAAAGGCCTGCTGGCCGAGTTCGTGAATGCCTTTTTCGAGGACGAGCTCGAGGTTCGTTTGCGACCCTCCTATTTTCCTTTTACCGAGCCGTCCGCCGAAGTGGACGTGCGCTGGCGCAACGACGATGGATCGCCGGGTCGCTGGCTTGAAGTCCTAGGCTGCGGCATGGTTCATCCGAACGTTTTGGCGCACTGTGGCATCGACACCGATCGTTACACGGGGTATGCCTTTGGCCTCGGGGTCGAGCGATTCGCTATGCTTCGATACAAAGTCAATGACTTACGGCTCTTTTTTGAAAATGATCTGAGCTTTTTGCGTCAGTTCAGATAGCGCAAGTTCTAGGAGATTGTTTTGAAGGTCAGCTATCGCTGGTTGAAGTCCTGGGTTCCTGTCACCCTAAGTCCCGAAGAACTGGCCGAGCGCCTGACGCTGGCCGGGCTGGAGGTTGATGATGTATCCGCCGTTGCCCCGCCGCTTGAGGGCGTTGTGGTCGGCGAAATCGTCGCCATCGAGCCCCATCCGGATGCCGATCGGCTGCGAGTCTGTCGGGTCAAGGGCGATGAGGAAGAACGCACCATCGTCTGCGGTGCTCCCAACGCCCGCTTGGGACTCAAGGCCCCGTTAGCCACGCTCGGGACTGTCCTGCCGGGCGGCTTGAAGATCAAGCCGGCCAAGCTCCGAGGAATCCGATCTGAAGGCATGCTGTGCTCTGAGCCTGAACTTGGCCTGGGAGAGGACAGCGCAGGATTGATGGAGCTGCCCGCCGAACTCGAAACAGGTGCGTCGCTTAGCCTGGCACTGGAGCTAGATGATTACGTTTTCGATATCGATCTGACGCCGAATCGCGCAGACTGCCTGTCAGTGAAAGGGCTCGCACGGGAACTCGCCGCCATTCTAGAGCTGCCGGTTCAAGCGCCCGACATTCCCGAAATTCCAGCCCAGATCGACGATCAGCCAGAAATTGACCTCGCCGCGCCAGAGGACTGTCCGATTTATATCGGGCGAGTCATTCGAGATGTCGACGTCAACGCTGCCACGCCTAGCTGGATGGTTGAAGCCCTGCGACGCAGCGGCATTCGGAGCCTGGGGCCGGTTGTAGACGTCACCAATTTCGTTCTTCTCGAACTGGGGCAGCCGCTCCACGCTTTTGATCTGGCGCGCGTCGCCGGCGGTATCCGCGTTCGCCGAGCTAAAGCGGGCGAGTCGATGACACTGCTAGACGGCCGCGAGATCGAGCTGCAGAACGATCTGCTGTTGATTACCGACCATGAAAAACCCCAGGCTCTGGCTGGAATCATGGGCGGGTCAGGCTCCATGGTCGACGACACGACTCAGGACATTCTTCTCGAGTCAGCCTGGTTCAACCCGGATGTCATCGTCGGCAAAGCGCGTCGCTTTGGGCTTGCCACCGAGTCATCGCATCGCTTCGAGCGCGGCGTCGATCCTGAGCTTCAGGCCCTAGCGTGTGAACGCGCCACGGCCCTGATTGTTGAGATCGCCGGGGGTCGGCCGGGACCCGTCGTTCGCGCGATCGACGAGAATTATCTGCCCAAGCGCCTTCCCGTAGGTTTACGCCTTGACCGTTTGAATCGACTCCTGGGTACGGAATTTTCCATCGACGAAGCGGCAGCGCTGCTCAAACGCCTTGGCATGGAGGTTGAAGTCGATGCTAATCGTTTGAGCGCACTGGCGCCGAGTGCGCGCCGGGATATCGAGATCGAAGCGGATCTGATCGAGGAAATCGCTCGAGTCTACGGCTACGACCGCCTGCCGACTCGTTTGCCGGGCGGCAGGCTCAAAGTGCGGGTCGAATCTGAGTTGATGTTGCCCGAGGCACGCCTTCGCGGCCAGCTCGCAGCGCGTGGTTTTCAGGAGGTTTTAACCTGGAGTTTCGTCGCAGAGCGAGAACTCGATCAGTTCGGGCTCCTGGATGATGCTCAAGCGCTTGCCAATCCCCTCAGTCGCGACATGGCCGTGCTTCGGACCAGCCTCTTGCCTGGGCTCGTCAACACGGCTGGGAAGGCCCTGCGGCGCCAGCATCATGACATTCGCCTGTTCGAGCTTGGCCATCGGTTCCGATCCGCAGCCAACGGGCTGGTCGAGGACCAGCGGCTGGGTTTGCTGATGTCGGGTCGCCGTGGGCCAGAACACTTCAGTGCAAAACCTTCCGAGCTGGATTTTTTTGATCTGAAAGGTGAGATCGAGTATCTGATCGACGCCAATTCGGTTCGGGGAGAGATCGGATTCGACGCCGGTGAGCGAGACTGGCTGCATCCCGGTCAAAGTGCAGAGGTCCGTTTAGACGGTCAGTCGATCGGCTGGATCGGTCAGCTGCACCCGGCCCTGGTCGATTCCCTGGACTGGTCTCAGACAGCGTTTGTGGCTGAGCTTGATCTGGAGAGCATTCGACAGCGCTGGCTACCCCAGGCTCGGGACCTTTCGCGCCTGCCTTCGGTACGTCGTGATCTATCGCTGGTGGTGCGCGACGATGTTCGGGCTGCTGATTTGATTAGCAGCATCAGGGAGTTGGCTGGAGCCCGGCTGGAAAAATGCATAATTTTCGACCAATATCAGGGTGAAGGAGTCGAAAAAGATTGCAGAAGCTTGTCTATAGGCTTGATTATTCGCGATGTTTCGCGCACTCTTACCGACTCAGATGTGGAAGAGCTCACACAAATCGTTCTTTCGGGGCTGACTGAACGGTTTGATGCCAGACTAAGAGGATAAGGGGATGTCACTGACCAAAGCGGATCTGGCAGCCACGTTGTTTGACGAAGTCGGCCTCAACAAGCGGGAGGCGAAAGAGTTCGTTGATACCTGGTTTGAGGCGATTCGTGAGGGATTGGAGAAGGGAGATCACGTCAAGCTTTCGGGGTTCGGCAATTTTCAGTTGAGGGATAAGAGCGAGCGCCCGGGACGCAATCCGAAAACCGGAGAAGAGATTCCAATTTCTGCGCGTCGAGTGGTGACATTCAAACCGGGTCAGAAGCTGAGAGCGAGGGTAGAGGCGTATGCTGGATCCGGGGAGTAATCAGGAACTTCCACCAATCCCTGCAAAACGGTATTTCACGATTGGTGAAGTCAGCGAGTTATGCGCGGTCAAACCGCATGTGCTGCGCTACTGGGAACAGGAGTTTCCGCAGCTCAAACCCGTAAAGCGCCGGGGAAACCGGCGGTATTATCAGCGTCACGATGTTCTGATGATCCGCCAGATTCGCAGTTTGCTGCACGAGCAGGGGTTTACCATTCTCGGTGCCCGTCAGCGACTGGAGGGAGAAAAGGCCCAGGATGATGTTTCTATGAGTCAGCAACTCGTTCGACAACTGCGAACCGAACTCGAAGATATCCTTCACGTTTTGCGTCGTTAGCGGTCATATGGGACGGCAAACAACGTACAATAAAGCGGTAGTTTTTCGGTCGGAGCGTGGCGCAGCCTGGTAGCGCACCACAATGGGGTTGTGGGGGTCGGAGGTTCGAATCCTCTCGCTCCGACCAATTCATGTAGTTCAGTCCGCGCTTTTCCCTAGCCGCGGACCAATCACGTTTCATTTATTCCCAGCAGCTCTAATGAGGTCCCTGCCCCGGATTCCACGGCGGCTTGCGAATTCTCAAGGAGAATAGACAGTCAGATGAGCAAAGCGAGAAAACTGGCGACCATGCCAGATATTGCCAGCCAGGCGAAGGCCCAAGTGGCCGGAAAGCTGGACTGGGTCGGCATGAATCACATTGAAATGCCTTTGATCCTGGAGGCTGGCGGTCAGCATCCCGTCCAGGCATCGGCGCGAATCAGTGCATTTGTCGATCTGGAACAGGAAGACGCCCGCGGCATTCACATGTCCAGGCTCTATCTCCACCTCGACAAGACCTTGGCGGAACAAACCTTGTCGCCTTTGATGCTGCGCCGCATCCTCAAAGATTTTATGGCCTCGCATTCGGATTTGAGTTCGCGGGCCATGGTGAGAATGGACTTTGATTATCTGATTAAACGCAAATCACTGGTCAGCAATAACGCCGGCTGGAAAAACTATCCTTTCAGTCTGATTGCCAGCATGCACGACGGCGAGTTCGCCCTCGAGATGGCTTATCAGGTGATTTACTCGTCCACCTGCCCGTGCTCAGCAGCGCTGGCTCGTCAGCTGATCCAGGACCAGTTCCGCAGGGACTTTTCCGATGAGGAGAAGCTGAATGCGGCGGATGTTATCGAATGGCTGGGTACGGAGCAGGGCATCCTCGCAACACCGCACTCTCAGCGCAGTGCGGCCGATGTCCGGCTGCAGCTCTCCCCCAGTTTTGAGGCATTCCCGTTTGTCGAAATGATCGACGCGATTGAGGATGCGCTCAAGACACCGGTCCAGGCGGCGGTAAAGCGCGAAGACGAGCAGGCATTTGCTCTGTTGAACGGTCAGAACTTGATGTTCTGCGAGGACGCCGCGCGGCGGGTGCAAAAAGCCCTGAGCGCCAAGGAAAAGGTGGTCGATTTCTGGGCGCGCTGCTCGCACTTTGAAAGTTTGCATCCACATAATGCGGTCAGCATCGTGACCAAAGGCATCGAGGACGGCTACGAGCCAATCGATGGCCACCCATCAGCCTGGGCCAATTAACGACAACGCTCGGTCGTCTGGGGGCGCGAGCACGGGCCCTTGCTTCCTAGGGCATCCGGGTTCGATCCAGACCGACCTGCACTTCAGGAGTGGCAAGACCGATACGATTTGCACCAAGCGCGCTCCAGGCTCTTGCCAGGGTGCGGTCGCCCGCCGCATTGAGAACGGTCAGACGCAAGATCGGCGATTCGGAGTCGTCCTGTAGCAACGCTTTGTCAAGCTGAACGATGACCCCCAGGGACATGCCGACGGCATCCAGTGGTTCGATGCTCCCGTTCGCCGTGTCCAGACGAACGTCACGAGCAATTCGCCACTGGCCGCCCTCGAAAACACCGACCCATCCGCTGTACTGCGCCAGGCGGAAAAAACGTAGTTCGGTCGCAGAAACACGTTCCTGGTCGGGTCGTGACAGGCTTTCTACTCGATCAGCAATGCGGATCTGACTGCCACTGAAGAGCAGCTCTTTTGCGAGGCCCACGCGCCCAGTGCCCGAGCCAAATTGGCAGGTGGCCACTTCGGTTGAGGCACTCAAGCCCATCGGACCCGTACGAACAACGACAGGGCACTCGGCAATCGCTCGGCCATCGGGTGCCAGCGGTGCCAGCGTTCCAGAGAGCGGGTAAGCCGCCGCGGCTTCTGCCTGATTTAAGGTCAAGCTGAATCGCCGGATAGGGGTATCGGGCGCCTGTTGAGTTAAATTTAGGGTCAGCGTTCGGCTGCTCGAAACCAGGGGTTCTGACGCAACAGTCAGCAGCAGGGTCGGGTCGGTTTCGTCTAGGCTCGTCGCAAAATCTCCGCTGGCAGTGGCCGCAATCTGCTGAAGCATTGGGCTTGAGGCCTCGCTTTCCTGTTCGGGCAGCGCAGTGCAGGCGGGCAGCAAGGCCAGTACGCTCAGAGCCAGGGCAACCGACGTCGGCTGGATCTTCAAGGTCTTGACTCAAGCAATAGCTGTGGGTCCACTCGCGTGCTCCCGATGTTGATGCGCCAGTCCAGATGTGGGCCGGTGGCGCGACCAGTCGCGCCGATGCGGCCGATTTCTTCGCCTTGCTCGACCTGTTGCCCAACTTCGACCAGGACCTCATCAAGATGGAGGAACGCGGAGACAAGGCCGTGGCCATGGTCGATAAACAGCGTGCCTCCGGAAAAATACATATCGTCTTCTGCAAGCGTGATCAGGCCTGGGGCGGGGGCGAGGGCCGGGGTCCCGGTCGGTGCAGCAATATCCAGGCCCCAATGCGGGTTGCGCGGCTCTCCGTTCAAAATCCGCTGGCTACCATAAACGCCGGAAATACGGCCGCGTGCCGGCCAGGTCCAGCCAGCTAGCCAGTCGGTTCTCGCGTCTCGGCGCTCTCGGGCTTGGCGAGTCAGGGCGGCATCGTCACGTATTCGCTGATAAACCTCTGGAGGTGGGGTGACGTGTTTCTGGTTGAGTCCGTCCACCCGTTCGATATCGAATTCCCGTTCCGCCGGCTTGAGCGATTGTGACCAGCGCTGTCCATCCTCGAATACAACGGTCAAGGTTTTTGCCTCGGCTTCGTCACGCCCGAAACCAAAGACGAAATGCCCCTCCGCTGAATGCATCAAAAGCTCATCATCAAGTTCTACCGTAATCGCGCCGGGAGCCTGCCCGAAGACTAAGCCACCTTGAACGATCGGGCCGTCGAGTTGGACCTCGGCGGCTCGAGTCGAGGTCAGGACAATCAAGAAAAGGGTCGTCAGAATTGGTTTCATCAGCTTTCTCGGAGAATGGTTAAGGTCTGTCCGGGTCTCAGGATGCTGGATTCGTCCAGATCATTCCAGCGCATCAAATCGTTCATCGAGACGCGATGCCGTCGCGAAATCAACCATAGCGAATCACCTCTGCGGACCGTGTAGGACACGGTTGGACTGGGGCCCGCCGGGCCTTCCATTTCGATCATCAGCCGCTGTCCCGGACGAATCAGGGAAGAGCTGCCGAGACGATTCCAGCGGCGAATATCATCGACCCGCACCGAATAGTTGCGGGCAATCACCCACAGGCTCTCGCCAGGGCGCACCACGTGGCGAAACCTGCGTGTCGGCAGCAGTCTCTGCTGGAGCTGGGCGAGTTCGGCGTAGCGGTCTGCATAGGGGCTGTGTTCCGGACTGCGGTTGCCGTCAGGAATCCGGAGAACCTGACCGATTTGAAGAAACCCCTCGTTGGACAGCCCGTTGGCTTCTCTGAGTGCCCGAACGCTGCTGTCATGACGAAGGGCGAGGGCCGACAGGGTGTCACCTCCTTGCACCTCAATGTTGCGCCAGATCAGGATCTCGGTCTGATCCAGTTCAGGCAAGCTCTCGCGGACCCGCGGGGCAAGCGCCCGCGGAACGATAATGTGGTGGGGGCCGGTCGGGGAGGTCAGGTGACTGCTGAGGCCTGCGTTGAGCGCGACCAGTTCGGCCAGATCGAGATCAGCAAGCACCGAAAGCTGCACCACGTCAATCGGACCGTCGAGTTCGATCTTGGCGATCTGCGCCTGATCGCGCCACTGCGGTCGCTGCCAGCCGTAGCGCATGGGATTCTTGAACAAACAGCCGAGCCCGTTGACCTTGGGGACGTAGGCCAGCGTTTCCCGAGGCAGCCTGAGTTCAGACCATTCTGTAGATTGCCCCCGCGCTGCATTCCGCCGGATTGCGCGTGCAACTCGTCCCTGACCGCCGTTGTAGGCCGCCAGAGCCAGGTTCCAGTCGCCATCGAAGCGATTGTTCAGTGTCTCGAGATATTCGAGAGCGGCTCGGGTGGCAGCATGGAGATCGCGTCGCCCGTCATAGTATTCGTTGATCTCGAGACCATACTCGCGGCCGGTGGCGGCCACGAACTGCCAGGCGCCTGATGCCTGGCCGTGGGAATAGGCGAAGGGGTCATATGCGCTCTCGACGATCGGGACCAGGGCCAGTTCGCCCGGTAGATCACGCGCTTCAATCTGGTCAGCGATGTCGTGCAGCCAGGGGTGTGCGCGAACCATGACGCGTCCGAGGTAGTCATGCCGTTCGCCAAACCATACGGCCCATTGCTCGGCGCGGCTGCCGCTGGGGCAGCTGGAAAACTCGAATCGGTCCACCAGACGCTGCCAAATGTCGACCGATGGTTCGGGGGGTATTTCGGGACGGCTAGCAGGCGAAGGTTCTGACGTGCCGATCCGTTCGATGGCGCGGTCGATTCGCTCGAACGGGTCATCGACATCGGCCCGAAGGAAATAAGGTGGAAGAGTGGGCTCCCTCGCGCCGTCAGCGGGCGGCTCCTTACCCCGCTCCCAGGGCGCCGTTGCGCAGGCACTCAGGAGCAGTGCGATGGCAACGCAGGCCAACCGGGACAGAGTGTGTGGGAGTCGATAGGGCATGGGGTCTGGTTTATGCGGCGCGAGCGGCCATTATCCGGTCCCGCGAAACAAGGTCAAGCCGAACAGAATACAATGCTAAGACCAATTCACAAACGATCTGTTCCATGACTCAAGACAAGACGCGTCTGATTGACGCCGACAAACTCCGGGAGATCCTTAAGAAGTCCGGCCACCCGTTGACCCGCAGGCATTTGTCGGATTTGCTCGGACTCGACAAGGCGGCTTCCGATGCTCGCCTGAAGCCGGTTTTGAACAAAATGATCGCGGCCGGCGAAGTCGTCCGTAATCGCCGGGCGGCCTACGGGCTGGCCGCAGATATGGATCTGGTGAGAGGCCGGATCAGTGCCCACGCTGATGGGTTCGGGTTCGTCATGCCCGATGAGGGCGGCGATGATCTTTATTTGTCGCCAAAACAGATGCGCCAGGTTTTTCATGGCGATTCGGTCCTCGCCGCCGTTACCGGCGTCGATCGGCGCGGGCGCAAGGAAGGCGGCATTGTCGAAGTCGTCGAACGCGCCCATCGCCAGGTCGTTGGGCGATTGATGATGGAATCAGGCGTTGCCTCGGTCATCCCGGACGACCCTCGATTGACCCAGGACATCCGGATTCCGCTCGACAAGACGGGAAACGGCAAGCCCGGTCAGATCGTTGTCGCCCGGATCGAGCGCATGCCGAGTATGGAGCGCGCGCCAACTGGCGAAGTAATTGCCGTTCTCGGACACGCCGATGAACCCGGGATCGCCACTGACATTGCGATCTTCGGGCATGACCTGCCGCAGGACTTTCCCGACGAGGTACTGCATCAGGCCGAAGCCTTCGGCGATCGCATCGATCCAGGAATTGCCGAGCGTCGAAAGGATCTGCGGACGCTGCCGTTGTTGACCATCGATGGTGCAGACGCCCGGGATTTTGACGATGCCGTCTACGCCGAGCGCCTTGATAACGGCTATCGGCTGATCATCGCGATTGCCGACGTGGCCGAATACGTGCAGCCCGGTTCAGCTCTGGACAAGGAAGGCCACCATCGCGGCACCTCAGTGTATTTCCCTGACCGCGTGATTCCGATGCTTCCCGAGACCCTTTCGAACGGGCTGTGTTCGCTGCGTCCTGATGAGGATCGCCTGTGCATGGCCTGTGACATCCGCCTCGACGAACAAGGCAAGGTCCGCTCCAGCCGCTTCTATGAGGCGGTCATGCGCTCTCAGGCCCGACTGACCTATGACCAGGTTCAGTCCATGATGGTCAAGGGCGATGAGACCCTGCGCGCCAAGAATGAGCATGTTCTAGACAATCTGACCGCCCTGTACGAGGTCTATCGCTCGCTGTTCAAGCGGCGAACCCGGCGGGGGGCACTCGACTTCGACTCAAGCGATGTGTATTTCCAGTTCGACGCCGACGGCCGAGTTGCCGGTATCCGACCCAGGACGCGTCACGATGCCCATCGCTTGATCGAAGAGTGCATGATTCTAGCCAACGTCGAAGCCGCCCGCTTTGCCGGCAAGGCCGGCCTGCCGATGCTTTTCCGGGTTCACGATTCGCCACCGGCGGAAAAACTGGAGAGTCTTGAGCTTTTTCTGCGCGCGCAGGGACTCAAGGTCGGATGGTCCGAACAGCCCGAACCCTCTCAGTTCGCGGCTATTCAAAATAAGGTGTCCGGCAAGGACGATGCGCGCCTGGTCAATGCCGTGTTGATGCGCAGTCTGAGTCTCGCCGTCTATCAACCTGAAAACATCGGCCACTTTGGCCTGGCGCTGCACGACTATGCGCACTTCACTTCCCCGATCCGGCGCTATCCCGATTTGTTGCTCCATCGCGCGCTGAAACATCTGATTCGGAAGCAGCCTCGAGACTTGTTCCCCTACGACGGCGCCGCAATGGCCGAGTTGGGGAGGCACTGCTCCTGGACCGAACGGCGGGCCGAGGAGGCGTCCAGAGACGTCGACGAACGTCTCAAGTGCCAGTTCATGCAGCGCCACCTCGGCGATGAGTTCGACGGTGTGATTACCGGGGTGACGAGTTTCGGCCTGTTCGTGGAGCTGACCCAGTTTGGCGTCTCGGGGCTGGTGCACGTGACCGCGATGCCGAATGACTACTACAATTTCGACCCGGTCAGCCACCGCATGACCGGCAAGCGACACGGCAAGGTCTTTGCGCTGGCCGATCGGGTGCGCGTATCGGTCGCAGCGGTGAACGTAGACGAGCGCAAGATCGACCTGTCGCTGGTGACAAAGCCGAAGTGAAGCGCGAGCTTGCCATGGGAATCAACGCGGTGGACGGCCTAATCAACGCCGCCCCGGAGAAGATCGTGCGCGTCTGGATCAAACCCGGCAACGCGCGCCTGAAGGCATTAGCCGATCGCATGGACGCCCTGGATCTTGCCTATGAATGGGCCGAGCAGTCGGCCCTGGACCGGCGCTCGGGCGGAGTGAGGCACCAGGGAGTCATCGCCGAATTCAGCGCGCGTCAGGCGATCGATGAGGGCGAGTTGATTTCGCTGATTGAGGCGCAGGTCGGCGACCCGCGCGTGCTTATTCTTGACGGTGTCCAAGACCCGCATAACCTCGGCGCCTGCATGCGCAGCGCGCTGGCCGCCGGATGCTGCTGCGTCGTGGTGCCGAAGGACCGCGCGGCGGGCCTGACCCCGACTACGCGCCGGGCGGCAGCAGGTGCCGCAGAGCAGCTTTCGCTGGCAATGGTGACCAATCTGGCGCGCTGCATGGACGGCCTGGCTAAGGCTGGTTTGTTCCTCGTTGGCCTGGATGGCGAGGCGGAGCAAGGCCTGCATAAGCTCGATCTTGGCGGACCGATAGCGCTGGTCCTCGGCAGCGAGGAAAAGGGCTTACGGCGCTTGACTCGCGAGCGCTGCGATATCCTAGCGAGGATTGATATGCCGGGACCGATGGAAAGTCTGAACGTTTCCGTGGCTGCCGGAATCGCCTTGTTCGAATCGGTCCGCCAGTCCTCGGCGCCTAGATAGAGTCTCTGATCATGACCCAGGCCCAATCGATCCGTATTGAGCTTCCGAGCTGGTTGCCCTCGTTTGCTCGAGAATTGCCCGACCGCCTGAACAGCCCCGAAGAGCGCATGCGTGTGGCGGTCAGCCTGTCGAGGCAGAACGTTCGCGAGCGCAGCGGCGGACCCTTTGGGGCGATCGTCGTCGAGCGCGGTAGCGGTCAGGTGATTGCGCTAGGCGTCAATCGTGTGGAACCCACGCACTGCTCGTCAGCGCATGCCGAGATCGTCGCCCTGACGCTGGCCCAGCAGAGCCAAGCCCGCTGGAACTTGGCCGAGAGCGAGGTCGGTGAAATCGAGCTAATCAGCTCCTGTGAACCTTGCGCAATGTGCCTGGGTGCGATTCCTTGGTCAGGAGTCAGCGCACTTCTTTGCGGAGCAAGCAAGGTCGATGCCGAAGCGGCCGGTTTCGACGAGGGCGACCGTCCGGAAGCCTGGACCGACAAGCTCGAGGCAAGGGGGATTCGAGTCACCACCGGTCTTCTGCGAAGTGAAGCTGCGGCGGTGCTTCGGGACTACGCCCGGTCGGGGCAAACGATCTACAGCCCCTGATCTAGCCAGGACCTAGTCTAGCCAGGACCTAGGATTCAGCGACCGTGAGCGCGACAGCGCTTGGCGATAGTCCGACGTCCTCGCGCAGGATTCGATGGTCCTTCTCATTCAATTGCTCATACTGACCGCTACGCAGACCTTTAGGCAGGAAGACCGGTCCAAAGCGGACTCGCTTCAAGCGAGCCACCTGAGCACCTGCGGCCTCCCAGAGACGGCGAACCTCCCGGTTCCGACCCTCCATGATGGTTACCGTGTACCAGGTGTGACCTCGGGTGGTCTCGCCGACGATCAGATCCGAAAAACGCGCCAGACCGTCCTCCAATTCGACGCCGTTGAGTAGGTTTTCAAGCTGCGAGTCGCTCACCTCACCACGAATCCGACAGAGGTATTCGCGATCGACCTGGCCTGACGGGTGCATCATTCGGTTGGCCAGTTCGCCATCAGTGGTCAGGAGCAGCAGACCCGAGGTATTTAAGTCAAGTCGCCCGATCGCAATCCAGCGTCCTTGGGAGGGACGAGGCAGGCGTTCAAAGACGGTCCTGCGGCCTTCTGGGTCGCTATTTGTGGTGATTTCACCCTCAGGCTTGAAGTAGACCAGGGTCTGGGACGGTGCCTCGATGGCAAGCACCTCGAGTCTCCGACCGTTGAAATCGACTCGGTCACCTTGGGACACGGTCGCGCCGAGCGTGGCCCGAGTTCCGTTGACCTGGATTGCTCCGGACTCGATCTGCTTTTCTAGTCCTCGTCTCGAACCGAGACCGGCGTTCGCCAAGACTTTCTGGAGGCGGTCGCTAGCGGTGTGATTCTCGATCCGTCGGGTCTGTTTCGCCGTCTTCGTTTTCGCGCTTGGGTGGGGCTTCGGATTCCTGCTCTTGTTCAGCTTCGATTTCCGAGTCGCCTGTTGACCTATCTGATTCGCTTGTGTCGTCGTCTTCTTGCTCATCCGGCGCTGTTTCTTCATGGCTCATGTCCTCGCGGTCTTCAGGTTCGCTCTCGGCCTGGTCTAGCTCCGGAGCCGCGGCCGCATCGCTCTGCGTGGCATCAGTGGCGTCTTCAGGCCGGGTGGGGTGGGTGAGCTCAAGTTCCGGCTCCAGATTGTCGATGTCCTTGATTTCGGCCAGGGTTGGAAGCTGATCCAGGGATCTGAGATTGAAATAGTCTAGGAACACCTTAGTCGTTCCGAGCAGTTCGGGACGACCCGGGACGTCGCGGTGACCGACGGTCTTGATCCAGTCACGCTCCTGCAGCGTGCGGAGGATATTGGAGCTGACCGCTACCCCTCGAATCTGCTCGATATCGCCGCGGGTGATTGGCTGGCGGTAGGCAATGATGGCGAGGGTCTCGAGCATGGCGCGGGAATATCGAGGCGGCTTTTCCGACCAAAGTTGAGAGATGACTGGCATTAGGCTGGCCCGAATCTGGATCCGATAGCCGCTGCCGACTTCGACCAGCTGAACGGCCCGTTCCTCCAGGTCCGCATCAAGCGCTGCCAGCGCTTCCTTGATCATGCCGTGGCCGGGTTTCTCATCGTCTGGAAACAGGGCATTGATCTGGTTGAGGTTCATCGGGCCGCTCGCGGCCAGCAGAACCCCCTCGACGATTTGCTTGAGAGTTTGGATTTCCATGCGATCAACTTGTTGGATTATCTCGCCTCGGCCTGTGCCGGGCTGCGAACGTAGATTCGGCCAAAGAGTTCCTGCTGGACTAGATCAACGAGATGCTCACGCAGAAGCTCCAGCAGCGCCAGGAACGTCACGACGGCACCCAGACGCCCCTCCTCAAAATCGAAACAGTCCTCGAATTCCACAAAGGATTTCGATGAGATCAGGTGGGTAATACGCGACATCCTTTCTCGGACTGAAAGCGGTTCGGATTGGATCTGGTGGCTGGCCAGCATCTCTGCCCGGTTCATCACGTCTTTCAGGGCTAGAAGCAGCTCCTTAAGATCGACATCGGGGGGCAGCTTCACCTGCTCGACGTGTTCAATTCCTGCTGATGCAACAGCGAGGTCCCGCTCCAGCCGTGGCAGCTCGTCAAGATCCTCTGCGGCCTGCTTGAATCGCTCGTACTCCTGGAGCCGCCGAATCAATTCAGCCCTTGGGTCACCTTCGTCTTCCTCGTCGGGAACCGGTCGCGGAAGGAGCATGCGTGATTTGATTTCTGCCAGTATTGCGGCCATCACCAGATACTCGGCCGCCAGTTCGAGTTTGAGCCCAGACATCATGTCGATATATCCGGTGTACTGACGCGTGATTTCGGCAATCGGAATATCAAGAATATCGAGATTCTGGCGCCGGATCAGGTAGAGCAAGAGATCGAGTGGCCCTTCGAAAGCTTCAAGAAACACCTCCAGCGCGTCTGGCGGAATATAGAGGTCGTCAGGCAATTTGAGGACCGGCTGCCCTCGCACCATGGCAAAGGGCATTTCAGACTGGCTGGCGGGTGAATCGGTGATCTCGCTCATAAGCCGCCAAGTGTAGCGTGTTCTTCTGCGCGCTGGCGAGCGGTACACTAGGGCCACACACGAAGTCTTGCTTGGTGACAATGCTCTACATGATTCGAGGAATCGACGCCGAAGGCAGCTTGCCGAGGCGTATAAGCTCGCGCGAGGCGCACCTGGCCAGGCTGCGCGCGCTGGCCGATGAAGGCCGTTTGATAGTGGCTGGCCCGCTACCGGCAATTGATGCAGAGGATCCCGGTCCGGCCGGATTCGTCGGATCCCTGGTGGTCGCCGAATTTACCAGTCTGGCCGACGCTCAGCAGTGGGTTGACGCCGATCCTTATTTGCAGGTCGGTGCCTGGGCGCGAGCTGAGGTGCAGCCGTTCAAGCAGGTCCTGCCGTGAGCGCAGAACGCATCGAGATGATCGAAACACGCCTGCGTTCAGCCTTCAGCCCAGACGAACTGGAAGTGATCGACGAATCGCATTTGCACGTTGGCCATCCCGGCGCCCGGGACGGACGCGGCCACTTCCGCGTCCGCATCGTTGCCGATGTGTTTCATGGCCTGCCAAGGCTGACCAGACATCGCAGAGTCTTCCGTTCACTGGGTGAGCTGATGAAGACAGATATTCACGCACTTAATATTGAAGCGGTTTCAAGAAATGAAATTTAAAATATTGATAATTATAGCTTTCGTCTTTCTCGTTGCTTGTCAGGGTCAGTCCGGCGCCTCATCGGATGACGCGCTAGTAAAAGAAGATGATGTGCTTCTCGTTCTGGTCGATGGTGAACCGATCAGCCTGCCCATGCTGGAGTTCGTGATGGAAACGCGCGGCATTAGCGAGAGTGATGAGGAAGCAATGCGAAATGTGCTTGATGAATTGATTCGAATGCAAGCTGTTCAGAACGCCGCCGACGCATCTGGTCTGACCGGCGAACCCCGCGTCCGCGCGATCCGAAGGCTGCGCGATCTGGAGGCTGTTCGAGCAACTTATCTGGAGCGCCTGATCGCGGAGAATCCGGTATCTGAAGCAGAAATCCGGCAGCTCTACGCTGCCCAGACCGAGCGGTCGGGGCGCCAGCAGTATCAGATTGAAACGGTGGTTTATTCCAATCAGCCCAGCGTTCTCAAAGATCTGGCACGTCTGGAGACTGGTGAAATCAGCTACGGGGCCTTGCTGACCGAGGCTCGCGATGTCGGGCGTGTCGTCGACCAGCCACTTTGGGTCGACCTCAGTCAGCTGCCACCAGACGTTGGAACATTGCTTAGCGAAGCAGCTCCGGGGGACGTGATCAATGTACCGCTGCAGACACCACAGGGGTGGCGAATCGTGCATCTGGTCGAGACCCGGGATTTCGATCCGCCGCCCCTGGAGGATGTTCGTGATGGCATTGTGCAGACCATTCGACGCCAGCGAATCGACGCGCACGTCGAGGGACTGTATGACGCTGCAAAGATTACGCCGATGCTTCCAATTGAAGATGGCATAGAAGAAGAGGTTGGATCCTCTGGAGCCGAATAAGCAGGCTCCGATCCCGTCTGCTTAACGATTATCGGAGACTTCGTGGCTGGTGAGTCCACGCGGCGCACCGCGCGGATATTACTGTCAATTACCGAGTTAGGGTAGATCGACTCGTAAGGGTGCTTCCCAGCCACTTTTTTGATACTCGGCGATGACTTCAGTATAAATTCCGCCGCGGACTTTGAAATCGGAACGCAAGCGCATGAAGCGCGGCTGGGTGGCCTCGACCAGGTCGTCAAGAATTTGATTGGTTACGGCTTCGTGGAATGCACCCTCGTTTCGGAAGCTCCAGATGTAGTTTTTCAATGCTTTCAGCTCGACGCACAAACGGTCGGGGACGTAGCTCAGGTGAAGCTCTGCGAAGTCAGGCTGACCCGTCTTTGGGCAGAGACAGGTAAACTCGGGCATTCGAATACGAATGGTATAATCTCGTTCCGGTTGCGGACTTGGAAAAACCTCTAAGTCGCGGCTTGGTTGGCTGGGCATATTGCAGTCTCGGCGGGAATGTGAACCCTCAAGATTAAAACAAAACTCAGGGAATCAGGGCGTCAATGCGACTGACCGCAATCAAATTGTCCGGCTTCAAGTCTTTCGTCGATCCAACGACGGTGACCTTTCCTTCCAACTTAATGGGCATCGTTGGCCCGAATGGTTGCGGTAAGTCCAACATAATTGATGCCGTGAGATGGGTGATGGGCGAGAGTTCTGCTCGCCAGCTGCGCGGCGAGTCGATGAGCGATGTCATCTTCGCAGGCTCGGGGTCGCGCAAGCCGGTCGCGACAGCAACTGTAGAACTGCTGTTCGATAACAGCGACGGGCGCGCAGGCGGCGAGTACGCCAGCTACACCGACATCTCGGTCAAACGCCAAGTCAGCAGGGACGGTCAGTCCTCGTATTTTTTAAACGGTGCGCGCTGCCGGCGCAAGGACATCACTGATCTGTTTCTGGGAACAGGCCTTGGACCTCGCAGTTACGCGATTATCGAGCAGGGAATGATTTCGCAGATCGTCGAGGCCCGTCCAGAGGAGCTGCGTGGATTCTTGGAAGAGGCAGCAGGTATTTCTCGCTACAAAGAGCGCCGGAGGGAGACCGAAAACCGGATCCGCCATACGCGCGAAAATCTAGAGCGTCTGCTGGATCTGCGCGAAGAAGTCTCGAAGCAACTTGAAAAGCTCAAGCGTCAGGCCCGGGCCGCCGAGCGTTACAAGGACTACAAACAGCGCTATCGGAAGGACGAAGCGCGTCTGACGACCCTGCGCTGGCGAGACCTGCAAACAAAAGCCGAGGAAGAGACCCTAGCCCTCAAAAACGTTGAAACCCGGCTGCAGGAGGCGCTTTCCCGCCAGCGCAGCGCCGAGAAGCAGCTGGAGTCGCTGCGAGAGAGCCAGCATCAGGCTTCGGATAGAGCAAGCAAAGTTCAGGGCGAGCTCTACGAAGTCGGCGGTGAGATTGCTCGACTCGAGCAGTCGATTGAACATCAGCGCGAGATCAGGCAGCGCCAGCAAACTGAATACAGCGACACCGAAAAGCAGCTCAATGAGCTCAAGCAGCATCTTGTACTCGATCAGGCGCAGGTCAGAGAAACGTCTGAGCTGATTGCAGAATTAACGCCGAAGTTAGAAATCGCACAGACCGACGAGGCGTCGGCAAGCGAACAGCTAGAGCAAGCCGAGAACGCCCTGAATCACTGGCAGAATCAATGGCAGGAGCACCAGAGCAAGGCCGCTCAGGCGCGAAACCAGGCGGACCTGCTGCGCCAGCGCATTGAGCATCTCGATGACCGGATGAATCGAGCCGCGGCTCGTCTTGAATCACTTGAATCGCAGTCCGGTGACTCTGCTTCTCGCCAGCTCGAAGAAGAAAAATCCAAGTCAGAAGCCGAACTCGAGAGTCACGAGCGTGCGCTCGCGGAGTTCAGCGAGCGGCTGGAAAACAAGCGTAGCGAGATCGCCGCTCAGCGCGCTGGTATCGAAACCTTGCGCAACGACCTCGAGGCCGCCAGGGCCGAGCGCCACGCCAGGCAAGCGCGTCTCGAATCCTTGCGGGTCCTGAATCGCGGAGAGGATGATCGCGCCCTGCAGGAGTGGCTTGAATCTACAGGGCTCGATTCCGAGGCCCGAGTGCTGGGATCACTGGAAATTACGGACTCGCGCTGGACCAGCGCCGTTGAAACCGTTCTTGCCGGGTGGCTTCAAGGCCTGATGACTGACAAGGCCGAGGCAATCATCAATGGCGAATTGCCGCAGTCGGGACTGGCAGTCGTCGATCCGGCCAGCGTTGCAGCCCGGCCCGGCACGCTGGCTGCGTTGGTCAGCGGAGCGGGTGCGCTGAGTGGGGTGCTCGATCGGGTGTATTGCGAGGATGATCTGGCAGCCGCTCGCCGGCGATTAAGCACGCTCGATCAAGGCGAATCGGTCGTGACTCCCGACGGACTCTGGCTGGGCGCGGGGTGGTTCTGCCAGCCCTCGGCTGGGGAGGGTGAGGCGGGGCTGCTCGATCGCGAGCGCGAAATTCGAGCGCTCGAAGTAGATATCGAAAGTGACTCAAAACAGATCGAGTCCGTTGAAAACGAACTTGCCGAGGCACGTGCTGCGCTGCAGGAGCAGGAGCAGGCGCTGGGTGAATTCGATTCACAGCGCCAGCAAAGCCAGCGACAGCGGGCCCAGGCGCAGGGCAACCTAGCCGGAATCTGTTCACGGCTTGAAACCCTTCAGCGGCAGCGAGCCGCCGCGGAATCAGAGCGCGAGGAGCTCGATCAGCGCCAGCAGGATGACGTTCGGGCAGTCAGCGAGGCGAGGGCCGAAATGGAAGCGATCCTCGCCGACATGCAGTCCGCCGAGACCGAGCGCGAACCTTTGCGAGAAGAAAAGACTCGGCTTGACCAGGCAAGAGAATCGGCTCGGCGGGCACAGCGATCCGCGCGCGAGCAGCGCGAGAGCTTCTCCCTGAAGCTGGGTTCCGGACGTGCCGGACTAGAGTCTCTGCGTCAGTCGATTGCCCGCATGGACAATCAGGTCGGCCAGCTGCAGACCCGCTATCTGGAGCTCAGTGAGGCTCTGGCCCAGGGCGATGAGCCGGTGCGAGAGCAGCAGGAAAAGCGCGATCAACTTCTCGACCAACGGCTTGCCATCGAGAAGCGTCTGCGCGACGCACGCTCCGAGGTCGAGACGATCGAAGCCAACTGGCGAGAACAGGACCAGGCTCGCCAGGGCGCATCGGCGGAAGCTGAGGGTATTCGCAGCGAGCAATCTGAGCGGCAGCTGGCGCTGAAAGAGACTCAGCTCAAGGCTCAGTCGCTTCAGGAGCGAATCGAAGCGCTGGATGAAGATCTCGAAGCCCTTCTCAAGGACCTGCCTGAGGGTGCCGAGAGGCAAAAGTACCAGGAAGACCTGGAGCGGCTGGAGGAAAAAATTCGCAAACTCGAGCCGGTCAATCTAGCGGCGATCGAAGAAGCCGAAGCCGAAGCCGAGCGCAAGGCCTACCTCGACCGTCAGCACGAGGATCTGGAAGAGGCACTGGCGACTCTTGAAGCTGCGATTGCAAAGATCGATCGAGATTCTCGCACGCGTTTTCGTGAGACCTTCGAGCAGATCAATAAGAACATGGAAACGCTGTTCCCGCGCCTGTTCGGTGGTGGTCACGGCCATCTCGAAATGGTCGGCGATGACTGGCTAACGGCTGGCGTCGCCATTATGGCGCGGCCGCCGGGCAAGCGTATCGCCCGCATTCATCTGATGTCGGGGGGTGAGAAGGCCCTGACCGCGGTTGCCTTCGTGTTTTCGATATTCAACCTGAATCCGGCACCGTTCTGCCTGCTCGACGAAGTCGATGCACCGCTTGACGATGCCAACGTCGGACGCTTCTCGGAAATGGTCCGCGAAATGTCTGAACAGGTTCAATTCCTCATCGTCACCCATAACAAGGTCACCATGGAAGTTGCCCATCAGATGCTGGGGGTTACGATGCGCGAATCCGGAGTTTCGCGTTTGGTCTCGGTCGATCTTGACAAGGCGGTGGCACTGGCCGAAGCTTCGACATGAATTCCTTTCTTTTTCAGAGTGATAGCCGCTATGGATAGCCTGCGTATCGTGCTGATACTGATCGGCGGGCTGGTGCTGGCAGCCATCGTGCTGTTCCACAAGCCGGCGGGTCAGTCGAAACGAAATCACCAGCGCTGGCTTGGCGCTCGACGAGAGTCTCGGGTTGAGTCGACGAGTCGCCGCCAGGCGCAGGACGAGCGACTGGAGCCGAGCCTGCAGCCAGAGGAACCGCGGCAATCATCGCCCTCGAACCTTGCCGCAGGCCTGGCTTCTGCCCGCCTGATTGCTTCTGATCTGGACGCAGAGTTAAGTTCGGACAACGACAATGTGACTGGAGGTTCCGCCCGGGGGCAGCGGCAGGCGGCTCCCGATAAGATCGTAACCCTCTACGTGCAGCGCCGGGAAGGGCGTCGAATCAACGGTTCCGAGCTGTTGGACTCCGCCATCAAGGCGGGCATGGAGTTCGGAGAGATGAATATCTTCCATCGCCTTCACGAAGGGGCTACGGAGCCGGTATTCAGCATGGCGGACCTGACCGCGCCCGGTCACTTCGATCCGTCGAACTGGAATATTTTCGACACCTCTGGGGTGACGTTTTTCATGACGCTGCCGGCGCCGATCAGTGCGCTGGACGCCTGGGATGCGATGCTCGCCACGGCGAGTCGGATGGGAGAGCTGCTGGATGCTGATGTGCTCGACGATGCTCGCTGTCGGGTCAATCGTCAGCGCATTGCGCAACTGCGAGAATCCATGCGCGACTACGACCGTCGACACGGTCTAAAGCCGTCTCGCTGAGCCATTGAGCAGTGGGCGAGGGTGACACCGTCAAGCGACTCGAGGATTTGCGCGCGCAGATCAATGAACACAACCATCACTACTATGTCCTCGACGATCCACTGATCAGTGACGCGGACTATGACCGGCTGTTGCGAGAGCTCGAGGCGATTGAAGACAAGCATCCCGAACTGATTACTCGCGACTCGCCGTCCCAGCGAGTGGGAGCGGCCCCCGCCGAGGGCTTCGAGACAGTTCAGCACCGCGTCCCGATGCTCTCGCTGGGAAACGCGTTTTCTGACGAGGAGGTCGCGGAGTTTGATCAGCGTGTGCGCTCGACCCTCGATATCGAATCGGTCGCCTATCTCGCTGAACCCAAACTTGACGGGCTAGCGATTGCGTTGCGCTATGAAAAAGGCGAGCTGGTCCTGGGCGCGACTCGCGGTGATGGTCAACAGGGCGAAGATGTCACGGCAAATGTCCGCACGATCCAGTCCATACCGCTTCGACTACGTGGCATGGATATTCCAGATGAGCTCGAGGTCCGCGGTGAAGTCTTCATGTCTCGATCCGGATTCGATGCTCTGAATCGCCGGCTCGGTGATGCCAAGGAAAAGCAGTTCGTCAATCCGCGCAATGCAGCGGCGGGCAGCCTTCGCCAGCTTGATCCGAAGATCACGGCGAAGCGCCCTCTGCGCTTCTACTGCTACGGCGTGGCGACGGAAGATCGCATGCCCGATTCGCAGGCCGCAATTCTGGCGACCATCAGGGAGTATGGCCTGCCGGTCAGCGCCGAAATCGAGCAGGTGGCCGGGCTTGAAGGCTTACTTGCCTATCATTCTCGGATCGCTGAAAGACGTCCCGCACTCGACTACGACATCGACGGCGTGGTCTACAAGGTCAACGAAATCGAAAAGCAGCGCGAGCTAGGCTTTGTCAGTCGAGCACCGCGCTGGGCGCTGGCCCATAAGTTTCCCGCTCAGGAGGAATCCACGACCCTGATCGATATTGAGGTCCAGGTCGGGCGCACGGGAGCTTTGACACCGGTGGCACGCCTGGAACCGGTGTTCGTGGGAGGCGTAACGGTCACCAATGCAACGCTGCACAATCTGGACGAAATCAGGCGAAAGGATGTCCGCCCCGGTGATCGGGTGATCGTGCGGCGTGCCGGTGACGTCATTCCAGAAGTGGTGCGTTCGATCCCCGAGTATCGAGGGAAGGGCGCGCCCGTCTGGCAGATGCCGAAGCAGTGTCCGGCGTGCGGCTCTGCCGTCGATCAGGTCGAAGGCGAAGCCGTTACTCGCTGTACCGGGGGGCTGGTTTGCCCGGCCCAGCGCAAGCGTGCTCTTGAGCATTTCGTGAGCCGCGGCGCGATGGATATCGATGGCATGGGCAGCAAGCTGATCGACCAGCTCGTCGATCGAGATCTGGTCCAAAGTCCTGCTGATCTTTATGGTCTCGACCTTGAAGTCCTCAGCTCGCTTGATCGAATGGCAGAGAAATCGGCGCGAAATCTCCTCGCAGCGCTCGAAGCCAGCAAGGAGGCCTCGCTCGGTCGCTTGCTTTATGCGCTGGGTATTCGCGAAGTCGGCGAGGTCACGGCCCGGCAGCTGGCGCGGAATTTCGGTTCGATCGAGAAGCTTGCCGCTGCCGATCAGGATGCACTCTGCGGCGTGCCCGACGTTGGGCCGATTGTCGCCCAGCACATACGCGCATTTTTCCTCGAGCCTCACAACAAGGCCATTATCGCCAAGCTATTCGAAGTTGGGGTCAGCTATGAGCAGGAACGGGTCATCGACCGTTCGACGCTGCCCCTGCAGGGAAAAACCTTTGTCCTGACCGGAGCCCTCGAGTCCATGCCGCGCTCGGCGGCCAAACAGGCGCTTGAGGCTCTCGGCGCCAAGGTCACCTCCAGCGTGTCGAAGAATACTAGTGCCCTGGTCGCAGGCGCCGAGCCGGGGTCCAAGCTCAAGAAAGCGCAGGATCTGGGTGTCGATATACTCAATGAAGAGGATTTGCTTGGCCTGCTTCAGAGTCGTTGATTTGGCCTTGATCAATTCCTTACTGGGAAGTTGAACTTAGACTGAGGGTTCAATCAAGCGCGAGAGCTCGGGAGAAGGTCATGACTGAACACATCAAAGAAATTCTGGTGCCCGTCGACGGCTCGGAGAATTCGATCCGAGCAGCGAAGTTTGCGATCGAACTGGCCAAGCCCCTGTCGATCGGGATCAGGCTGTTCTACGTGTTTCCGGCGGCTTCAGTCGAGGTGATCGGTATGGCCGGAATGTCCAGGGCCGATATTGATCAGGCGGCTCAGGTGGCGGCTCAGCGCGCTTTCGACAAAACCCGCGAAGGTCTGGGCAATCATGGCCTGGACAGCATGGAGGAAGAGACCTCCATGGGGGACCCCGCCGAGGAAATCATTCGCTACACTGAAGACGATCACGCCATCCTGGTTGTGATCGGTAGGCGAGGACTCTCGAGAATGCAGTCACTAATGCTGGGAAGCGTCAGCGATCGTGTCCTCGGTCATGCCCAGAGTCCGGTCATGGTTATCACCTGAGACGGCGAGCTTTCCTGGTGCCTAACGACCGAGATTGTTCGAGCGTTTGAAGAGCTGTTGAAGGTAGGCATCCACCCGTTCTTCGAGGCGGCGCATGGACCCGCTGTTGTCGATCACATAATCGGCGCGAGCCAGCCGCTGGTCGCGGCTAACCTGCGCTGCAAGAATTTTGCGCGCCTGCTCTTCGGTAATGTCGTCGCGCTCGCGCAAGCGTTCGATCTGGACCGATTCAGGTACGTCGACAACGACGATCTCGTCGGCATTATTGAACAGGCCGCTTTCAATCAGCAGGGGGACGACGAGCACAATAACCGGCTCTGCGCTGGCCGCCTTTATGTCTCTTTTAACCTGATCTCGTATCAAAGGATGGGTGATCGCTTCAAGCTTCTTGCGGGCCGATGGTGAATCAAAGACGCGCTGGCGCAGGGCTCGTCGGTCGAGCGCGCCATCGGGCTGCAGTACTTCAGCGCCGAAAACCTCAATGATTCGAGCCAGGCCAGGCGTTCCCGGCTTGACGACCTGGCGCGCGATGACGTCGGTGTCGATGACCGGAATAGCTGCATCGGCCATTCGATCAGACACGGAGGTCTTGCCGGAGGCGATACCCCCGGTCAAAACGACGATGCGCGGCCGATCCACTGCCTCCTGTGTCATGTTTTAATCATCCACGTCGCCAATTGAAAAAGCGCTCGATCCAGTTCAGAAGCCGCTCCGGCTTCGTGGCCTGTTTCCAAACCCCGGCTGCGAACTTGTTTCCCTCGCTGAAGGTCGGATAGACGTGAATAGTTCCCATGATTTTGTTCAGACCCAGTCCGTGCGTCATGGCAAGTACGAACTCTGGGAGCATTTCACCTGCGTGAGCCCCCACGATCGTAACACCCAGAATCTTGTCCTTGCCGGGCGGGGTCAGAACCTTGACATAGCCATGGTCAGCGCTGTCAGCAATCGCCCGATCCAGGTCATCAAGTTCGTAGGTCGACACCTGGTGGTCAATGCCTTGTTCAATCGCCTCGTCCTCACTCAAGCCAACGCGGGCCACTTCCGGATCCGTAAAGGTCACCCAGGGGATTGCGTCGTAGCGAGTTCGGAAGGACCAGTAGGGGGCAATGAGCGCGTTGACCGCTGCTGACCAGGCTTGATGTGAGGCGACGTGAGTGAACTGATACGGACCTGCGGCGTCTCCGCAGACGTAGATATTGGGAAAATTTGTTCGCTGAAATTCATCGCTTGCGATTCGGGATCGATCGTCTAGGCGCACTCCAAGCTCTTCGAGACCGTAGTCCGACACCCGCGTCTTTCTGCCCAGGGCGATCAACAGTCGATCGAACTCAAACTTCACTTCCTGACCGTCGCGCTCGCAGACCAGCACGGTCCCCTGATCAACCCGCACGGCCCGCGTTGAGGTTGCCAGCGTGGTGCCTTCAGAGCTCATTTTCTCGGCCAGAATCCGTCCTGCGGCCTGGTCTTCGCGCGGCAGCAGGCGTTCGGCCATCTCAACCACCGTGACCCCGGAGCCAAGCCTCGAGAAGGCCTGGGCCAGCTCCGATCCAATCGGCCCTCCACCCAGAACGACCAGGCGCTCGGGCAGCTCCTCGATATCCCAGAGCGTGTCCGAAGTCAGGAAATCGGTCTTGTCGAGTCCCTCGATCGGGGGCACCAGCGGTTCGGCTCCCGTCGCCAAAACAATCGACCGCGCGCTGAGGGTTCGATCGCCCACTTGGACTTCCCAGGGCGAGACCAGCCTGGCGTGTCCCTGGATGACGTCGACCCCGAGCTCACGATAGCGCTCCGGCGAGTCGTGGGGCGCAATCTTGGCAATCACTTGATGGACTCGCGCCATGACCTGCTTGAAATCGAACTCGGCTGTCATGCTGTCAATGCCGAAGCGCTGGCTTTCGCGGGCTTCGGCGAGCAGTTTGGCGCTCCTGATCAGGGCCTTTGAGGGGACGCACCCGGTATTCAGGCAGTCGCCGCCCATTTCGTTCTTTTCGATCAGGGCCACCCGCGCCTTGACCGCCGCGGCGATATAGGCCGACACCAGGCCGCCGGCGCCGGCCCCTATCACGATTAGGTTGTAGTCGAAGCTTCGCGGGCGCTTATAACCACGGTAGACCTTTCGTCGCTTGAGCCAGTTCAAAGTCCAGCGCATTAGCAACGGCAGTAGACCAAGCAGCACGAACGCACCGATCAGGCCGGGTGAGAGGACATCGCCCAGAGCATCGATCTGGGCGAGCTGCGTGCCGGCGTTGACGAAAATCACGGTGGCCGGGAGCATGCCCAGCTGACTGACCCAAAAAAACGTCCAGGGCCTAATCGTTGTCAGCGCCATCAGCAGATTGACCAGCCAGAAGGGAAAAACCGGAACCAGGCGTAGCGCGAGAAGGTAGAAGGCGCCGTCACGTTCGACGCCGCGATTAATGGCTTCCAGGCGTTTACCAAAGCGTTTCTGGATGCTGTCGCGAAGCAGGAATCGGGCAGCCAAAAAGACCAAGGTGGCGCCGATGGTCGACGCGAATGACACCGCAACGGTGCCGGATACAAGGCCAAACAACGCGCCACCTGCTAGAGTCAGAACCGCGGCTCCAGGGACCGAGAGTGCGGCCATGACGATGTAGATCAGAACGTAAATTAGCAGGCTGGTTAAGAAGTTGGTCTGGACGACATCGAGCAGGCGATCACGATGGATGCGCAGGCTCTCAAGACTGAGATATTGGCCTAGATCGAAGGCTATGAACGCCGTAATTCCGGCCAAGAACAGAAGGGCGATAAGAAGTCTGGAAGCGAGCTTTCGGGTCATCGGATCAGAATTATCGGGTTCGGGATTGAGGGAGTTGACCAGACCAGCTTACTTCAGCTTTCATCCGACCGTGCAAGTCGCCGGCCCGTCATCGAATTCAAGTCGCTAATCGGCCACCACTGGCGCGTTCGATGCCTGAAAGATCGGTCCAGGATCGAGTCGCCTCAAAGCCGTGAGCGTCGAGAAGTGCTCGAACCGCCTCGGCCTGGTCGTAGCCGTGCTCGAAGAGCAGCCATCCCTTTGTATCAAGCACCTGCGCTGCCTGATTAATCAACAGCCTGATCAGATCCAGCCCGTCATGGCCGCTGGCCAGGGCGATTGCCGGCTCGTAGCGGAGGTCTCCTGAATCGAGGTGTGGATCGCCCTCAGCGACGTAGGGTGGGTTGCTAATGACCAGATCAAAGCGTCGATCGGACAGGCCGGAAAGAAGATCACAATGGGCCAACTCAACGCGGTCCAGAGCCAGCTGATCGCGATTGATCGACGCGACCGCCAGGGCAGACTCTGACAGGTCGCTGGCAAGCACGGCCCATTCGGGGCGCTCCGCGGCCAGGGTCAGACCAATCGCGCCTGAACCTGTTCCAACGTCGATCACTCGAGCCTTCTCTTTAGGCAGCAGATCGAGAGCCAGCTCGATCAAGAGCTCGGTCTCGGGGCGGGGAATCAACACCTCTGGAGAAACATAAAATCGACGCGCGTAGAATTCGCGGTAGCCGAGTAGATAGGCAACAGGATGACCCCGTGTACGCTGTGCTAGAAGTTGGTCGTATTGCTCGAGATGCTTGGGGTTCTCGACCTGATCGTCGAGATGAGACCAGATCCAGGCGCGGTCGCGATCAATGGCGTGCGCCAGCAGCACTTCTCGATCGAATCGGTCGACGCTGCCGTCCGGATCCTGGAGCAGGCGTCGATAGGTCGTCGGCTCGTCGATCATTGCACCAACCTGATCTGAAGACGGGGCTTGGGGTAGCTGTTATTCAGCGAGAACGATCTCGGGTCGACGAGGGTCTGAACAGTCGCTTTCGATCTGGAGGCCAAGGCAGGAAAAATGGTGGCCAGGGGCAGAATCGAACTGCCGACACGCGGAT
>JGI12109J20283_11437004_pt1 | contig 75133 bp, 67 predicted proteins | sample ElkSlonscriptome_12_FD_20283 | JGI IMG/M metagenome (IMG submission 20283) | reverse complement strand
ACCGGGCCCTGCGGTGCGGTTCTGGTGCTGGGGCTGGGGTTGGGGCTGGTGCTGGGACTGGGACTGGGACTGGGACTGGGACTGGGGCTGGGGCTGGGTTCGGGCAGCGTGAAGGTGCCGGGCGATTGGCGGGCCTGCGCCTGTCCGGCAAGCGCGAGGCAGAGCGCGATCGCCAGCGTCGATAGCGTCGCCGACCGGACTTCGCCGCAACTGGTTCCGCCACCGCGCCGGGGCGGGCAAAGGGCGATACGGGCCGGCAAGCGGTCGGCGGGGCGATCGGGCAAGGACTGTCTTTCGGCGGGGCGCATGGGGTCGATCCGTAAGCCGGCTATCCGGACGCCAGCGCTAGTTGCGCCGATTCCGGAGACAGCAAACCATAAGGCGCAGCCGGGCGCAAGCTACCTCCCGGCTTGCGCCGTCCCGTCTTTCGCGGCAACAGCGCGGCATGGAAACCACACAATCCGGCCCCGCATTTCTCGGCAAGGACACCCCGCTGCCCGCTTCGCCCGAAGAGGCGCAGCTCGATTACGTCCCCAATCCGCGGCCCGGCACGCTCTATCTGGTGCGCTTTGCCGCGCCCGAATTCACCTCGCTCTGCCCGGTCACGAGCCAGCCCGATTTCGCTCATCTCGTGATCGATTACGCACCGGGTGAAACCATCGTCGAATCCAAGAGCCTCAAGCTGTTCCTCGGCTCCTTCCGCAATCACAACGGTTTCCACGAGGACGTGACGGTCGGGATCGGACAGCGCCTGGCCGAGGAGATGAAGCCGCGCTGGCTGCGCATCGGTGGCTATTGGTATCCGCGCGGAGGCATCCCGATCGACGTGTTCTGGCAGACCGGAAAGCCGCCGGAGGAATTGTGGCTGCCCGATCAGGGGGTCGCGCCCTACCGCGGCCGCGGCTAGCGCCGGCCCTCCTTCGCGGCGCGAGCAATCAGTCCGCGCGCGCGGCGAGGATTTCGCGGTTGCGCTTCTCGAGCGCTATGAAGGCCCTGAACGCAGCGATGCCCCGCTCGGTGCGGCCCTCGTGTCCGAGCAGCCAGAGCTGCTGGTAGAACCACGCCATCCCGGCAAAGCCGTTCACCGCCTTCACCACCTGAAGGCGCTTGAGAAAGCCGAGCCAGCCCGGGATCATGTCGAGTTCGTCCTCGTATCGGGGAAGTTGCTCCAGCCCCTCCATCAATCGAAGCGGCGCATCGGTCATCAGACACATCGGCCGCCCGAGCCCGATAACGTCGGCCGCCCCGATCTCGAGCGCCTGCACCATAGCCGCGCGGCTGCGAAAACCGCCCGTGACCATCAGCGGCACCGCGACCTTGTCCTGCATCGCCTTGGCGAAATCGACGAAATAGGCCTCGCGCGCGGCGGTCGAGGGGGCGACGTCCTGCTTTTCCTCGGCCTCCATGCCTTCCATGCCCATCAGCTTGGGCTGTTCGTAGGTCCCGCCCGATATCTCGATCAGGTCGACGCTCGCTTCCTCGAGCCATCCGACGACCGCGAGGCTGTCATGGAAATCGAACCCGCCCTTCTGGAAGTCGGCGCTGTTCAATTTCACCGAGACGGGAAAATCCGGACCCACGGCCTCTCGCGCCGCGCGCACGATCTCCAGCAGGAAGCGCGCCCGGTTTTCGAGGCTGCCGCCATATTCGTCCTCGCGCAGGTTCGAGCGGGGGCTGAGGAATTGCGAGACGAGATAGCCATGCGCGGCGTGCACCTGGACGCCGGTGAAGCCCGCATCCCGGCATGCCTTTGCCGCGATCGCCCAGCGCCGGACGAGGTCGGCGATCTCCTCGCGGGTCAGCGGCACGGGCTTGGCGAATTGTCCGCCCGGAAGCGCGAGCTGCACGTCAGAGGCGGATTTGGGCGCGGGATTGACGCTTTTCTGCACCTGCCTGCCGCCATGGCTGATCTGCGCCCACAGGTGATTGCCCCCGCGTGTCCCGGCCTTCGCCCAATTCGCCAGCGCCAGCGCCATGGCGGCATCGGGTTCGCGATCGATCACGACATTGCCGGGGCGTTCGAGATGGTCCCGGTCAACGATCACGTTGCCCGTCAACAGCAGCCCGGCCCCGCCATCCGCCCACAGACCATAGAGCCGCTCGAGCGCGTCCGTCGGCACGCCCTCGGGCGTCGCCAGACCTTCTGTCATCGCGGCCTTGGCGATGCGATTGGGCAGCACGGCGCCGCAGGGCAGGGTGAGAGGCGTGTCGAGCATGGCGGGGCGGGTCCGGTTTTTTGCGATGGTGCAACCTGTCTGAACCATCCTCGATCTGCGCTCAAGCGCGCGGCTTCCGGCACCGGAAGGCCCGGCGCGCGTTGGAAGTGCAAGGGGCACATCATGATCTACATAATCCTCAACCTCCTGCCGATCGCGGCCGCCACCGCCGTGGGCCTCGTCATCGGGCTCGTCTGGCTGCGCGCCTCCGATATCCTGCTGCCGGGCTGGAAGACGCTCGCAGGCGCCGCGCTGGCCGAGTTCTGGCTCGCATCGATCCTCGCTGGGGCGCTCATTCTCGCTCCTCCCGAGGCGGGCGAATGGGTGATGGCGCTGGGAAGCGCGGTGGTGATCTGGATCGGTTTCGTTGTACCGGTGCTGTGGGTGACGTTCATGGCGTACGAAATGGGAGCGCGACGGACGCTTTCGGCGGCGCTGCACTGGCTGGTGGTGATGGTAGCGCAGGCAATGTGCATGCAGTGGATCGGCCTTGCCCCGCCGCCGGGCGTGTAGCGTTCGCGCCTGTCCGGGTGCCCTTCGCACCGGCGGGTGAGGGCCAGCGAGCGCGGTCCGAAGCCGCAAGTGCAAGGGCCGCTAGAAGACCTTCTCCCCGTAACTTTGCGGATTTCGCGCAAGGCCTGAGATCGGCTCAATCCGAGACCCGCCGATCTTGCCCGAGAGTGCCCTGCCATGCCCACCCTTTCCCTGTTCCCCTCGCTCAGATCCGAGCTCGATCCGTCCCGGCCCGATGCCGCCGCGATCATCGCCTGCCTCGATCTTTCGCCGCATTCGCAACGTGTGGCGCGACTGGCCGTCTTTCTTGCGCGGGAGACGGATCGTCCGCTGATCCTTTTCCACGCGGTCTCGGACGAGCAGCCTGCTGGCGGCCTTCCCGATCCGCTCGAATGGCATCTGCGGCGGAGCCGGGCGCGCCGGTTCCTCGAGGAGATGGCCGCCTCGATCGAGAATTTCCCTGGCGAAATCGGAATCAGCATCAAGGAGGGGCAATGGCAGGCGGGGCTTGCCGAATTGTGCGCCATGTCGGGTCCGGCAACCGCGGTCATCGGGAAATCGAGCGTGGACGACCATGTCCACCTTTCGGCCAGCCTGCTCGAGAGCGGGGCAGGCAGCCTGTTGGTGGTCCCCGATTCCGCCGGGGTCGAGCGCCCCGCGCGGCTGCGCATCATGGTGCCTCTCGACGGGTCGAGATTCGCCGATGCGGCGCTTGCCCGGGCGCGCGCGATCGCGGCAGCTACGTCGGCCGAACTGCTGCTTGCCCATGTCATTCCCGCCGCCGGGATCGAGGAGTTCGGGCCGCCCGCTCTGGGCGATCTCGAATTGCAGCGGCGCGTCGATCGCCGCAATGAACGGGCGGCCTGCGAATTTCTCGAAGATGCGCTGCACCGCCTCGAAGCCGAGGGCATTGCGGCGCGCAGCCGCTGCCTGAAAGGCGATCCGCGCGCCGGTCTCGACCGGCTGATGGCGGAGGAGCGACCGGGTCTCGTCATCCTTTCCGCCCGCGGGCACGGGGTCAAGACCTGCGAGAACATGGCTCTGGGCAGCACGGCGGCTTATCTGCTCGACCACGCGTCCGTGCCGATCATGGTGGTGCCGATCATGATGGTCCCCGGCCGGACGGCAACCTCGCCCGGCCCCGCCCGGCAGGCCGGACGCGCGCAAGGGACCGTTTCGGGCAGAGGGCCACTCAACCGGCGTCCTGCCGCCGCATGATCGCCGATCCGTTTACGGATCCGGTCGCATCGCAGGGGTGGGAGGCGGGAAAGGATTGGCGGTTCGCGGCAACGCGCCGGAAATCGCGCGGCGTGCCGGCCTGGCGCTCGCTCGATTCCCTTGATGCCTGGCTCGCCGATGCATTGGGCGCTGCGAGCGAAGCCCATCCGGCGGCATCCTCGGCGGCCGAATGGCTGCTCGACAACGGCTATATCATAAAGCGCGCGATCGTGCAGCTCGGCGAGGATCTGCCGCGCGGCTTCTATGCGAGGCTGCGCCCGATCGAGGGCGGACCTGCCGGGGGCGAGCCGCGCGTCCTGATGCTGGCCCACGGCCTGCTCCATGCCGGCAAGCACCAATTGTCGCGCGAGGTGCTGCTCGCCTATCTCGAAGGCTACCAGTCGCACCATCCGCTCGACATCGCGGAATTGTGGGCGCTGCCGGCCATGCTGAGGCTCGCCTGCATCGAACGGCTCGCCAGCGCGGTCGGCGAGGCGTTTCCGGCGGTCAAGGTGCCGTTCGAATGCAGCCGCAGCTGCCGTGCTTTCGCGCCGCCGGCGGCGGCGGAGGAATCCATCGCGCGGATGATCGCCAATCTCGTCGCCATATCGAGCATCGACTGGAAGGACATCTTCGACCATGCGAGCGCGGTCGACCGCCTGCTGTGCGAGGACCCGGCCGAAACCTATGCGGCCTGCGATTTCGAGACCCGCGATGCCTATCGCGATTCGCTCGAGGATCTCGCCGATCGCGCCGCGCTTGCCGAAGTCGAGGTTGCAGAGGCGGCGCTGGCGATGGCGCGCGAGACGCAGGACCTGCCCGGGCGGCATGTCGGCCATTGGCTGTGCGGCGCGGGCCTTGCGGCGATGGAGCGGCGGATCGGGATCAGCCTTTCGCCGGGCCGCCGGATCGCGCGGGCGATGCGCGCGCGGGCGGGGCTGGTCTATGCCGGATTGCTCTTCGTCTGCGGGCTGGCCGGGCTGCTGCTGCCCGCGGCCTATCTCGCCTACGAGCAGGCGAGCGCGGTGCAATGGGTGCTTGGCCTTGCGCTTTGCGCCCTGCCGACGACGGTGCTGGCGGTCACTTTCGTCAACTGGCTCGTCACCGCGACCGTGCAGCCGCGCCGATTGCCCAAGCTCGACTTTCGCGAGGGGATAGACCGGTCAGCGCGCACGATCGTCGCGGTCCCCGTCATCCTCGGCAGCGTCGCCGAGGCGCAGGAAATCATTGCCCGGCTCGAGCTCCACCGCCTCGCTAATCCCGAAGCCGATGCCTTCGTTCTTTTGAGCGATCCGACCGACGCCCCGCAGGAGCGCATTCCGGGCGACGAGGAGATCGAGCGGGCCCTGCGCCGCGGCGTCATCGCGCTCAACCGCAAATGGCATGGCGGATTCTGCCTGCTTCACCGCGCGCGGCAATACAACCGGGCCGAGAATTGCTGGATGGGCTGGGAACGTAAGCGCGGCAAGATCGAACAGTTCAACGCCTTCCTCCAGACCGCCAATCGCAGCGCCTTTCCCGTCACCGCAGGCGCCGTGCGGCGGCTGGTCGGCACGCGCTTCGTGGTGACGGCGGACGCCGACACGCGGCTTTCCCCGGGCTCCGTCGCGAAACTGGCGGGCGCGCTCGCCCATCCGCTCAACCGGCCGGTCTTCGATGACGGCGGGCGGGTGGTGGCGGGATACACGGTGCTCCAGCCACGCATCGAGATCGGACCGCACGGCACGCATACGCGCTTCGCCCGATTGTTCGGCGGCGACAGCGCGATCGATATCTATTCGCGCGCGGTCAGCGATGTCTATCAGGACCTGATCGGAACCGGGAATTATGTCGGCAAGGGCATCTACGACGTCGAGGCCTTCGCCCGAAGCCTTGCCGGGCGCATTCCCGAAAACCTGCTGCTGAGCCACGATCTGTGGGAAGGCCTGCAAGGGCGCGCGGGTCTGGCCAGCGATATCGTGTTCTACGAGGGCTTTCCCGAAAGCTATGCCGAGTATGCGCGGCGCTGGCATCGCTGGGTGAGGGGGGACTGGCAGCTTCTCCCGTGGCTGTTCGACCGCGTGCCCGGCCCGGGCGGACAGCGGATCGCCAATCGCCTAACGACCTTCGACCGGTTGCGGGTATGGGACAATATGCGCCGCAGCCTGCTCCCGCCGAGCGTCATGCTGCTGCTGGCGGGGGGCTGGTTCGTGCTGCCCGGTTCGGCATGGGTGTGGACCGCGATCGCCCTGCTTGTGCCCGGCGCGTGGCTGTTCACCGAAGTCGTCACCGGAATGGCGCGCGGCCGCAGGCGCGGGGTGCTCGCCACCACGGGCAACCGCGCGCGCGAGCATCTGGCGCGCTGGCTGCTGCAGATCGTGTTCCTGCCCGCGGACAGCTTCGTCGCCCTGCATGCAATCACCCTGACGCTCGTGCGGCTGCGGCGCGGGGAGCGGCTGCTGCAATGGACGAGCGCGGCCGAGGTCAACCGCCTGATCGCGCTCGGCAGCGTGAGAAGCGCGCAATTCGCGGCCACTTGGCCGGCTCCGGCGGCGGGGCTGATCGCGCTGGCCGCGCTCGGCCTTGCGCAAAGCCCGGCGCTCGCCGCGGCGCTGCCGCTGGTCGCCGCGTGGCTCGCTGCGCCTCTGATCGCCCGCCTGACCGCCTTCCCTGCGCGCCGGCCGCGCCCTTCGCTCGAACGCGCCGACCGGCACTATCTCAGGGCCGTCGCGCGCCGGAGCTGGCTGTTTTTCGAACGCTTCGCCGGGCCGCAGGACCACTGGCTGCCGCCCGACAACCACCAGGAAGCGCCGATAGCTGCGACCGCGCACCGCACTTCGCCGACCAATATCGGCATGATGGCGCTCGCTGCCCTGTCGGCCTGGCGGCTCGGCCATCTCGGCACGCCTGAATTCGCGATCCGGATGCAGTCCATGCTCGACTCGCTCGACCGGCTGGAGCGCTGGCACGGCCACATCCTCAACTGGTACGATACGAGGAGCCTCGCTCCGCTAGAGCCGCGCTATGTCTCCAGCGTCGACAGCGGCAACCTTGCGGTAAGCCTCGTCACGCTCGCGCGCGGATGCCGCACCATCGCGGACGCGCCGCTTTTCACGCCGGCCCGCTGGGATGGCTTCTCCGACTGCCTGCGGCTGCTCGGCGAGGCGATCGACAGCTGCTCTCTCGACGGCGATCTAGCGGGAGAGGCGGCCCATCTGCGCGAGATCGTCGCCGGGCTCGCGGAGGAGGAGCGCCACTGGCGCGACCTCATCGATGCGGCGGAACGCCAGCTTGCATGCCTGCGCAGCGGGATCGTGCGTGCGCTGGTCGAACAGGAGGCAAACGAACCGACCGGCATCGAACAGGTGCACGACTGGCTCGAGCGCTCGGAACACCATCTCGCCGAATGCCGCCGCGAATTGCTGGGCGAGGCGCCTTCGTCGCGCGATCGGATCGCGCACGTGCTGCGCGACATCGCCCGCCGGGCCGATGCCTTTGCGCAGGGCATGGATTTCGCTCCGCTCTACGACAACCACCGCCGCCTGTTCCATATCGGCTACGATGTCAGCGGCGAACGGCTCGACCCGCATCTCTACGATCTGCTCGCGAGCGAGGCGAGGCTGGCGAGCTATTTCGCCATCGCCAAACGCGACGTGCCGACCGAACACTGGTTCCGGCTCGGGCGCCCGGTGCGCCAGCGGCGGGGGCGCACGGCGCTCGTCTCGTGGAACGGTTCGATGTTCGAATACCTCATGCCCTCACTATTCGTGCGCAGCGACGAAGCGACCCTGCTCGGCATGACGGAAAGGGAAGTCGTCGCGATCCAGAAGGCGCATGCCGGGCGCCGCCAGGTGCCATGGGGCATCTCGGAATCGGGCTTTGCATCCTATGGCGGCGACGGCGCATGGCGCTATCGCGCATTCGGCGTGCCCGATATCGGCCTGCGGCGGGGGCTGGAGGAGGATCTTGTCATCGCTCCTTACGCCTCGGCGCTCGCCTTGCCGGTCGATCCGCGCGGCGTTGTCGCCAATCTGCGCCGTCTCGAAAAGCTGGGCGCGCTCGGCCGTTTCGGCTTCCACGAAGCGCTCGATTTCACGCCCGCGCGGCTTGGCGAGGGAGGAGCGCCGGCACTGGTGCGCTCGTACATGGCGCATCATCACGGCATGACCATCGCCGCGATCGCCAACGCGGTGGCCGACGATGCGATCGTGCGATGGTTCGGCGCCGACCACCGAATGCAGGCGGTCGATCTCCTCCTCAACGAACGCATACCGTGGGAGATACAGCCCGAACTCGAACGCCGGCAAACGCTCGCCGAGCCTTCTCCCGCCGCATCCAAGCCGCCGCGAGCGCAGGCGTGGGAACGGGGCGGCGACGAAGCGGACATGGTGCATCTCATGGGCAATGGCCGGGTGTCGTTCGCGATCGGGACGGACGGGGCGGGCGATCTGGTGTGGAAGGGCAATGCCGTGACCTGCCCGGCCGGGCGCGACCGCGATCGCGGCCATTTCCTGCATCTGCGCGGCGGCAGGGACACTCCGCTTGCCGCAACCCTGTCGCCCTTCCCCCCGGCGGCCGGACGCAGCGCCGTGATCCATCCGCACAAGCTCGAGATCCGAAGCCAGGCCGGAGACCTTTCCGCCGTGCATGAAATGCTCGTCGCCCCGGTTGACGATGTCGCGCTCCACCGGCTGCGGCTCGTCAACCATTCGGCAAGAACGATGCATCTCGACTTCGCGAGCGAGGCCGAAATCGCGCTCGCCCCGCTCGGAGAATGGAATCGCCATCCCGCTTTCGCCCGGCTGTTCGTCGAAGCGCGCCATCACCCACCCACGGATGCGCTCGTCTTTTCGCGCCGGTCGCGCGATGCGGATGCACCCGGTCTCGCCATGGCGCAGCGGATCGTCGGCACGCCCGGGCGGGTGCGCGTGACGGGGTTCGAGGTATCGCGCCGCCATGCGCGCGGACGGCTCGATACGCATCGCGCCTTTCCCGAGGTCGCAGCGCGTCCCGCTTCGCTAGAGACGCATCCGCTCGATGCGGCATCGGTGCTCGCGGCGCGGATTTCGCTGCCCGCGCATGGCGAGGCGGAGATCGCCGTCGTCACCGCGCTCGCGCCGAGCGGTGAGGAAGCGCTCGAAGTTCTCGAACGCTATGGCTCGCTCGCCGCGCTCGACTGGATCGACGGCGATGCGAAGCACCGCGCGCGTGCAGACCTTGCGCGGATCGGCCTGTTGCCGGAACGACTGCGCGATGCGCAGCTGCTGTTCTCGGCGCTCGTCGCGGAGTCGGGGCCGCGCAATCCCGCCAGCGGCGAGGCGCGGCGCCAGGACCTTTGGGAGCTTGGCCTATCGGGCGACCTGCCTATCCTGGTCTACGAACCGGGCGAGGATGTCGCGGGCGAGGATCTGCGGTTTGTCCTGCGCGCGCACAGGCTGTGGCGCTGGCATGGCCATCCGGTCGACCTCGCGATCCTCTATCCCGGCCCGCCGGGCTATATCGATCCGGTACGCGAGCGCATCGCCGAAAGCCTGCGCGATGTCGGAGTGGAAGACCATCTCGGCCAGCGCGGCGGGATCGTCCTGATCGGCAAGGAGCAGCGCGAGGCGCATCTGGTGGCGGCGCTCGAAGCCGCGGCGAGAGTGACGCTGCGGGCTGGGCTGGAGGCGGTCGAGAGGCAGATCGACAGCGGTCGGGCCGGGCCCGTCCCGCTGCCTGCCTTCCTGCCCTCCGCCGCGCCGGCGCAAGACAGTTCGGGCGAGGGGCGGGGTCCCGCGCACGAGGATCGCGCGCTCGTGGTGGGGCCTGGCGGTTTCACCCCGGCGGGCGATTACGCGATCGAGCTCGCACCGGGCGAGGCGACGCCTGCGCCCTGGTCCAACGTCATCGCCAATGCCTCGTTCGGGACGGTCGTCACCGAAGCCGGGCTCGGCTTCACTTTCGGCGGCAACAGCGGCGAGCAGCGGATCACGCCGTGGCACAACGATCCGCTGCGCGATCCTTCGGGAGAGGCGCTTTACCTGCGCGACGAGGCGAGCGGGCGAGTCTGGACGGTCACTCCGCTTCCCGCCGGCCGCGACGCGCCCTGCCGGATCGAGCACCGGCCGGGCGAGACGATCTGGACACGGAATTCGGACGGACTTGAACAGACGCTGGCCTGCTCGCTTGCCGAAGACGATCCGGTCAAGATCGTGCGTCTCACGCTGCGCGATACGAGCGGGCAGGCGCGAAGGATCACCGCGACGTTCCTGGCCGACTGGATCATCGGTGCGAACGCCGCCGATCCGGCACCGCTTCGCACCAGCCGCTACCGCGCCGACCTCGCCGCGATCCTCGGGCAGAACCCGATGGACGGAGCTATGGGCGGGGGCATCGCCTTTCTTGCGGGGGAAGGGACGATCCACGGCCTTTCGACTTCGCGCTCTGATGTGCTGGGCGAACCGCCCGACTGGAAGCGGCCCGTCGCGCTCGGCGCATGGGGCCTCGGCGACCGGTCCGGCAATGCGGGGGAGGACGCCGCCGCCGCCCTCCAGGTCCATATCGACATCGCGCCCGGAGGCGAGGCCGGGACGGTCTTCTTCCTCGGCGTGGCCGAAGGAGAGGACGAAATCGCCGATTGCCTCGCCCGGTTGCGCGGTCCCGGCGCGGCGGCGGTGGCAGCGGCCAACACCATCGCTTCCTGGGAGGAGCATTTCGCCTCTTTCGAGGTCAAGACGCCCGATCCGGCTTTCGACCTGATGGTCAATCGCTGGCTGCCCTATCAGATCCTGTCCTCGCGGGTGTACGCCCGCGCGGGCTTCTACCAGGCATCGGGCGCTTTCGGTTTCCGCGATCAGTTGCAGGATGTCTCGGCGCTGTTCCTGTCCGCGCCCGGGATCGCGCGCGCGCACATCCTCAGGGCCGCCGCCCACCAGTTCGAGGAGGGAGACGTGCTCCATTGGTGGCATCCGCCTTCGGGAAAGGGAGTGCGCACGCGCTGTTCGGACGATCTCGTCTGGTTGCCTTTCGTGACCGCCGACTATGTCAGGGCAACCGGCGACTTGACGATCCTCGATGAGGAGGTGCCGTTCCTGCGCGCGCCGGAACTCGCGCCCGACGAGGCGGATCGTTACGGCGAATTCGCGCATGGCGAGAGCGGCAGCCTGTTCGAGCATTGCCGCCGCGCTTTAGACCGCGCCTTTCGCACCGGAGAGCACGGCCTGCCGCTGATCGGAGATGGCGACTGGAATGACGGCATGAACAGGATCGGCGCGGGCGGGAAGGGCGAGAGCGTGTGGCTCGCCTGGTTTCTCATCGCTTCCATCCGTTCCTTTTCCGACGTGGCGCAGGCGGCAGGGCAACCCGAATTCGGCGCGCGCTGGATCGCGCGGGCGGACCAGCTGACCCGCGCGCTCGAGGAGCATGGCTGGGACGGGGCATGGTATCTGCGTGCCTTCGACGATTATGGACGGCCCTGGGGTTCGGCGGAAAACGAGGAATGCCGGATCGATGCACTCGTGCAGGCCTGGTCGGTGATCGCCGGCGGCGACAGCGGCCGCTCGCGGCGGGCGATGGACAGCGCCTTCGAACAGCTCGTGCGGCCTTCGGACAGCATTGCCCGGCTGCTCGACCCGCCATTCGCCGACTCGCCGCGCGATCCCGGCTACATCCAGGCCTATCCACCCGGCATCCGCGAGAATGGCGGGCAATACAGCCATGCCGCGGCCTGGCTCGGGATAGCCTGCGCGATGCTTGGCGACGGGGCGCGGGCAAAGGAGGTGTTCGACCGGATCAACCCTGCATGCCACGCCGCCACGGTCGAGGAGGCAATGCGCTACGCTGTCGAGCCCTATGCCGCGGCGGGCGATATCAGCGGCGGTGACGAACATCTCGGGCAAGGCGGGTGGACGTGGTATACCGGCGCTGCCGGATGGGCATGGCGGCTGGCGAGCGAGCACATTCTCGGCATTCGTCTCGATCGCGGGCGGATCGATCTCGCCCCGTGCCTGCCGCCCGACTGGGACGGCTTCTGCGCCTCGGTGCGAGGGCAGGGCGTGATCGAGATCGAGGTGCGCCGCGGCGAGGCCAGCGCGCTGACGATCGACGGCGAACAGGGCGAAAACGGTCCGATCGACTTTCCGGGCGAAGGCAAAAGGCGCGAAGTTCTGCTTGTCCTCGCCCCGGCGCCCGGTCCCCGCCCCGCCTCCTCTTCCGACCCGGTCCCCCAGCCCAGCGGAGCCGCAGCCGGCCGCGCCTGATCGGGAACTCTACGGAGAGAAACGGCCCCGCCCGCAGCGCATTATCGCCCCTGCCTTGCGCACCACGAAGGCGGCTCGAAAGGGAAGAAGTTCGATGGTCAAGGTTTCCCGGGTCATGGATGGCGGGGCGGTCCTGATCGACCGTGATGATCCCCTCGCCGAAACTGCCGCGCGACCGGTATCGCCGTGCGCGGCGCAGGTGGAGGAAAGCGCGCCATGAAACTGCCGAACCGCACACTCGTCCTCGTCACCGACGGAGCGCGCATGGTCCTGCTGCGCAATGCGGGCGATGCGGTCTATCCCCGGCTCGAGGTGCTCGAGCATCGCGAGGTCGTCCTCGTTCCCAACCGTTATTTGTTTTCCGGCGCGCCGGGCCGGACCTTTTCGAGCCACACTCCCGCGCGTAGCGGCTATGAGACGGGCGATCCGCATGGGGCGCACGAAAGGGAGTTTCTCGAAGGGGCGATGGCCGCGCTCGCGGAATTCGCGGAGGAAAGCACGCCCGCCATCGTGATCGTCGCCGATCCCGTCTCGCTCGGCCGGCTGCGTTGCGCCTGCCCCCGGCAAGTGAGGGACAAGCTGCTGGCCGAGATCGATCGCGATTACACCGCCATGCCCGTGGCCGAGATCACCCACCGCCTGCTTTCGGCCTGAACGACCCGGCGGAGGGGTTCGCCATCAGTGCAGGAAGGGCCTGCCTTCCAGCGCGATGCCGACCGCTTCCTCGATCTGGTTGACGCGGAACGGGCCTTCATAGCTCGATGCCATTTCGAGCCGTTCGCTTGCCCGTGCCGGATTCCCGCTCACCATCAGCACCGGGATCGAATCGTCGAGCGAGATCCTGCGCGCCGCGCGGATCGCGGATCCCCATTCGATGTCGTCGCCGATCACGATGATGTCGGGCCGGCGTCGCGCCGCCGCGTCGAGCGCCTGCTGTTCGGTCCAGGTGATGTCGAAGGAGGCAAAGCCGAGCCCGCCCAGGTAATGCTGGATGGCGCGACTGATCGCGATGTTTTCGTCGATGATGAGTGCATGCGGCATGCCGACTTTCCCTTCTTCCTGTCCGTCCTGTTGCCGGGCGAATGTGGCGGGGGCCTTTCGGGAACGCCCTTCGCAATTGTCCGTAGTGCGGGCGATTTCACTGAATGGAAGAGGCATGGGGCGATCCCGCAAGGATCCTTAGGGACATCTACCGATGGAGGGCGCCGTGGGGAGGGCCTAGACGATGATTGTCAGACGGGAGCGCCAGCTTCGTTTTGAACCGGATCGCAAAGAAAAGGTTCTGACCCAAGACTGCGCGACGATCGTATGACCAGGGCTCGCGGAGGTTCCCAAAACGAGATGCGCCCGCGCATCACGGGTCAGGGAACCCCGCGGGTTCGCCCCTTTGTTGACCCAGACTCGGCGGCCCCGAAGCCGTGCGCTTCGGGGCCGTGCTTGCCTTTGGCTGACGAATGCGCCGATGGCAGGGCGCATTTATCCTATCCTCGGGAGGCGGCCGATGATTGCGATTACCGCGACGCGTGAGAACACCGAGCTGCCACAGCTGTCCGTCCTTCTGCACGATGCGGCCGAGCCGCTGCCGCATCCGGCCGATGCCGCCCGTTTCGGGAGCCGGTTCGACCGCTTCGCCGATGCAAAAGTGCTGCTTCTGGGCGAGGCGACCCATGGCAGCAGCGAATTCTACCGCGCGCGCGCAGCGATCACGCGCCGGATGGTCGAGCGCCACGGCTTTTCGATCGTCGCGGTCGAGGCCGACTGGCCCGATGCAGCGCGGATCGACGGTTACGTCCGCCGCGATGGGGGCCACGATGCCGCACGGCCCGCGCAAGGCGATGCCTTCGTGCGGTTTCCGACCTGGATGTGGCGCAATCTCGAAACGCTCGAATTCGCCGACTGGCTGCGCGGGCACAACCAAGGCCTGCCAGCCGGACGCCAGGTCGCGTTTCGCGGGCTCGACATCTATTCGTTGAACCAGTCGATGAATGCGGTGATCGATTTCCTCGAGGAGCGCGACCCGTTCGATGCCGCGCTCGCGCGGGAACGCTATGGCTGCCTGTTTCCCTGGCGCGAGGACCCGGCGCGTTACGGCCATGCGGTGGTCCATGGCGGGCGCGAAAGCTGCGAGAACGAGGTGGTGGGGCAATTGCGCGACCTGCTCGATCTGCGGCTCGCGGCGCTGGACGACAATTGCGAAGGCTGGTTCGACGCGGTGCAGAACGCGCGCATCGCCGTCACGGCCGAGAAATATTACCGCGCGCTCTATCGCGGCGCGGCCGAAAGCTGGAACCTGCGCGACCGGCACATGTTCGCGACGCTTCAGTCGCTCCTTGCCCATGGCGGCGACACCGCAAAGGCAGTCGTGTGGGCGCACAATTCGCATGTCGGCAACGCCGCGGCGACCGCGATGGGATGGCGGGGCGAATTCAACATCGGCGAACTGTGCCGCATGGCGCACGGCGAGGAATGTGTCGCCATCGGCTTCGGCACCGATCGCGGCACCGTCGCGGCGGCAAGCGAATGGGGCGGGCGGATGCAGGTCAAGACCGTGCGCCCCGCGCGGATCGACAGCTGGGAGCACGCCTTTCGGCATGCCGGTTTCGCTCGCTCGCTGACCGACTGGCGCTCCCCCTCCCGTCGCACGCTCGCCGAGCGGCTGCGCCGCACCCTCCTCGAGCGCGCGATCGGCGTCGTCTATCGCCCCGAGAGCGAATATCTCAGCCATTACTTCGAAGCCGTGCTCGCCGACCAGTTCGATGCCTATGTCTGGTTCGAGGAGACCACTCCGGTCGCACCCCTGGGTGTCGAGCGGCCCGAAGGCGCGCCCGAAACCTACCCGTTCGGATTGTAGCCATGGACGATCCATCTTCCTTGCCGGGTTTCCTCGGAAAATCGCTGACTGCACCGCACGAAATCGTCATCGACCCTGGTGCCGGCCACCTGTTCGGGGAAGCGGGGGCATTGGCCCGGCCTGCCGGGCATGCGAGCCGCCGGTTTGATCGCCATTCTTCGTTCGGCGAGGTATTGATGGGATGAGGATAGCGTCCGTGATCGAGAACAGGGCCAGCGCCGGAAAGCAGCTTGCAGCAAGGCTCAGCCATCTGCGCGGACACGATCCGCTGATCCTCGCCCTGCCTCGCGGCGGGGTGCCGGTCGCCAGCGAGATCGCCCGCGCGCTCGATGCGGAGCTCGACCTGATGATGGTCCGCAAGCTCGGTGCGCCCGGCAATCCCGAATATGCGATCGGAGCGGTGGTGGACGGCGAGGACCCGCAGGTCGTCCTCAACGACGAGGCGCTCGAGATCATCGCGCCGGGGACCGATTATCTCCAGCGCGAGATGAGCCGCCAGCTGGTCGAACTCGAACGCCGCCGGATGGCCTATATGGGCAATCGACGAAAGCCGCGCATGGAGGGGCGCACAGTGGTGATCGTCGATGACGGGATCGCCACCGGGTCGACCATCACCGCCGCCATTCGCGGAGCGCGCAAGGCGGGCGCGGAGCGGCTGATCCTCGCCGTGCCCATCGCCCCGCGCGACATTGCCGACAGGCTCGCCCCCTTGTGCGACGAGATAGTGGTGCTCGAATTGCCCGAACCGTTCGGATCGGTGGGACAGCATTACGGCGATTTCAGCCAGACAAGCGATGCCGAGGTGGTGCGGATCATGGAGCGCGCGCGCAGCAATCGGGCAGAGGACTGATCCGCACCGTGCCGGCTTCCTAGCCTCCGGCAAGCGGCAGGAGGCGTTCGATGTCGCGCGGCTCGGCAAGTCCCGTTCCCGGCGTCATTACGGCCGCCGCGCCCGCGGCGATGCCGTGCCTGAACGCCTCCTCTATCGCGCGTCCCCCACTGAGCGCGAAGACCATGGCTGCAAGGAAGCTGTCCCCCGCTCCGACCGCGCTGCGCCGTTCGACCTCGAGCGCGGGCAGGCGGACATGCCGGTCTGCGCCGACCAGCAGCGCGCCGTCTGCGCCCAGCGTCACCGCGACATGGCGTGCCGACCCGGCCGATACGATGCGCCCGGCGGCCTGGGCGATGTCCCTGTCGGTCGAAAGATCCTGGCCGGTGAAGGCGCGCAATTCGCCCAGGCTCGGCTTGACGAGGAAGACCCCTGACCCGGAAAGACCCCCGGCAAGGCCGCGCCCCGAACTGTCGAGCACCACTTTCGCGCCGTTCGCCGCCGCCATCGCGGCAAGCTCGGCATAGGCATTGTCGGGCACGCCGCGCGGCAATGTCCCGCTCAGCACCAGCCACGAACAGCGCAGGCTGCGAAAGCGTTCGAGGCAGGTGGCCCATTCGCCGGGCGATATTTCGGGTCCGTCGGTGGTGAAGCGGTATTCGGCATCGCCCGCGCGTTCGTAGACGGTGGTGCTGATCCGGGTCGAGCCGCAGATGGGGATCGGGCGCTTCACCAGCTGGTGCCGGTCAAGCAGGTGATCGAACGCAGCGCCGCCCGGCCCGCCCGCGAAATAATGGCACGGCGCCGTCCCGCCGAGCCGGGCTATCACGCGCGAGACATTGATCCCGCCGCCGCCCGGATCGTGTCGCTCGCTGTCGCCGCGCATCTTGTGGAGCGGGTAGATCCGGTCGACCGCGAAGGACAGGTCGATCGCTGGATTTAGGGTGAGCGTGGCTATCGGGAAATTGTCGACCATGACGGCACCATCCTAACCGAGCCGGGGTCGCCCCGCCACTGTCTTCGATTGCCACCGACAGGCCAATTTCCCGCAGGAAGGCCGTCGATCATTCCTGATTTTCATCGTTTCCCATGGGTTTGCAAGAAAGCGCCGAGATCACTGCGAGCGACTTCTCCGTAATATTACGGATGTCTCCGTTCGCCTCCTCCCCGACACTGGCGTCGATGCAATTGGTGACGTATAATAGGACCCAAGATAACGGATGAACAAGGCGGACATCAATTTCCGCACGGAGCGAATTCCCTATGTCCGGCTGGTCGCTCCCATGATCGACCAGATCCCGGCGGCGATCGCCTTGTTTGATACAGGTCTTGCCTGCGTGCTGTGCAACGCGCGCTGGAAGGGACTGTTCGACCCGCCTGCGGACGCCGGTCCGCCCTTCTCCCCCGACCATGTTTCTTCCTGCCATCAGGGGCCTTGGCGCAAGGTGCTCGGGCAAGCGCTCGATGGCGAGACGATTGCCAGAGATTTCGACCGGTTCGAACGCGCCGACGGCGGTGTCGAGTGGATCCGGTGGAGCGTATCGCCGTGGAAGGACACGAAGGGCGCGGTGCGCGGCGTCCTGATGGTCTGCGAGGATGTCACCGCTGAGATGGAGCAGCACCTCAGGAGCAAGGTGCTGAAGCAGGAATTGTCGCTCTTCATCGACATCGCGGAGAATTTTGCGCTCTGCATGCTCGACGACGAGGGGCGCATAACGATCTGGAACCAGGGAGCCCAACGCCTGTGCGGCTGGCGCGAGGCGGAGGTGCAGGGTCGGCACTTCGATATCCTGTTCGACCCGTCCGAGCGCGAGCGGGGCCTGCCGCGAAGGCAGCTCGAGCTTGCGCGCAAGAACGGGTCGTTCCGCGACCGCTGCTGGCGCACGCGCAAGGACGGGTCCCGTTTCCTCGCCGAGGTGACGATCTCGCGCGTGGAAGGGGACGATGTCCTGCCGAGCGGGTTCGGGCAGATCGTGCGCGACATAACCCATGAGGACACGCAGGCGCGCTCGCTCGAGGCGAGCACGGTCCTGCTTCGCTCGATTCTCGACACCGTGCCCGAAGCGCTGATCGTGATCGATGTGGACGGCAGGATCCTGCTCTTCAGCAAGACCGCCGAAGAGATGTTCGGCTATTGCGCGCACGAGGTGATCGGGCGAAACGTGTCGATGCTGATGCCTTCGCCCGACCGCGAGGAGCACGATGGCCACATGCAGCGCTATCGTTCGCAGGGGGGAAGCAGGGTCATCGGGTCGAAGCGCCGGGTCCACGGTCTGCGCAAGGACGGCACGATCTTTCCGCATTCGCTCAGGATCGGCGAAGCGTTCGGCGGCGGGCAGCGGATGTTCGCGGGCTTCCTCCAGGACCTTACCGAGAAGGAGGCGACCGAGGCGCGGCTCGAGGAATTGCAGCGCGAACTCGCTCACATCGCCCGCGTGAGCGAAATGGGGACGCTCGCCACTTCGATCGCGCACGAACTCAACCAGCCGCTCATGGCGATCGGGAACATCGTCCAGACTTCTGCCGAGCTGCTGCGCCGGGCGGAAACGGATTCGATCGAGAAGGTCGCCGATGCACTTGAGCAGGCCGGGCACGAGGCGCTGCGCGCAGGGGAGATCGTCAAGCGGTTGCGCAGCTTCGTCGCACGCGGTGAGATCGAACGCACGCTGGAGGATCCGAGGACGCTGGCGCACGATGCCATCGCGCTTGGGACGGCCGGCACCCGCCATCGCAACATCCAGCGATCGGTCACGGTCGGGCCGGAACTTGAGCACGTTTTCGTCGACCGGGTCCAGATCCAGCAGGTGCTGCTCAATCTCATGCGCAACGCGGTCGATGCGATCGAACGCGACGGAGAGGTGAACGTCGCCATAGCCTGCGATGGCAGCGCAGTGCGGTTCACCGTCACCGATTCCGGCCCCGGCGTCCCGCCGGAGCGCATCGAACGGCTGTTCGAGCCCTTCAGCACGACCAAGCAAGACGGCATGGGCATGGGTCTCGCCATCTGCCGGACCATCATCGAGGCTCATGGCGGGCGGATCTGGTACGACCCCGATCTCGCCGAGGGTGCGGGTTTCGTCTTCACGGTGCCCTGCTTCAGGGAGGAGGACGATCATGGCGATTGAACGGCGTTTGGTTCATGTGGTCGATGACGAGGAATCGATCAGGCGGTCGCTCGATTTCCTGCTATCGAATTCGGGTTATGACGTGATGCGCTGGTGCGGGTCCGAAAGCTTTCTCAAGGGTGCCGACAAGATGACGTCCGCCTGCGCTCTCGTCGACATCAGGATGCCGGGGATGGACGGGCTCGAATTGCAGCAGGAGATGAAGCGGGAGGGATTCAACTTTCCCGTCATCTTCCTGACTGGTCACGGTGACGTGACCATGGCCGTCAAGGCGATGCAGGAAGGCGCGGTCGATTTCCTCCAGAAACCGGTCGATCGCCAGAATGTCCTCGCCGCCGTGCAGGCCGCTTTCGAAACGATGCACGACAGCGAGGAGCGGCTCAACCGAAAGGAATGGGCCAAGACCCAGCTCGGCCGGCTCACCTCGCGCGAGCAGGAAGTGCTCGATGGGCTCGCCTGCGGCTATCCCAACAAGACGATCGCCTACGATCTCGGCATCAGTTCGCGCACTGTCGAGGTCTATCGCGCCAACGTGATGGGCAAGCTCGGCGTGCACAGCTTCGCCGATGCGCTGCGGATCGCCTTTGCCGCGGGGCTGGGTTCGGAAAGACGCTGGCTGTCAGAGCACACCCTGCTCGCGCCGCGCGAAAACAACTGACGGGCGCCCCGTCTCCCCCCGACGGCGGGGTGAGCTGGAACGAGGGGAAGAAGGGCCGGGTGCCGCCTCAATGCGCCAGCAGCAAGGGCACAGGGCTCTGCTGGAGCATCGTGCGGGTCACGCCGCCGAAGATCCGCTCCGCGCTCGGCAGGCTGCCATAGGCCCCCATCACGAGCAATTGCGCACCGATCAGCTGCACCTGGTCGAGCAGGGCGGCAGCCACGGTCGGCTCGCGGTCGCGCTTTATCAGTTCGGGCCTGATCCCGTGGCGCGAGAGATAGACGGCAGCCTCCTCCATATCGAGCGCGCCCGAGCCCTTGCCGACCTGGATCAGAACGACTTCGCGTGCGCCCTTCGCAAGCCGCGCGGCCGCGCGCACCGCCTCCACCGCAGGACGCGATCCGTCCCACGCGATCACCATCGGCGCGTCGAGATCGATCCCGCGCGCTTTGGGCGGCACGGCGAGAATGGGTCGTCCCGAGCGCAGCGGAAGCCGTTCGGGCGCGGGCGGCTCGTCGGCGTCGTCGTCGAGCCGGGCGGACATGACGATGAGATCGGCGAAGTCGGAGGCATAGGCCAGCGCCTCGGTCGGAGCCTCGAAGGACCGGTCGAAGGACCAACCCACGTCCTCGCTCGCGAGCCGTTTCTCGAGCGCGGATTGCAGCGAACCGGTCTTGACCTCGCCCGCATCGAGCAGGACCATCGCTTCGCTGGCCGAATAATCGCCATAAGCGATCATCGGCAATTCGCGCACCGCAAGGCATTCGAGATGCCCGCCGAGCCTGCGAGTGACGTCGAGCGCGACCTGGAAGCGTGCTTCCTGGGCCGGGTCGTCATGGACGAGCAGCAGGATGTTCTTCATTGGAGGTATCCCTTCCTTCGGGGGAGGCCGCACCATCATGCGAGCGTCCGTCTTCCTGCGGGCCGGGATATTCCTCCGGCGAGCGGTCCGGTTCGTCGATGTCGGGTTCGGTCGGCTCGGTTTCGGGAACGACGCCCGGCTCGTTTTCATCCGGCAGCGGTTCCACGTCGGGCGGCCCGACCGGGTCGATCCGGTCGGGCCGCAGCGGCGGAATGCCGCCAAGCCGGGGCGGGCGAAGCGCCAGGGTCATGCGACCTTGATCTTCCGGACGCGCTCGGCCGCCTTCTTGTCCTTTCCGAGCGTGACATTGAGCACGCCGCGCTCGTATTTCGCGTCGATCTGTTCGGGGTCGACATCCTTGGGCAGGTTCAGTCGCCGCCGGAATGCGCCATAGCTGCGTTCGCTGATGAGGCAGCCCTCGCTTCGCTCCTCGCTTTCGGCATGCTTCTCGCCCGAAATCGACAGGACCCCGTCGGCGAACTCGACGTCGATGTCCTTGTCATCGAGGCCGGGCAGTTCGATCGCGAGCGCGTAATGGTCCCGCTTGTCCTTGAGCTCGATCGCCGGACTGAATTCGATCCCGCCGGACATGTGCAGCGCCCGGCGCACCTGTCGGGGCATGGCGACGTCATCGAACAGATCGTCGATCTCGTCGCGCAGTCGGCCGAAGACGGCGGCGATGCCCTGATCGTTGCGGTGATCGTTGCGGGGATCCTTGCGGAGATCGTTGCGGGGGGCGGTGCTGGGTTCTTTCCCGGTGCTTGCCGGGATATGGGCCTGTTCGTTCATGCTGATCCTCTTTCCTCTTCGAAACCCCGCCGCGGGCTTTACCGATGGAGCGCGGGGCCTGGCAGAGTGCTATTCCCAAGCGGCGCGCGGCGACATCGGGAAACCTACGGGGAAGCCTGCAGCCTGCGCGGCGACCTTCGGCAAGCCCGGGCCGGGCATTTACTGATGGCACCGGCCCGCTTGATGCGTGCATGATCGGTTCCGCAGGCGATCCGGGCGCAGGACGGCCCTCAAACCCTCCGCCCGGTTGCCTGCACCCTCAGCGGCAGCTTCAGAATCGGAACGGCAGGCGGATGCCGACCGACATGTCGGGGCTGTCGTCGGTGAGTCCGATCCCTACATTGGCGATGAGGGCAAGACGCCGGGAAAGCGAGAAGGTCGCACCCAAGTTGACGAGGCCGACATTCGCCTGACTCCCCACGACGATGCGCGAATCCTGGCCTTCCGGCCTCAGCCGCGTGCGCTCGATGATGCGCTGGCTGTAGGACATGGAAATGCTCGACTTGTCGTTGAGCGCAAAGGCGAGCCCGGCACCGAACTGGAACGCGTCGCCGATATCGACCCGCCCGGGAATGTTGCCCTCGTTCTCGTCGATATCCGCGAAATCACGGGAGAAATTATGGAAGTAGGTCGCATTGCCGAAAATCACCATCGGGTCGAGCGTCTTGAGCATCGCCCAGCCGATCGAGGCACCGTAGACGCCGGTCCCGGTGGCGAGCGCTGCGGGAACCTGCAAATTGCCCTCGCTTCCCGCCACCTCGACGAATTCGATGCCGAACGGATCGCGCCCGGTGGGCACGCGCACCCGGGCGCTGACCACGACATCGGGCATGCTGGCGGTTTCCTCGATCAGGCGGTAGCTCGCGCCGAAATTGAGATCCCCGATGCCTTCATCGTGGACCGTCCGCTCGATCAGGGCCGAAGCCGAACCGCCGGCGCCGCCGGAGCGGAAATTGGACGTGCGGTAGAGCACCGGCAGGTTGGCATCGACGAACAGGCGATCGCTGATGCCGTAACGAATGGTCGGATCGAAGGTGAAGATGTCCGATTTCACCTGGTCGATGCTGATCGTCCCGAGGAAGATCGCATCGAGCGCGAGGAAGCCGTTGAGCGAGATCCGCGCGGTGTCGAAATGCGAATAGGACAGCCCCAGATCGAAGCCGAGCCGGTCGCCAAAGCGTCCCTGCTGTTCCCCGCTGATCTCGGCCACCGCCTCGCTCGGAGCGGGCGAACGGCGTTCCTCCTCCTCCTCGCCTCCGGGCGGAGGTGCGTCCTGCGACGGGAGGACGAAGGATTGCGACAGATCCTGCTTGCGAAAGAAGGCGAGCGAGGTATCGTCGGGGATCGCGACGGGCCGTGGGGCGATATAGGCACCGCGCAGGTTCGCTGCCTCTGCCGCGCCCAGAGAGGCGCCGGGAACGGCCTGGCCGCGCTCGATCAGGGCAAGCCGCGCCTCGAGCTGTTCGAGCCTGCGGCGATATTCCCGTTCCCGCTCGCGCAGTTCCTCGACCTGTCGTTCGAGATCGGCGCGCGCGTCCGCCTCTTCATCGGGCGCCTCCTGCGGTTCTTCCTCGGGCGCCAGGGCATCCTGCGCGAATACTGGCTGGGCGCTGATCGAAAGTGCAGCGGCAAGGGCAAGGCCTGCGACGGTGCAGCGAAAGTCCGCTTTCATCATCCATCTCCCGTCTTGTCAGGGGTTGAGCAGTTTCCACAGGGTCGCAGGATCCGGCACGCCGGTTTCGTCCAGCTCGACCTCGCGCTGGAAGGCGCGGAATGCCTCTCGCAGTTCCGGGGAATAGGTCCCGTCCTCGGGTCCCGAATAAAATCCGCGCAGCTGCAGCGCGGCCTGGGCGCGGCGCAGGATCGCCTCGTAGACGAAGGCGCTGTTCTGCTCGTCCCCGACTTCGAGCATGGGCGAGAAGCGGGCGACCCGAAACGGCCTGAAGCCGCCCACCATGCGCTGGGTCACGCCGACCAGGCGATCCTCGGGATATTGCGAGCAGTGATGCTCGACGATCATGTCGAGAGCGGCCGCGTTGTGCCACGGGGTGAGATCGAAGGTATCCGGTTCGTAGAGATTGGCCGCGCTCAGATAGCCTTCGATGAAACCGATCATCCGCTGGTGTTCGAGCGGCGCGTCGGTGCGCGCTTCTATGAATCGTGCGCAGGTCGCCATCCCCGCGCCTTCGACGGCGAATTGCCGGGTATCCTCCTGCGCGCTCGCGGATGCCAATGCGGTGGCCGCCAGCGCTGCCATCGCCATGAGATGGTTCTTCATGTCCTTTCTCCCCCGAAGCGTGTTTTCGAATTTCAGAACCCGTGTCCCTTCATCGCGCTCAGCGCCTCCTGCACGCGGACGGTCTGCTGGTTCTGCAGCGCGTCGATGCCGAAGATCACCGAAGCCCGGTTCTCGATCATGTTGCTGTTGCTGTTCAGGATGGTCTGCTGGAGCACCTGTCCGATATCGCCCCCGGCCAGCTGGCTGGTGCTGTCGAACCCGTCATTGCCTGTCATGACGATGCCGAGCTGGTTGTCGGCGAGCCGGAATTGCAGCGTGTCGCCGTCGGCGAAGGCGAGTTCCGCCTGGCCGTCGATCGCGGTCAGGCCGTCCTGCGACAAGGCCCCGACCGCAGATGAGGGCACGACCATCACCTGCATGGAATTGAGCGAGCGGTTGTCGGCGCCGGCAATGACATTCACCTGCGCGGCGCCCGAAAAGGTATCGAGCCCGCCGATGCCGAAGGCCTCCTGGGGCGGGATATAGGGCTTGTAGCCCTCGTGCATGTCGGTCACGTCCATCGAGGGGTCGCCCCCGGTCTCCCCGGCGCGCGACCAAGCGATCATGAATTGCGGCGTGGGCGCGCCGCCTTGCGCGCCCGGCAGGAAATCGACGCTGAAAAGCAGCTGGGCGAGCGTTGTGACCCCACTTGAGTCCTGCCAGCTAGTGAGCATCGTGATGCCAAAGAACGACACCGCGTCCGAGGTCACGAACTTGCCCCTCATGTCGGCCAGTTCCTCGTCCGCGATCGGCTCTGCATCGGCGAGCGCGGACAGATCCGGGCCTGCCGCGAGGAGCGGCTGGCTCGGGATGGCGAGCAGCAGGGTGAGCGTCGCTGCGCTGGCGCACCTGCGTCCGGCGACATTGCTGCTATTGGCTTTCCGGGACATTTTTGCCTCCTTCAGAACGAGATCCGCGGGCCGAAGCCGAATTCGGCCAGCTCGGCACCGGGCATGGTTGCAGTGAGCTCGAGCAGCTTTCTTGCGGAAAGCGGCTCGGGCGGATTGCGCAGGATGTTGTCGGGTACGTAGCCATCGCCCGAGATCACGAAGAGGATGCCGTTCCAGGCGTCCTCGAATTTCTCACGCGGCATCGTCATGTTGCCGAGTGCCGGATCGCCGATCGCGATGCGGTCGCCCCAGGCGCGGCGGACGACGACGAAATGCTTGTATCCGCGGATGTCGAGCAGGGCGATCATCGGCACGTCGAGCTTCTCGAGCGTCGCGTAATCGACCCTGTATCCTTCCGCCTCGTAGCCGACCGATTGCGAATAGGTCTTCATGTCCAGCAGCGAGAAGCCCTTCTTGCGCACGACGTCCGGGTCGGCGACGCGCAGCATGTTGACGAGCACCTGCTCCTCGGTCGTTTCGCGGCCGAACGCGTAATTGAAGACGGTGGCGAGCGCGGCGGCGCCGCAGCTGAAATCGGTGCGCTGGCGCACGAGGTTGTCGAACTTCATCTCCTTCCAGCTGGAAAGGGAAACCGCGAGCGTGGGGCCGTTGGTCGTCACCGCTCCGAGCCAGAGCGGGACCGGCTCGCCCTCGGGCGCGCTGGCGCAGCCGGTCGCATGAGCGAGCGCGGCCAATGCCGCTGCCGCTGCTGCGGGCCTTGCCGCGCCATGTCGCCTTGCGCTTTTCATCTCGGTGTCCTTTCCAGGATCCCTCGGTTCCCGATCGGGGGAAGAGCCGGTTGGCTCTTCCCCGTCACGGCCGGCAGATGCTTGCTTCGGGGGCGCGTCTTTCTGCCGGTGCCCCTCCCGCCATCCGGGTCGCTGCATGGCGATTGGAGCGGGCTTCATGCGGCTTGCTCAGTTCGGGTCGGTACCGCCACCACCGTCGCCATTGGCCGGCGCACCGCCGGCAGAGGCTGCGATGGTCAGCGAATTGAGCTGCTGGTTGCCCACGCCCGCGGCGAAGTTCACCCCGACATTGCCCGAGGCGCCGTCGATGTTGAGCCCGGTCACGAAGTTCTGGCTGTCCTGCTGCTCGACGAAGCTGAGCGTCGAGGACTGGATCAGCCCGGCATTCGCTTCGGCCAGGGTCGCATCGTTGGCCACGGCCAGCGTCATCAGGTTCGCCTGCTGGTTGAGGCTGCCTGCTGCCGCGTTGACGCCGATATTGCCCGAACCGGCGATCGTTCCGCCGAGAACCGAATTGCGGTCGCGGAAATTGTTGTTTCCGCCGCCTTCATCGGGATCATCGCCCGGCGAGCTGAAGCCCGGGACTGCCGCCTGGCTCACGCCGAGCAGCGACTGGAACGAGGTGGTCGAGGCTTCGGCCCAACCGCCGGCGGCTTCTTCCGAGGCATTGCTCGAGGTGGCGAGCGTCGCCGCATTCATCTGCATGTTGAAGTAGCCGGCAGCGAGGTTGACGCCCGTATTGCCCGAGGAATCGATCGAGAACTCGTCCACGGTATTGATGATCGGCGCGAAGTAACCGGCGCGGATGCGCGGTTCGAGGGAGCCGTCGATCAGGTCGTCATTGGGGTCGTTGCCCGCTTCGCTCCAGGCCGGGCCGAAGACGGGATCGACATAACCGTTCTCGCCGTTGAGCTCGTTCTCTTCACGATAGGTCACCGCGACGCCCTGCTGCAATTGCTTGGCATCGGTGATCGCCACCGCCGAACTGTCGACTTCGACGACACCGGTCACGATCGCACCGCCGAGAATGCCGACGAGCTTGAAGAACGTCGCATCGGTGGTGAGGCTGGTGTCGATGTTGTTCGAATAGTCGAGATCGACGCTGACCTCGACATCCGCGTCCTGGGCCATGGCCGGCATGGCGATGAACGCCGACGCCGCGACGGACGAAAGCAGAAGTTTCTTCATCTCGTTTCTCCTTCAGTTCACTCAGGGTTGCCCACCCGCCGTCACGGCGAGCGAGAAGGTGTTGGCGGAGGAATTCCTCTCGCCACCGATCAGGTTGGCCTGGAAAACGCCGCTTCCGCCGGCGAATGCTCCATCGTCGATTTCGATGGAGTCATTCCGCCCGCTCGCGGCCGCCCTCGGCCCCCCGGATGGTTCGATGGGAGCGCGCGTCTGCTCGAGCAGCTGGTCCGACAGCGCGCTTGCCTGTCCGATTGCGATGGAAGCCAGGTTTGCGGACTGGTTGCCCGTCCCGGCAGTGATGTTGAGGCTGGCAATGCCCGCATGGCCCGCAAAGGTCCCGTCGCCCAGAACGATCCTGGTCGATCGCTCCTCGGCGCCGCTCGCCTCGCTTTTCTGGACCACCCGTTCGCGGGTCGCCGCAATCGCACCCTGGGCCAGAACCACGCTGGAGGCCTGCTGGTTGAGATCGCCGGCCGCGATATTGACCGCGAGACGACCGCTCCCGCCCGCACTCTGTTCGCCTTCGAGGACAACGACATCCTGGGGTCGCACGTCCTCGGGCGGGAATTGGGTGCCCGACCCGGCGCTCTGGGCACACAGGCTCGCGACCGGAACGATCGGCCCGAAAGCCAGCATGGCGAAGGCGGGCCACGACATGTTTCGCGCGCCGCTCATGGCTTGCCCCCGGTGATGACCGAAAGGCTGCCGAGCGCGCCGTGAAGCGATTGCATCGCCGTGCCGATCGTCGAACCGGGGTTGAGCGAGGCGTTTTCGGATGGGTTGATCTGGTTCGCCTGCCCGCCGAGCGTGCTGGCGATGATGCCCTGCGCCCCGCCGAGATCGAGGACCGCGGGCGAGCGGGGCAGCGATGCGGTCACGTTGGCTGTCTCGAGGTCGGAAAGCGGGACGAGCCCGTTCGAAACGGTCGCGATGAGCATGCCCGTCGGGGCGGTCACGGCCTCGTGGCTGCGGCCCGGAAAGTTCGGTGCGCCGACGCTGTGGCCGACTTCGCGGGAATAGACGATGTGGCCATCGCTTGCCGCCTGTGCGCCGGTAGCGCCTGTTTCCTGGGCAATCGCCGGAAGAGGTATGGCCCCCGCAAGGGATGCCATTAGAAACCAGGGCAAGGCGAGCGGCCACCTGCCGACAATCCATGTCGAATGCATGATCCCTCCTCCCGTCCGACTCCGTGGAGCCGATCAAAACCTGACCAGATCGGATCGATCCGTGTGGTTTGACGTGACTGGGAGATAATCCGCCGGATCGGGGACTGAATGCATCCGGTTTTGTACTAATCGAATATAAACTACTTAAATTAAAATGAAATTCGATTAGTCAAAGTTGACGATTGAATAACAACCTAAAGGCAGATTCTGGCAATGCGACTCAGCATCTCTTCGCGGGTTTTCGCGCCGATCTTCTGGTGACATTGCCGGATATGCGCGCGGATCGTGTGGATCGAATTGCCGCGCCGGTCGGCTATCGCCGCGGGCGAGCGTCCCTCAATCATGTCGAGCACGACTTGGGCTTCGCACGCCGTCAGCCCGAACAGCGAACCGAGCTCCTCGATACGGCCGGACCTTTTCGCGCTGGCCATCAGGAAAAGGATGCAGACATGCCTGTCGTCGATCGCCGAGGCGCGAACGATAATCGGTCCGCCTCCGTCCGCCGATTCGAGCATGGCGATCTCCGTTTCGTCGCCGCGCACTCTCAGCAGGCGTTCGGCCAACCGCGGCGCTGCCGCGATGCGCGAGGCGACGCCGCCATTGCCGCGCGATGCGGGCTGGTTGTCGCCGATCATGTTGCCGAGAAACGAGGAGGCTAGACGCGGGCGTGCAACGATCATGCCGTCGCGATCGACAACGAGCCGGATTCGCCCGTCAAGCTGCGCCAGGCAATCGAGAAACGCCACGATACCAGGCTCTCCCGCTGCTTTTCCTGCTGGCTCTCTATCGATCGCTTCGCTTGCAGACATCGCTGCCCCCTCTCGCGCGGAGTTGAATGCGGCATCGCGGCTGTGCGTTGCATCCGCAATTCCCCCGATGTCTTGCGAAGCTGCCGCCCGTCCTTCCTCCGTAGGTTTCCCAATCGTGCCGGACGGCGGGCGTGGCAGGATGCGCGAAGGGTCAAGGGAAGGACGAGTGCTGCCATGAATGCCCCGCCGAACGCTTCGCGGACGATCCTGATCACCGGGGGAGCCCGCGGTATCGGGGCGGCGAGCGCGCGCCTCCTTGCCGAAAAAGGGGCAAGGGTGCTGGTCACGGACATACTCGACGGGGAGGGGGAAAGCCTTGCCGCGCAAATTGGCGAGCGGGCGGCCTATCACCGCCTCGACGTGTCGAGCGAGCAGGACTGGGCGGACGCGATCGCGCGCTGCGAGGACTTGTTCGGGCGGATCGACGGACTGTTCAACAATGCCGGCATCCTCGCCCACGGATCGGTCACCGAATGTTCGCCCGAAGAATTCCGGCGGGTCGTCGAGATCAATCTTACGGGGATATTCCTAGGCATCAGGGCCGCCGCCCCGGCACTGCGCCGCGCAGGTGGCGGGACGATCGTCAATACCTCGTCAATTGCCGGGATGCAGGGCTATGCCCGGCTGTGCGCCTATGTCGCAAGCAAGTGGGCGATCCGGGGCCTCACCAAATCCGCCGCGCTCGATCTTGCCGGGGACGGCATCCGCGTCGTCTCGCTCCATCCCGGCCCGATCCGCACCCCGATGACCGAGGACATGCCCGAAAAGGTAGCGGCGAACCAGCCGATCGCGCGCTTCGGCGAAGCGGAGGAGGTCGCGCGGATGGTGCGCTTCCTGTTCAGCGAAGCCTCCTATTCGACCGGATGCGAATTCGTGATCGATGGGGGCGCCCTTGCCGGGACCTGCCTGCCTTTGGAGCCGGAGAGCCCGGGCAGCGAGCAATCCGTGCCGGACGGCAAGTAGCAAGCGGGCGCAGGAAAATCGGGACCGGCATGGCGCGCATCACGATCATCGACGGTCACCCCGATCCCGACCCCGATCGCTTCGTCCATGCCCTCGCGCGGACCTATGCCGACGCCGCCCGCGTTTCTCACGAGGTCCGCGATGTCGAGATTGCCGCGCTCGACTTTCCGCTGCTGCGCGACCCGGCGCAGTGGCGCAATGGCAAGGTTCCCCCCGGCCTCGAGCAGGTCCAGCGCGATATCGAATGGGCCGAACACCTGGTGTTTCTCTACCCGCTCTGGCTCGGCGACGTGCCGGCCCTGTTCAAGGGCTTCCTCGAGCAGGTGCTGCGGCCCGGTTTCGCGATCCAGCCGAAGGAAGGCGGGCTGTTCGGCAAGCTTCTGCTGGGCAAGTCGGCCCGGGTCATCGTCACGATGGGCATGCCGGCGGCAGGCTATCGCCTTTACTTCTTCTCCCACAGCCTTCGCAGCCTGAAGCGCAACATGCTGCATTTCGTGGGCATCTCCCCGGTCAGGATGACACTTATCGGGAGCGTTGAGGACGCGGACGCGCGCGCGCGCGGGCTGCGCAAGGTGGGCGATCTCGGGCGGCGCGGCCGATAGCCGGGCCTGCCCGGTCAAGGGCGTGCGGCTTTCGGGCATGAGGGCCCGCCGACGGACGCGATGCCAACCGGTTGCCACTTGCCGCACTGAACGGTTACACCGCGCCTTTCGCTCGGTCGAAAGGTTCCCCGCATGGACGATTGCGTGCCGTCTCCCTGCCGAAAGATCTGCCAACTGTCGCAGGACGGCCAGCTCTGCGTCGGCTGCGGGCGCACCCTGGGCGAGATTACCGGCTGGCCGACGATGACGAGCGATGAAAGACGTGTGGCGAGCAAGGCCGCGAGTGCGAGGCTGGCGGGGCTAGCCGCGCGGTAGGGCCGCGTCGATAAGTCCGTGGGGATGCCCGACGGGGGCAGGAGCAGCGGCCTATTGCGGCGAAGGACCGATGATCCGCACCTGCACGCGTCCCCCGGCGTCCGGCGCCCGTTCGGCCTCGATCCCGAAGACGGCGCGGAGGCGTTCGGGCGTCAGGGTTTCGGCAGGCGATCCGTCGGCCACGATGCGGCCATCCTTCATCCACAGCAGCCGGTCGGCATAGCGCGCGGCGAGGGCGAGGTCATGGACCACCGTCAGCACGGCCGTCCCCGCGCTCGCCGCACGCTCGAAGATGCGCAGCACCTCGTGCTGATAGCGCGGGTCCAGCGCCGCGACCGGTTCGTCGGCGACCAGAACCCGCGCCTCGGCGGCGAGCGCGCGGGCGAGGTGGACGCGCGACATCTCCCCGCCCGACAGCGTGTCGGCTGCGCGTTCCTCGAACCCGGCGAGGCCGCAGGCGGCGATCGCGCGCTCGACCGCCTGCGCGTCATCGGGGGAAAGCCGGGCGGGCGTGCCGCCATAGGCGAAGCGGCCGAGAGCGACGATATCGCGCACCGGCTGCGGCCAGACGAGCGGGCGCTGCTGCGGCAGGTAGGCTGCGAGCCGGGCGCGATCGCGCGGGGGAAGGGCGCGGGCGTTCCGCCCGAGAATCAGCGCCTCGCCTGCATCGGGTGCGAGCAGGCCGAGCGCGAGGCGAAGGAGCGTCGTCTTGCCCGCGCCATTGGGCCCGATCAGCACGGTAAGCGCGCCCTCTTCGAGCGCAAAACCGGCCTCCGCAACGAGCAGCCGACCTTGCGCCTGGTATGTGAGCGAGCGGGCTTCGAGCGCGCTCATGTGAGCCTCCGCCGCGACGCGATCCAGACGAAGATCGGCGCACCGATGAGCGACGCGACGACGCCGAGTTTCAGCTCGCTGTCGGTCGGAACGAGCCGCACGCCGATATCGGCCAGCACCAGCAGCAGCGCACCGAGCAGCGCGGAGGGCACCAGCAGCCGCGCCGGGTCGTAACGCAGGAAGGGCCGCACCAGATGTGGCGCGACGATCCCGACAAAGCCGATCGCGCCCGCCAGCGCCACCGCCGCGCCCGTCGCAAGCCCGGCGCCGAGGATCACGCCGAGCCGCTGGCGGGTGAGATCGAGCCCCAGCCCCTCGGCGGTTTCCTCGCCCAGCGCGAGCGCCGCAAGGCCGCCGCGTCCGACAAGCAGGATCGCCATGCCGACGCCGAGGAAGGGGGCAGAGAAGGCGATGTCGGCGAAACTGCGATTGGCGACCGTGCCGAGCATCCAGTTGACCATGTCGGCAAGGCTGAACGGGTTGGGTGCGAGATTCATCAGCAGCGCCATCAACGCCGCGGCGAAGCTCGAAAGGCCGACCCCGATCAGGATCAGCGTAACCACCGACCGGGTTCTGAGCGCGGCGGCAGCGACCAGGCCGGTCGCAGTGAGCGCGCCCGTCACCGCTGCGATCGGCAGGACCAGCGGACCGGCGCCTGCGAGGCCAAAATAGAGCACGCAGCTCGCGAACAGCGCCGCGCTCGCCGAAACGCCGAGAATGCCGGGTTCGGCAAGCGGATTGCGCAGCAGGCCCTGCAGCGCCGCCCCGCTCATGCCGAGCGCCGCGCCGACCATTGCGGCGGCAAGCGCGCGGGGCATGCGGATCTGCCATACGACGAGGCCGTCCCCCTCGCTCCCGTTTCCTGCCAGCGCCGCGAGCACCCGCGCAAGCGGCAAGGAAACCGAGCCGAGCAGCAGCGAGCAGAGACAGGCGATCACGAGCGCAGCGGTGAGGATGGTGGAAATGCGGTTCATCGCGCGCCGGCCTGCCCGCGCCCCTGCGCCAGCGCCTTGATTGCATCGACCAGGAACCAGCCCCCGCACGATGTCCATGCCCCATCGAGCCGGACGAGCGGCTTTTCGCCGAGCAGTTCCAGCGCGACCGGGTGGCGCATCGCGCTCCAGCTGTCGACATGGCTCGCCCGGTCCTCGAGAAAACCCGCGGCGACGAGATCGGGCCTTTCATAGGCCAGCCGTTCGAGCGGGATCGGGTTCCATCCGGGGCGATCCTGGAAATTGGCAAGGCCCGCCGCCAGCATCAGTTCGTGGACCAGCGTGCCTTCGCCCGCCGCCACCCCGCCCGGTGTCATGTAGAGCGCACGAGGCCGCGGGCCATCGCGCTGCGCAAGCGCCGCCAGCCGCGCATCCATGTCATTTGCGACGGCGCGCGCGGCATCCGGCCCGCCGAGTTCGCTGCCCACGCGCAGCACCTCTGCGCGGACGTCTTCCAGCGTTTCGGGAAAGCCGATCTGCACCACCTCGACCCTGGCGCGCTCCATGAAGCCGGTGACATTCGGCCCGCCGCCATAGGAACGCACCACATGGGTAGGCCCGAGCGCGAGGATATCGGCTGAGCGAGGCCGCACGAGCGGCAGTCCCTCGGCGGCCTTGCGCATGTAGGAATAGGGATCGCGCGCATGGGGCGAAAGGGCGAGGATCTCCTCGCGCCGGGCAAAGCGCAGGACATACTGGTCGGCGCAGTAATCGAGGCTGACGATCCGCCGCGGCGCGGACTCCTCCCGCTCCGCGCCCTGCGAACAGGCGAGGAGAAGAAGGGAGGCAAGGCCCGCGAGGATCGTCCGCATCGTCACCGCCTCACATCCGGTAACGCAGGCCGCCGAACACGCCGCGGCCCGGCTGGCCATAGAGGAACACCGTTTCGTATCGCTCGTCGGTCACGTTCTCGATCCGCCCGAACACCTCCAGGCCTTGCGTGATGCCGTAGCTGACCCTGATGTCCGCCACCACATAGCCGTCGAGCCGGATCGTGTTCGCGGCGTTTTCGAAACTGTCCCCGGCGACGAAGATCGTCGTGCCGATGCCGAGGCCGTTTTCCATCCGATAGTCGGCGACGAGGCTGAACGTCTCCTCCGCCCGCCGCGGCAGGCGGTTTCCGGTGGCTTCGTCGAAGGCGTCGATGATCGAATAGTTCACCGCGACGTCGAAGCCGTCCACAGGGCGCAGCGCAAGCCCGAATTCCCAGCCGTCGGCGCGTGCGCGCGCGATGTTGTCATAGGTGCCGAAGGGCGGATTGGGGACCTGGCAGGGCGGCAGCGGGTTCTGGAAACAGCCGACGAAGACGATTTCGTTGGTCCCCTCGCGTTCGAAATAGGTGACGCCGATCTCGGCCCGTCCGCCAAGAAAGCCGTGGGTCGCCCCGATGTCCCAACCATCCGAGCGTTCGGCATCGAGGCCGGGATTGCCGAAATCGCTGAACAGCTGGAACAGCGACGGGGCCTTGAAGCCTTCGCCATAGCTTGCGCGCACCACCGTATCGCCGTCATTGGGCGTATAGGCCCCGCTCGCGGCGAAGGTGGTCGCGCTGCCGAAGGTTTCGTGATCGTCATGGCGCAGGCCCGCGGTAAGCGAGAGGCCGGCGAGCGGCGTAAGATTTACCTGCCCGTAGATCGAATTGATCCAGACATCGGCAAGGCTTGCCGGGCCGCCGAAGCTCGACGTGCGGAACTCCGATTCCTCGCGCTCGGCCCCGAAGACAAGGCCGGCAAAATCGGTCGCATCGAACACGCCCTGGTATTCGAACCGGCGGTTCTCGCCATTGGCATCGAAGGTCTCGATCTCGGAACCGCCGGACACATCGATGCTCTGCCGGTCGATATTGGTGTAGGCAAAGCCGAGCCGGTTGCGCAGCCGCCCGTCGAGAAAGGCCGCGTTGATCCCGGCATAGCCGACGAAATCCTGCCTGCGCGAAAGCTCGTCCGTGTCGGCAAGTGCGAAGGTGGGTGGAGCAAAGCCGTCGGCCTCGCTTTCGCCATCGGCATAGAAGGCGCGCAGGTCGAGAGAGAGTGCGTCGGTTATCGCGATGTCGAGCTTGCCGTTCACGCCGAGGCTTTCGAACCCGTCGCGCTCGGTGCCGCCGCGCGCCTCGCTGAAGGCCGAAATTCCGTCGGACCTGAGATAGGTCGCGCCTACGCTGGCGGCGACCGAGCCGAAGCGCCCGGAGACATTGCCGACCAGTTCGGCCGTGTCGCGCGCGCCGTATTCGGCGCGGGCGAAAGTCTCGATCTCCTCGCTCGGCTCCCTTGTGAGGAGGTTGACCACCCCGCCGATCGCCTGGCTGCCATAGAGCACCGATTGCGAGCCGCGCACGACCTCGACCCGGCTGATATTGCCCACCAGCAGCGTGCCGAAATCGAACCCGGCGCCGGGCGAGGCCGGATCGTTGAGCTTGATCCCGTCGATCAGGACCACGGTCTGGTCCGCCTGCGCGCCGCGGATCGAGACGCCCGATACCGTGCCGAGCCCGCCATTGCGGCTGAAGGTCACGCCGGGGACGGTGCGAAGTATGTCGAGCACCTCGCTCGGCTGGCGGTTGACGATTTCTTCCTCGCCGATGACCGTCACGGATTCGCCCACCTGCGATTTCGCGCGGGCGGTGCGGTTGGCCGTGACGATGATCTCCTCATCCTCCGGATCCTCGCCTCCCAACCGGTCGAAGGACTGCCGATCGAGAGCCTGCTGGGCCAACGTGGGTCCGGGCACCAAGGCGAGGATGGAGACGGCTGCAAGCAGCCGGATTGTGATTTTCATGAGCGTTTCCAAAGTCGTGCCGCGAGAGGGGTCCGGTTCCCCGCGCGGATCGGCAGACAGTTGGCCCGCCAGCTGCACCCGCAATCGGACCGCTGACGCCGAAACCGGCCTCGCTGTCGTTACTTCGGAAAAAAGCTTTCCTGTCCCACTGGGCTGGTCCCGGCCCCGGACGAACGACGCGACGGCAGGTCTCCTGGCTCACCGATCGTCGCCCTCGAAGCGTCTTCCCGGCGCCGCCCCCGAAAGGGCCTTGCCAGTGACATGGGTGCTTCGGGACTCCCGGCCTACAGTTGCGGGCACAGCGCCGGCCTTGCCCCGAAAGGCGCACCGGCTTCCCTCTTAGCTCCGGGCGTTCGTCTGCCCGCAGCACCGTCTGCACTGTTCAATGCTGTGGACGCGGCTGGCTGTCAAGCCGAGCGCATCGAGGCGAGCGACCCAGCGTGCAGGGGCTCGACTATGGCGCTGTCGGCGCGCGGCAGCGGTGGGCCTGGCTGGTGCAGGACGAGTGCGGAAAGGGCGAGCCATGCGGTGAACATCACCAGATAGGGCCAGCGCTGCGGCCACAGCCATGCCACCAGCAAGGTCGCCGCCGCAGTACCCGCAAGGGCGAGCATGGCCGAGCCTGCGGCAAGAGCGCCCGGTCCGGTCAGCGCCGTCTGGATCGCGACGCTCGCCCACTGGGCCGGCAAGAGGGCAAGCAGCCAGTCCGGCAGGGCCTCCGGCGCGGCGAGGGCAGTCAGGACGATCGAAACCTCCCCGGCGATCACGAGCAGGGCGATCCACCAGCCCTTGTCGGAGGCGGAACGGGCAAACAGGGCGCCGCGCGCGGCGAAGCTGGTGCTGGCGATGACGACGGCCAGCCCCAGTGAAACCGGATTGGGGAGGGGCGGCATGCCCAGCACACGCGCAAGACCGACAAGACCGGCGCCGGTCAGCAGCGCAAGCAGAATGCCTACCCCGAGACGAGAGGCAGCGGCCGCGCCGATCATCCCGGCTCCCATCAGGCCCACCGCCAGTATCGGTCCGCCGAAATGGGCGAGCGGGAATGGTGCAGACGAAATGCGAGCGTGCGCGTTCACAATAAGCACCATGGCAAGAGCAGGCGCTGCCATTCCGACCAGCGCCGCCATGAACCATGCTAGCTGCCACTTTTGCGAACGGAGCTTCATGAGGCAGTCATTGCTTTGAGCCTGAGGCGTTGTCGAACGACGAATGCGGCGCGGAGATGACAGGACCCGGCCCCAGGGCGGGTCTCACGTTCGCGTCTTTGCACAGCGACGGTGCAGATGGAAGCTTCGCGCGCTCCTTGTCCGCGTTCGCGGCGATCTCACTCAGACTCTGCCTGATCACCGCTGGGCGATTCTGGAAAGTCCCTAGGGTTCGTCTGGGTGTAGAAGTCCTACTGGGGATCAACATCGCCCGCTCGGAAACAGCCAATCAGCCGGTTCCGAAACGCTTGCCTTTCCTCAGTTCCAGGGGGGTCAGCGATCAGACTTTTCATCGATCGCGGTTTATGCAGCAATGCGGGCGGATTTCTGAGTTTTCGACGAACGCGGCCCCTAAATCCCTTTCTGCTTTGTGCGTAGGTGAGGAGAGCTTCGACCTCGTCTCGCCGTATTCGAAGCTTCGAGAGTTCGTGCTTGTCGTTACATGCCGACATCTCGGCTTCGATCTGTCTCAGGTGTTTTTCGCAGATGCGTGCGAGCTTCTCCGGGCCAGTCTCGCCTGCCGGATCGAATTGCTGCCCTAGTGATTGCAGTCTGGCTTCGGGGGACGCCACTGTACAGCTTTTCCACGGCCCTGATTCGCCAGCAACGCTTGGCGGCGTGACGAACCGTTCAGGCTTGGCTGCACAGTCGAATGCTTCTGGCAAGTCTGGCCTCCCTTTGAGCAGTCGAGGATCCGGCGCTAGGTCAGTTCCACTTTTCCATATGGCCCCAAATGTGGCCCCCAAATTGCTTATCTGTCAATGGATCGCGGTGAACTTGTCCGAACTTTCGAAGCCTACGAGATACCAGTTTTCTGCGGGTTTCTCGGCCCTCTCTGAACTTGTCCGGATTGGTATCTGGTGCCGGCTGCAGGAATCGAACCCGCGACCTGATGATTACAAATCAACTGCTCTACCAACTGAGCTAAGCCGGCCCTTGCTTCACGAACCGCGACCCGCGCGGGAAAGCGCCTCTATCTTCACAACGCGCCGAAAGTCCAGCCTTCCGTCGCCGCGAGCGTGGGGGTGAGGCCGCGCGGCTTCCAGCGCGCCTCCTCGCGGTGCACCGCGCGCAGCCAGACGGCGGTGATGAGCGCGTCGCAGCTGTGATCGTCGAGCGGGCCTTCGCCCGGGACCGGAGGCGCGCCGAGCGCAGCGAGCGCTTCGTTCAGTTCTTCGACACTGCGCATCTTGGCCCGCGAAGCGGACCGCCCGGCCTCGATCGCGGCGAGCGAGGTGTAGATCTCGCAGACGACCGGGCCGCTCGCAGGAAGCGGGTCGATCGGCCAGACGGACACTGCGCGCCCGAGCCGGTGCAGCAGGCGCATGCCGGTCAGCGAGGACTTGCCGACCTGCGCCGCCCCCACGAGATTGAAATTGGAATAGGGTTTCAGGCCCATCGCGGCCTGTGCATGTTCGGTCACGCGCAGCCGCCCGCGGCCATGCGCAGCATCGTCGGCCATGAAGCGCGCGCCCTCGCGTCCCCCATGGCGGCGGAAATAGGGGGCGATTTCGGGATGGTCGACGAAGCTTCCCGCAGCAAGGTAATCGTCGGCCCCGGCAAACGCGTCGACCAGCGCCCAAAGGCCGCGCGCGGCAGGGGGCGAGCGATCCCAGCCGGGAAAGAAGGCGTCGCAATCGGCGTAAGGCAACGAGATGCCGAGATCCATGCCGACCAGCGTGTCGCCCGGAAGATCGAGCAACAGCGCCAGCACCTCGCCCCGCGACCAGCCGCGCGGGTGAGGCGGGCGGATGAGGACCGGGGCCCCGCCTGCGCCGTGGGCAAGCGCGAGCGCGATCCCCCGTTGCCGCTCACCCGCAGCGCCCGACCAGTCGACGGCAAGGAAATGCCCGAAGCCTCTCACGCTCCGCGCCGCTCCGCGCGAAGGCGGTTCCAGTATTCCATCCGCTCGCGCACCTTTCGTTCGAATCCGCGCTCGACCGGCGTGTAGAAGGCCTGCGGCTCCATCTCGCCGGGCCAGTAATCGTCGCCTGAGAAGCCTTCGCCTGAATTGTGGTCGTAGGAATAGCCCTCGCCGTATCCGATCTCCTTCATCAGCTTTGTCGGCGCGTTGAGGATGTTGGCGGGCGGCATCAGGCTGCCGGTCTCATTCGCCGACTTCCACGCCGCCTTCTGCGCCGCATAGGCGGCGTTCGATTTGGGCGCGGTGGCGCAATAGAGGCAGGCCTGGACGATGGCGAGCTCGCCTTCGGGGCTGCCGAGGAACTGGTAGGCGTCCTTTGCCGCGAGGCATTGGGTGAGCGCCTGTGGGTCGGCGAGGCCGATGTCTTCAGAGGCGAAGCGCACGAGGCGGCGCAGGACGTAGAGCGGTTCCTCACCCGCGGTCAGCATCCGCGCGAGATAGTAGAGCGAGGCCTGCGGGTCCGATCCGCGCAGGGATTTGTGGAGCGCGCTGATGAGGTTGTAATGCCCGTCGCGGTCCTTGTCGTAGACCGCCACGCGGCGCTGGAGGAACGCGCCGAGCTCCGCCGGGCCGAGCGGCTCGTCGAGCCCCGCATTGTAAAGCGTTTCTGCCTGTCCGAGCAGGAAACGCCCGTCGCCGTCGGCACTGGCGATCAGGGCGGCGCGCGCTTCGTCGATGAGGGGGAGGGGCCCTTCGAGTCCCTCCGCGCGGTCGAGCAGCTTTCCAAGAGCCTCGTGGTCCAGCCGTTCGAGGATCAGCACCTGCGCCCGGCTGAGCAGCGCGGCGTTTAGAGCGAAGCTGGGATTCTCGGTCGTCGCACCGACCAGGGTCACGGTGCCGCGCTCGACGAAGGGCAGGAATCCGTCCTGCTGCGCGCGGTTGAAGCGGTGGATCTCGTCCACGAAAAGGAGCGTCTTCCTACCCGATTCGGCCATGCGATCGGCTTCGGCGAAGGCCTTCTTCAGATCCGCGACGCCGGAAAAAACCGCGCTGATCGAAACGAAGCGCATGTCCACCGCATCGGCGAGCAGCCGGGCGATGCTGGTCTTGCCGGTGCCCGGAGGCCCCCACAGGACCATGCTCGAAAGCCTTCCGGCAGCGACCATGCGCCCAATCGCGCCTTCGGGGCCGGTCAGGTGCTCCTGCCCGATCACCTCATCGAGCGCGCGAGGCCGCAGCCGGTCGGCAAGCGGGGCATCATCGCGCACCGCGCCCCTCAGGGTGCCGGGCGAAGGGGAAGGGGGTGCGTCATCTCCGAACAGGTCTGCCATTGGTCCGGTGAGATAGGCCTTCGGTCGGAAAATGCCACGGCCCGCTTGCATCGCTGTATCCAAGATATATCTTGAACCTATCGAACATGGAGGATGCGATGACAGGTTTCAGATTTACCCGCCATGGCGGCCGCGGTCGGCGCGGCTCCGCGTGGCAGTTCTACGGCCCGCTGATGGCGATGGCCGCAGCCGGGAGCGGCCGCTGGGGCGACGACTGGAACGCCGACTGGAGCGAGGAATGGGGCACGGGCCCTCGCGGCGGGGGGCGGCGACGTCGTCGCCAGCGCATGTTCGGCTCCGGCGAATTGCGCCTTGCCCTCCTCGCGCTCATCGCCGAGCAGCCGCGCCACGGCTATGAACTGATCAAGGCGATAGAGGAGATGACCGGCGGCACCTATGCGCCGAGTCCGGGCGCGGTCTATCCCACGCTCCAGCTGCTTGCCGACGAGGGCAAGATCGCCGAGGCCCAAGCGGAGGGCGCGAAAAAACCCTTCGAGGCGACCGAGGAAGGGCGCGCCGAACTCGACGAGCGCAAGGACGAGGTCCATGCGTTGATGGCCCGACTTTCCGACGAAGGAAGCCGCGCGGAAAAGGCCCGTTCGCCAGACCTGATGCGCGCGCTCGGCAATCTCGCCAATGTTCTTGCCAACAAGGCCAAGGGCGGGCGGCTGGACAAGGCGGCGATGGAGGAGATCGTCGATATCATCGACGAGGTCGCCAAGCGCATCGAACGACTCTGACCGATCGCGCCGTGGACGCTGGGGGGGAGGCGTCCGCACAGCGGCCTGCGCGGGCTGGTAGACAAGGCGATTGCCGCGTCCGGTTCGCTTGCGTATTCCTTGCGCGGGTCGCGCCCACCGGGAGAGGGGAAGGACGATGACCGAGACCGCATCGCGCGCAAGGGCGCCATGGCACCTGTGGGCGCTCGCCCTCGTCAGCCTGATATGGTTCGCAGGCGGCGCGAACGACTACCTCCAGACCAAGCTGGACAACCGCGAATACCTTGCGATGGCAGCCGAGGGCAGCGGTGTGTCGCTCGAGATGATGGACGCGTACGTCGCGAGCTTTCCGGTCTGGGCGACGATCGCGTGGGCGCTCGGTGTGTGGGGCGCGGTGGCGGGTTCCCTGCTGCTTGTGCTGCGCAGCCGCTTCGCCTTTCATGCCTTCCTCGCCTCGTTGGCCGGCCTCGCCGTAACCACGGCTTGGACCTATGCCTCCGAGGCGTCCGCACCTTTCGTGAACACCTTCCAGATCGTATTCAGCGTCCTCATCTGGCTGTCGGTGATCGGCATGGCCTATTATACGTCGCGCATGATCAAGGCGGGGGTCCTGCGCTGAGGTGAGAATGCCGGGCGACCCTTGCGCCCGGCCGACTAGGCCGCTTCCGCCTCGCGCCTTTGCAGCGCGCGGCGCTCCTCGACCAGACGGACATAGATATCGGCCACCACCTGGTTGATCGCTTCCCAGCTATATTCGCGCGCCCGCGCCTCGCCCGCCGCGCCATGGGCGGCGCGCAGGGTCGCATCCTCGCAATAGGGCGCGATCGCCTCGGCATAGGCACACGCATCGCCGGGTGGCACCAGCTGCCCTGTCTCGCCGTCGACCACTAGGCTCGATGCGCCGGTCGCGCCTGCCGCGACGACCGGTAGCCCGCTCGCCATCGCTTCCAGCGTTACATTGCCGAAAGTCTCGGTGACGCTGGGGTTGAAGAACACGTCGCCGCTGGCCAGCGCTTCGCCCAGGGCCTCGCCCGTCTTGAACCCGGCGAAGATGCCGCCCGGCAGCGCTTCCTCGAACCATCCGCGCGCCGGTCCGTCGCCGATCACGAGCACGCGGTGCGGCACCTGGCGCTTGCGCAGCTGGACGATCGTCTCGGCGAAGATGTCGAGCCCCTTTTCCATCACCAGCCGACCGAGGAACACGATCGCCACGTCGTCATCGGCAAGGCCGAGCCTGCGCCGCCATTCGAGATTGCGCCGCTTCGAGGTGAAGACCGCGCGGTCGACCCCGCGGCTCCACAGCCCGATATCGTCGTGCATCTCCATCGCCAGCAATTCGTCGATCATGCTCTGCGACGGCGCGACGAGCGCGTCGCAGCGATTGTAGAACCGCCGCAGCAGGCGCACCAGCAGCGGTTCGAGGAAGGCCATGTTGTAATAGCGCGGATAGGTCTCAAAGCGGGTATGGACCGAGGCGAGCACGGGCACGTCGTGTTCCTGCGCCCAGCGCAGCGCGGCATGGCCCGAGGGATCGGGCGAGGAAAGATGGACGATGTTCGGCTCGAAGCGGGCGAGATCGCGCTTCACCTTCCCCCCGAGCCCGGTCGGCAGGCGGTATTCGCCGCGCCCCTTCACCGGCATGGGGATATTGGGCACGCCGACGAGATCGCCGGTCGGTTCGAAATCCGGTTCCGGCACGACGGGCGAATAGACCCGCACCGCCGCGCCCTTGTCGAGCAGCGAGCCGACCAGCCGGTTCAGGGCCTGGTTCGCCCCGTCGCGGGTGTAGTTGTAATTGCCGCTGAACAGGGCGATGCGGAGGTCACTGGTTTCCATTAGCCGGCCCGTTTAGGCGAGGCAGCGCCGACGCTCAAGCAGGGAGGCACCGGCGCCGCAAGGACCCGCCTTTGGCCCACGGCGCGCGGCTCTCGCGGCCAGTGACCGGGAAATGTCGCCGAAAGACCATCTCGCCGAAGGTATTGCTCGCCGAAGTTTTTGCATTGCGTCATTGACTTGACGCGCAAGCTGTCTAGTTCGGCCAGCGGGCCACGCGGTCCCAACGCCGCGCGAGCTCTCTGGAAGGAGAGAATACATGACTGCATATGCACGCGGGCTCCTGCACGAGCCGCCCGTGAAACCTGAACGTCCGCAATTTTCTTCCGGCCCCACGGTGAAATTCCCGGGCTGGTCCCTCGACAGGCTGAAGACCGCATCGCTCGGCCGTTCGCACCGTTCGGCCGATGCCAAGGGTCGTCTCAAATACGCGATCGACCTCTCGCGCGAACTGCTCGGCGTGCCCGACGACTATCTCGTCGGGATAATGCCCGGCTCCGACACCGGCGCGATCGAGGCGGCGATGTGGACCATGCTCGATCCCGCGCGCCCCGCGACGGTGGCGGCATGGGAAAGCTTCGGCAATGTCTGGATCCAGGACGCGGTCAAGCAGCTCAAGCTGCCGAACCTGCAGGTCCTCTCGGCCGATTACGGCCAGATTCCCGACCTCACCACCATCCCGCAGCGCAATGACGTGGTGTTCACCTGGAACGGTACGACTTCGGGCGCACGCATCCCCAACACGGACTGGCTCGAAAAGGGCCGCGAGGGCGTCGTGCTGAACGATGCCACCAGCGCCATCTTCGCCCAGGAGATGGACTGGCCGAAACTCGATGCCACGACCTATTCCTGGCAGAAGGTGATGGGCGGCGAAGCGCAGCACGGCATGCTGATCCTCAGCCCCAAGGCGGTCGAGCGGATCGAGAGCTATGATCCAGCCTGGCCCCTGCCCAAGCTGTTCCGCCTGAAGAAGGGCGACAAATTGAATCGCGCGATCTTCGAAGGGGCGACGATCAACACGCCCTCCCTGCTCGCGACGGAGGATTACATCGCCGCGCTCGAATGGGCGAAGTCGATCGGAGGGCGCAAGGCGATGATCGAACGCGCCGATGCGAACGCGCGGATCGTCCTCGACTGGATCGAATCGACACCCTGGCTGCGCAACATGGTCTCCGACCCGGCGCTGCGCACCAATACCGGCGTATGCATGGTCTTCCAGGGCGACTGGTACGACAACCTGCCCGAGGACGAGAAGGCCGCAGTGCCGAAGAAGATCGTCAAGCTGCTCGAAGAGCGCAATGTCGGCTACGATTTCAACGGCTATCGCGATGCGCCGCCCTCCCTTCGCATCTGGTGCGGCGGCACGCTTGAACAGGAGGATATCAAGCGCCTCCTGCCGTGGATCGAATGGGCCTACGCGACCGTCAAGGGCGCGGCCTGAGCCATTGTCACGGGAAGGCCCCGCGCAGGCGGGGCCCTCGTTCCCATGCCTTCCCCATTGCCGCAAGAAGTCCCCGCCTGCGCGGGCGACTCGCTGGATTGGAATTTCCCATGAGCAAGCCCAAGGTACTCATTTCCGACAAGATGGACCCCAATGCCGCGCGCATCTTCGAAGAGCGCGGCTGCGAGGTTCACGTAAAGCCCGGCATGACGCCGGATGAACTGAAGGGTGTGATCGGCGACTATCACGGTCTCGCGATCCGGTCCTCGACCAAGGTCACGCCCGACATTCTGGACGCTGCGACCAATCTGAAAGTGATCGGCCGCGCCGGCATCGGGGTCGACAATGTCGATGTCCCCTATGCCAGCGGCAAGGGCGTCGTGGTGATGAACACGCCGTTCGGCAATTCGATCACGACCGCCGAACACGCCATCGCGATGATGATGGCGCTCGCCCGCCAGATCCCCGACGCCAACACCCGCACCAAGGCGGGCGAATGGCCGAAGAAGGACTTCATGGGGGTCGAGGTGACCGCCAAGACACTCGGTCTTATCGGCGCGGGCAATATCGGCTCGATCGTGGCTTCCCGCGCGCAGGGCCTCAGGATGAAGGTGATCGCCTACGATCCCTTCCTGACCGAGGACCGCGCGATCGAACTGGGAATCGAGAAGGTCGATCTCGACACGCTGCTTTCGCGTGCCGATTTCGTGACGCTGCACACGCCGCTGACGGACGAGACCCGCAATATCCTCAGCCGCGAGCGGCTCGAGAACGCCAAGCCCGGCATCCGCATCGTCAATTGCGCGCGCGGCGGCCTGATCGACGAGGTCGCTCTGAAGGACTGCCTCGAAAGCGGCCAGGTCGCGGGTGCAGCGCTCGACGTGTTCGCCGAGGAGCCGGCCACGGACAACCCGCTGTTCGATGCGCCCAATTTCATCTGCACGCCGCATCTCGGCGCTTCGACGACCGAGGCCCAGGTCAATGTCGCGCTGCAGGTGGCCGAACAGATGGCGGACTATCTCGTCAATGGCGGCGTCACCAATGCGCTCAACATGCCGAGCCTGTCGGCCGAGGAAGCGCCCAAGCTGCGCCCCTACATGGCGCTTGCCGAAAAGCTCGGCAGCCTCGTCGGCCAGCTTGCCCATGGCAGCCTGACCAAGATCAGCATCGAGCGCGAGGGCGCGGCAGCCGAATTGAACGGCAAGCCGATTACCGGCGCGGTGCTTGCAGGCTTCATGCGGCGCTATTCGGACACCGTGAACATGGTCAACGCACCCTATCTTGCGAAGGAACGCGGATTGGACGTGAGCGAGATCCGGCATGACCGCGAAGGCGCGTTCAACACGCTGATCCGGGTGACGGTCGAGACATCCTCCGGCCAGCGCTCGGTCGCCGGCACGCTGTTCGGGACGCAGTCTCCGCGCCTCGTCGAGATTTTCGGGATCGGGATCGAGGCCGAACTCGACGGCGACATGCTCTACGTGGTCAATGACGACAAGCCGGGCTTCATCGGCAGGATCGGGACCATGCTCGGCGGCCACGGGATCAATATCGGCACCTTCAATCTCGGCCGCCGCGATGCGGGGGGCGAGGCGGTTCTGCTGCTCAGCCTCGACGAGCATCCGGGCGCGGAAATCATGACCGAGGCCGAAAAGCTCGAGGGCGTGAAGACGGTGAAGGCGCTGAGGTTCTAGTCTCTCGGTCCAAGCTGACGAGAATCCATCGGCCTCCCGGCGCGCATGCTTGCCGGGGGGCCGTTTTCCTTTTAGCGCCAGCGCCGACATGACCCAACCGACCGACCTGTTGCCCGAGGGGCTCGAGGACCGCCTTCCTGCTTCGGCCGCGCGCATTACCCATGCGATGCGCGCCTGCCTCGACGTGCTCCACACCCATGGCTACGACCGGGTGCGCCCGCCGCTGCTTGAATTCGAACGCTCGCTGGCGAGCCGGATGCAGGGCATCCGCACGCAGGCCATGTTCCGCTTCGTCGATCCCGCGAGCCTGCGAACGCTCGCCCTGCGTTCCGACATCACCCCGCAGGTCGGACGGATCGCCGCGACCAGCATGAAGACCGCCCCGCGGCCGCTGCGGCTCGCCTATTGCGGGGAGACCGCGCTGATCCGCGCGAGCCAGCTCGATCCCGCACGCCAGCGCCTGCAACTGGGCGCCGAACTGATCGGCGTGGATACCATCGCCGCCGCGAGCGAGATCGTGATGGTGGCGATAGAGGCGCTCATGGGCGCAGGGCTGACCGGTATCAGCGTCGATTTCACTCTCCCCGACCTCGTCGATACGCTGGCCGCGAGGGACGGCGACACCGATCCCGACCATATCGAGGCGGTGCGGCGCGAACTCGATACCAAGGATGCGGGCGGGCTGAGAGATGCGGGCGGCGAGGCCTATCTTCCCTTGCTCTACGCCGCCGGTCCGTTCGACAGCGCGCTCGCCGACCTGCGCGAACTCGACGCGGGCGGGGCGCTCGCGACCCGGCTGGACGGGCTCGAGGCAATCGCGGCGCGCATCGCCGAGGCGCACGGGCGCGATGTGCGCCTGACGCTCGATCCTACCGAACGCTATGGCTTCGAATACCAGACTTGGTTCGGCTTCACGCTCTATGCCGATGCCCTGCGCGGAGCGGCTGGGCGCGGGGGGACGTACCGGATCGGCGGAAGCGAGGAAGCGGCGACGGGCTTCACGCTATATGTCGATCATCTTGCCGAAGCCGCGCCGGAACCGGCGGCGGAGCGGCTGTGCTACCTGCCTTCCGGCTATGATGCTAAAGCGGCGGCAAGACTGCGCGCCGAAGGCTGGCGCACCCTCGCGCAACTGGGCGAGGGCGAGGACGCCGCGGCGCTCGGCTGCACCCATGTGCTGGAGGGCGATAACCCGAAGCAGCTGGAGCAGGACCGATGACCGGTAAAGCCACACCGATCGCGCTCGAGAACGACCCGCTCGAACCCTATTTCATCGCTCCCGGCTGGCGTGTCGGTGACCTTGTGTTCCTGTCCGGCCAAGCCAGCATCGGCGAGGACGGGAGCATCGTGGGCGAAGGTGATTTCGACGCGCAGCTCGCGCAGACCTTCGCCAATATCGAGCGCGTGCTGACGGCGGCGGGAAGCGACGTGTCGAAAGTGGTGAAGGTCGTGATCTACACGACCGACATGAAGCATTTCCCTAGGATCGTGGAGGCGAGGAAGCGTTATTTCGTGCCGCCCTATCCCGCCGACACCACCATAGAGGTGAAAGGGCTGGCGCTGCCCGAACTGATGGTGGAGATCGACGTCACCGCGACGGTGTGAGGAACCGACCCTTTCGACCGTCAGGCTTTCGGCCCGACTGGCTCGATCGGAGCGGGTCCTGTCCGCCACCATGGGGGCCGAAGGGGGGTATCGCACGCGGCTCTCAGTTGCGCCCCACCGGCACCGGGGGGCGACACCGGGCGCTGTTCGGCTCGCGCCATTGACCCATCCCGACGCGCGCTTTATGACACGAGATAACGTCACCGATGCGCTCGCTTTGCCGAGCGACATGGCCGTTTCATTGAGTGAATCCCTCACCGAAATCGCAACACGAAAAAAGGGTCGCGCGGCAATGACCAATCGCCTCTCGCTTGCCGGGTCCGGACTTGTCGTCGCAATACTCGCAGTCTCACCCGCACTTGCTTCCGAAGCAGCGGAGGAAACGAAATCCGAAGAGGTCGGTGACGAAATTCTCGTCACCGATCGGCGCGCCTATCGGGGCGATTTCGACCCGCTCGAGACGCCCAGTGCCGACCAGGTCATCAACGAAGACCTTCTGCGCGATGCCAACGCACTCAGCCTCGATCATGCGCTTGACCTGTCGGCCTCGGTCGCGCGGCAGAACAATTTCGGCGGGCTGTGGAATTCGTTTTCGGTGCGCGGCTTTTCGGGCGACATCAACCTGCCGAGCGGCTTTCTCGTCAACGGCTTCAACGCGGGCCGCGGTTTCGGCGGCCCGCGCGACATGTCAGGGATCGAATCGGTTGAAGTCCTCAAAGGCCCGCGCGCAGCGCTTTACGGGCGGGGCGAGCCGGGCGGGACCGTCAATCTCGTCACCAAGCGGCCAGGGTTCGAAACCTCCGGCTTCGTCCAGTTCCAGGGCGGCGCCTTCGATTTCTACCGCGGCGACGTCGATCTCCAGACCACGCTCGGCGACAATTTCGGCGTGCGGGTCGCCGGTTTCTACGAGGACGCGGGCAGTTTCCGCGAGACGGTGGAGACGACGCGCTTCGGCCTTTACCCCTCCGTCACCGCTCTGCTGGGCGAAAGCACGCGCGCGACCTACGAATTCGAATATTCCGAGCAGGACATCCCCTTCGACCGCGGCGTCGTTTTCTCCGACGAATTCGGCTTCAGCCCCCGCCGCACCTTTACCGGCGAACCCGGCGACGGCCCGATCGAGACCGAGGTGATCGGCCACCAGTTCGAACTCCTGCATGAATTCTCGTCCGACTGGAGCCTGCTGGCAGGCATCGGGTTTCGCGAGACCGAGCTTGTCGGCAATGCCTCGGAACCCAATTTCGGCGGGCGGCAGACCTTCTTTCTCGACGGTCGCACCATTTCGCGCTTCTTCCGCTTTCGCGATTACGATTCGGAATATTTCGTCGCCCGCGCGGAACTCGCGGGCCGGTTCGACACCGGCGCGCTTTCGCACCGCGTGCTGATCGGCGCGGATATCGACCGGTTCAAGAACAGCACGCTCGTCCTGCGTGCGCGTCCGCCGTTCATCCCGGCGGGTACGGACATTTTGACGCTCGATCCGGCGACCTACCTGTTCCTCGACGCGTTCGACCCCGTCTATGGCCGCTTTGCGACGCCTACGCCGGGGCCGAACGTTAACCGCGACGAAGTGCTCGAGGGTTTCGGCATCTACATCCAGGACCAGATCGAGATCACCGACAGCCTGCAGATCCGCATCGGCGCGCGGTTCGACGATTTCGAGCAGGACCTCACCAATCTGCGCGCCGATCCGGCTGTGACCGTGACCAGCGAGGACGACCGGTTCTCGCCGCAGGTCGGTGCCGTCTGGCAGGTGGACGAGGGACTCAGCCTCTATGCCTCCTATGGCGAGGGGTTCCGCCAGCAGAGCGGTTCGGATTTCCAGGGCAACCAGTTCGCCCCCAACATCACGAACAGCGCGGAAATCGGGCTCAAGGCCGATGCGGGCGCCTATTTCGATGGGGTCCAGGGGATCGTGACGCTCACCGCATTCGAGGTCGAACAGGGCAACATCCTCGTCAACGACAACCGCCCCGAAGCGGTGGCGGCCGGGTTCTTCTCCTTCACCGCGGGCGAGGCGCGCAGCCGCGGGATCGAATTCGACGCAAATCTCGCCTTCGACAGCGGACTCAATGTCTGGGTATCCTATGCCTATATCGACGCCGAATTCACCAATTCCAATCCGGACCCCGATTTCGGCGCTCTGATCGAGGCGGGCGATCCGCTCATCAATTCGCCCGACCACCAGTTGAGCGTCCTCATCAGCCAGTCCTTCGAGGCGAGCGGTCTTCCCCTCGAAGCGGGCGGCCGCCTGCTGCATGTCGGGGAGCGGCTGGGGTGGACCGGGTTCGATTTCTTCCTGCCCGACTACACCATAGTCGGCCTGTTCGCAGAAGCCGAGTTGGCCCCCGGCCTCACCCTGCGCGGCGACATCGACAACCTGTTCGATGCGACATACTACACCAATTCCTTTGCCGATGTCTGGGTGCAGCCGGGAGCGCCGACGAGTGCGCGGGTCACGGCCCGCTTCGCTTTCTGATCGGTGCGAGCGATGACGCGGTCTTCCTCCCCGACCCCGCTCGAGGCCCGTTCACTGTCTCTCCTGCGCGATGGCAAGCAAGTCCTGAGCGAGGTTTCCTTCGCGCTTTCGCCCGGCGAGATCTTCGCGCTGCTCGGCGGCAACGGGGCGGGCAAGTCGAGCACGCTTCTCACTTTCCTGGGCTTCCTGCGCCCCTCCGGCGGGCAGGCGCTGGTCAACGGACGGAGCGTGGACGCCGATGTCGCGGCTGCGCGCGCGGCGATCGCGTACCTGCCCGAATCCGCGACGCTCTACCCGCATCTCACCGCGCGAGAGAATCTCGACTATTTCCTCGATCTTGCCGGGCGCAGGGCGGACGCCGAAACGCTCGAAGCCGCGCTTGACCGGGTAGCGCTGGCCGAGGAAGCGCGCGGGCGGCGGCTGGAATCCTATTCCAAGGGAATGCGCCAGAAGACCGCGATCGCGCTCGCCCTGCTGCGCGAGGCGCCGATCCTGCTGCTGGACGAGCCGACCTCGGGGCTTGACCCGGTCGCGATCGACGAATTCCACGCCATGGTGAAGGCGCTCGCCAGCGCCGGGCGCACGGTCCTCATGGTGACTCACGACGTCTATGGCGCCTGCCAGGTCGCCGACCGGGTCGGGTTGCTGCGCAGCGGGCGGCTCGTGGGCAGCTTCGCGGCTGAGCCGGGCGGGCGGATCGATACCGAGACGGTCCACGCCGCCTTTGCCGAACGGACCGTCCCATGAGTGCGTTGACCCGCATCGCGCGCGAGGAATGGCGGCTGTGGGCACGCTCGCGCGTTGTCCTTATCGCGGGAGTGACCGTCGCCGTGCTGGTCGCTCTCACCAGCCTTCTCACCGCCCAGCGCGTCACCGACGAGATCGAACGCCGCGCGGCGCGCCAGGCGAGCGCGGAGGCGACCTTTCTCGCCCAGCCAGACCGGCATCCCCACCGCATGGTCCATTACGGCCATTACGCCTTCCGCACGCCCCCGCCGCTTGCCGCGTTCGATCCGGGAGTCGATGCTGTGACCGGCCAGTCGATCTTTCTCGAAGGGCACCGGCAGAACACCGCGATGTTCGCCGACACCCGCGCGGGCGCGGACCTTGGCGGGTTCGCCGCGCTCACTCCGGCGAATATATACCAATTGCTCCTGCCGCTGCTTCTCATCGTCATCGGCCACGCGCTGGTCCTGCGCGAACGCGAAAGCGGAACGCTGGCGGTGCTGCTCGCCCAGGGTCACAGCGGACTCGCGCTGGCAGGCGGCAAGGCGCTGGCGCTCGCAGGGGTGGCGGGCGTGTTCCTCGTGCCGGTCGCGGCGCTTGCCGGTTATGCCGCCGCTGCGGGCGAGCCGCCGCTGACCGCGGCGGTGATGGTCGCTGGCCATGCGCTCTACCTTGCCGTGTGGGGCGCGCTGGTGCTGGCGGTTTCGCTGTGGGCGCGCCAGCGCAGCGTGGCGCTCGCGGTGCTGGTCCTCGCATGGCTCATGGTCGCGCTCATCGTCCCGCGGATCGGCATCAACGCGGGCAGCGCCGCAATCGATGCGCCGGGCAAGATCGAAAGCGATCTCGTCATGCTTGCCCAGCAGCGCGCGCTCGGCGACGGGCACAATGCCGCCGACCCGGCGTTCGAAGCGCTGCGCAAACAGGTTCTCGACCAGTACGAAGCCGAAAATGTCGAACAGCTGCCTGTCAATTGGCGCGGCGTGGTGGCGAGCCATTCCGAGGCGAAGCTGACCGCCCTGATGAACGATTTCTCCGAAAGCCGGATGCGGCTCGAAGCCCGCCAATCGCGGATCGTGACGCTGTTCGGCCTTGCCTCACCGACCCTCGCACTGGGCGCGGCCTCGCGCACGCTGGCGGGCACCGATCTTGCGACCCACCACCGTTTCCTGCGCGAAAGCGAAGCGCTGCGGTTCGATTTCGTCCAGGCGCTCAACGATCTGCACGCGAACGGCCTCGCCTATGCCGACGACATCGCGCGCAGTTCCGATCCCGAGGCGGAGCAGCGCACGCGCATCAACGCCTCGGCATGGGGCCTGCTCGACACCTTCCGTTTCGAACCCGATCCGGCCGCGACCCGCGTCGACCGCGCCGCGCTGCCGCTGGCGATGCTGCTGGGCTGGCTGGCGCTGCTCGGGGGCGCGATCGTGCTGGGTGCGCGCAGGCTTTCGCCATGAACGGCGTCGTGCGCGAGGCGCGCTTCATGCTGCGGGACCGGGGCGCGCTCATGTGGATCGCGCTCGCCTTGCTGCTGTCGGCCGCGGCTACGGCTTTCGGCATCGCCGAGGTGCGCGAACAGCGCGCCACCATCGCGACGCTGCTGGAGGAAGACGCGCAGGACCGCGCCGATGCGCTGGCTGGTCAATCGGACTGGGGCGGCGCTGCCTATGCTGCCTTCCACCTGACCTACGCCCCTCCTTCCGACCTCGCTTTCGCCGCGCTCGGCCAGCGCGATACCGCGCCGTGGCTGCACCGTGTGCGGATGCTCGCGCTCGAAGGCCAGATCCACGAAGCCGATACGAAGAACGCCGATTTCGGGCTGATCGGCCGGTTCGATTTCGCCTTTCTCGCCGCCTCGGTCGCGCCGCTGCTGCTGATCCTGCTGCTGCACGATCTTCGCGCCGGCGAGCGGGCGACGGGGCGGCATGACCTGCTGGTGGCGACGGCTGGAAGAGGCGAAGGGCTGTGGCTGGCGCGGGCGCTGGTGCGCTTCGCGGCGCTCGCTCTGGCGCTGCTGGTGCCGTTCTGGGCGGGCGCTGCGATCGAAGGCGCGCCGTTCGCGTCGGTGCTGGCCGCAAGCGCGCTGGTGCTCGGCGCGCTCGCCGTGTGGTGGCTGATCGTGGAAGCGGCCGCACGCAGGCAAGCGAGCCCGTCGGTCCTGCTCGCCGCGCTGGTCGGCGCCTGGCTCGCGCTTGCGCTGCTTTTGCCGGCAGGTGCGAAGGCCGCGATCGAGGCGAGCCACGCGGTGCCTGACGGGGCGGAAATCCTGCTGCTCCAGCGCGAGGCGGTGAACGATGCCTGGGACCTGCCCAAGGACGCGACGATGGAGCCGTTCCTCGCCCGTCATCCGGAATGGCGCGAGTTCGCCGCTGTCGACAGGCCGTTCGAGTGGAAATGGTATTATGCCTTTCAGCAGGTCGGCGACCAGCACGCGGAGCCCGTCGCCGAGGCTTACCGCGAAGGCCGCCTCGCCCGGGATCGGGCAGCCGGGATCGCCGCGATCCTGTCGCCCGCCGCGCTGGTGGAGCGCGGGTTCGAGCGGCTCGCCCGGACCGATACAGGCGCGATGATCGCCTATGAGGACGCGGTGCGGGATTTTCACGCGCGATTGCGGGCGTTCTACTATCCGCTGCTGTTCCGCGACCCGCCCTACGATCCGCTCGCCTTCGAACGGCTGCCGCGTTACGAGCCGGCGCGGTGAGAATCCTGCGGATCATCCTCGTTGCCCTGCTGGCCCTGACCGGACAGGCGCTTGCCGCTGCTGGGGGCGAGCCTTTCGCGATCGCCGATCAACGCATTGCGCCGGGCAGCCGCGCGGATTTCCGGATCAAGGTGCCCGAAGGAGGCGACGGCGCGACCTTCATCCCGGTGACCGTTATCAACGGGGCCGAGCGGGGGCCGGTGCTGGCGATGGTCGCGGGCGTTCACGGTTTCGAATTCGCTCCGATCCTTGCGGCGGAAAGGCTGGCCGGACGGCTGGACCCGGAAAGCCTTTCGGGCACGCTGGTGATCGTGCGCGTCGCCAACATTCCCGGGTTCGAAGGCCGTTCGCCCAACGTCAATCCGGTCGACCGCAAGAACCTCAACCGGGTGTTTCCGGGCGATGCGAAAGGCACCCAGACCGAACGCATCGCCGGTCTTCTCGCCCGCGAAGTGGTCGCGCGCAGCGATTTCCTGATGGACGTGCACAGCGGCGATGGGGCGGAATTCCTCGATGCCTTCATCGGGGTCTATGGCGGGCCGCTGGCGAGCGATTTTCCGCTCGCGCTAAAGGTCGCGCGCGGCTTCGGTTTTCCGAACATCGTGCGCTATTCCATGGAAAGCCAGGAACAGGTCGATCGCGGACGCTCGCTCAACCGGCAGGGCGTCGCGGCAGGAAAGCCCACGATCCTCGTCGAGATCGGCCAGAACGGCAGCCGCGATCCTGCCCATGTGGCCGCGATAACCCTCGGGGTCGAGAATGCTCTTGAAACCCTGGGAATGGTCGAGCGGGCTGGTGGCGCGGGACAGCTTGCGGAGCCTCGCCTGTTCGAAGGCACGGTTTCGGTCACGGCATCGCATGATGGCCTCTTCCATCCCGTCGCCGCTTCTGCGCGCGCGCTGGCGAAGGGTGAGCTGATCGGCATAATCAGGGATTACGCGGGCCGGGAGGTCGAGCGGCTGGTCTCCCCGGTCGAAGGCTACGCGCTTTACGGCATAACCGGTCCGCCCGTCGAAGCAGGCGACGGGGTCGTCACCATAGCCATACCGACCCGGGCGTTCTGACCGAAGCGTTTCCCGAGAGCGGGCTGCGGCTCATGCCGGATCCGGCAGCGTGCGGATTTCCGTTCGTTTTTCGCGGTCGGGGCGGGGGCGCTCACATTTCCTCGTGAACCTGGCCATAGGCGAGGAGCGCGAACAGTCCGGATCCGCCGATGATGTTGCCGACAAGGACAGGCAAGAGCATCGACCCGACCGCGCGGAACGGTTCGAGACGACCTTCGAGCACCAGCGCGAACAATTCGGCCGAACCGGTGATGACATGGGTAAAGCCCCCGATCACCATCAGCGCCGTGAATGCGGCGATGACGAACATCTCGAAACCTTTCGCGGAAGGCAGCATCCAGACGATCGCGGCGATGTACAGCCCTCCCGGTATGCCCTGGACGAGGCATTCGAGTGGGGAGCGCTCGAGATAATGCGCCGCGACTTCGATCATGCCCGCCTTGTGCTCGGGCGAGACCATCGGGAGTTCGTTCACGAGAAGCGCGCTGGCCCCCGTTCCGACCATGTTCGCGATCAGGACGACCGCCCACAGGCGCGCGATCTGCCGCAGTAGGCGAACGCTCGGCTTCTGGAGAAACGGAAGCAGCACCGTGATCGTGTTCTCGGTGAACAGCTGCAGGCGCGACAGGATGACGAGGATGAAGCCGAGCGTATAGCCGAGCGCAGCGAGCAGGTTTCGGTAGGGATGGCCAGCCAGCTCGGTGTGGAGGATGCCCTGCGCTAGGAACGAGGTCGAAAGGACAATCCCGGCCGCGACCCCGGACCACCACAGCGAAGCGGTCGGACGGCGGAGCTCCTCGGCTCCTTCGCGGCGGACGATCGCGTAGATGGTCGGCGAGGTGAGGCGTTGATGTTCGACGACATCCTGCCTCTCTTCCTGGGAAAGATGCGATTCCTCGCGCTTATCCTGATTATCGCCCATCTATCGGCGCCCGCGCGCCCGTTCCTTGTCATGAAGCCCGAGGGACAATCGGGAATAGCCATGCATCTCGCCCCTGTCCAACCGGCCTAGCGAGCAAGGAGGCCGCGAAAAATCACATATCCGGGTGCGCAGCCTTCTTTCGGCGCAGCATCGATACCCGTCTTTCAAGAGCGATCGGTTTCGCCTTCCGGCTCTCAGAACCCGCCTTTCTGCGATCGAATGATCTTTGCGACCTTCGCCGGTTCCACCGGCTTTTCGCAGCGGGGAATTGCGCGGAATCGCGCTGGAACCTGGGCAAAGTCGTAGCCCGTGGCGAAGGCGAAGGGGATGTTCAGTTCAATGAGCCTGTCCGCAAGAGGGAAGACCATCTCGCCGCCCAGGTTGATGTCGAGAAGGGCGAAGTCGATCGGCCCCTTGTCCTTCATCGCCTCGACGGCCTCGTCCACCCTGGCCACGGGCCCGACCACCTGCGCACCCGCATCCAGGAGTTCCTGCTCGATGTCGGTTGCCAGAAAATATTCGTCCTCGACGACAAGGATCGTGATGCCCGGCAGGATATCGTCATCCATCGACAGCATCCGCCTCACTCCCCAGCGCTTATCGGAACGGCGATCCGGCAGCGCACTCCGTCCCTTGCCATCACATAGCTTGTGCGGGCCCCCAGCTGGTAGGGCAGCGCGCGCTCTATCAGTTCCCGGCCGAGGCCGGAGCCGTCGCCGTTTTCGCGGGCGGCGTTCATCGTGACACCTGTTTCGAGCCAGTCGACGAGGAGTTCGCGCTGGCTATCCGTTTCGCAGGCTTCGATCCGCCAGCGCACCGCCAGGTTCGCACCGTCCTGAGCGAGCGCGCCGTATTTCCTCGCATTGGTCGCGAGTTCGTGCAGCGCCAGGGCCAGCGTCTGGACGCTCGATGCAGGCAGACGGATGGTACGAGGCCCTTCGAGCGAGACGCGCGAGGTATCCGCATCCATCGCGGTGAGTTCGCTTTCGAGCAGTTTGTGAAAGCTGATCCTTTCGTTTTCCCCGAGGCGGGATACGAGCCGCTGGACACGCCGCAGAGCATCGAGGCGCAGGGCGAACCGTTTCCTGAAATCCGGAAGGTCCGCGCTTCGACGCATGAGGCTCTGGGCTACCGACTGAACGACCCCTATGAGATTGAGCGTGCGATGCTGAAGTTCTCCGATCAGCAATGCCTTGCGCTCTTCGAGCCAGCGCCTTTCGCTGACGTCGAGCACGGCGCCGATCATCCGGCTGGGCTTGCCGCTGGCGTTTCTGAAGAACCGGCCCCGGGCATTCAGCCAGCGCACCTCGCCGCCGGGATGCACGACCCGGAATTCCTGTTCGAAGATTTCGCCGCCTTCCCGAGCGCGGTCGAGCGCGGCCTCGGTTTCCTGCCGGTCGTCGGGATGAAGCCGGTCGGCCCACACTTGGTAACTGGGTTCCACTTCGCCGGGTCCATAGCCTTCCATCTCGAAATGCTCGTCCGACCAGTGCACCTGGCCGGTGTCGATGTCCCAGTCCCACAGGCCGATCTTGCCGACCTCGATCGCCGCCTCCAGCCGCTGTTCGCTTTCACGCAGGGCGGCATCGGCCCGGGCGCTGTCCATCGCTGCCCAGGTGCGCTCGGCCGCCTCCTCGACCAGCGCGATTTCGCCTGCCGTCCATGCGCGCGGGCGGGCCGAAACCGCGACCATCGAGTGAAGCGGCGTTCGCTGTGCCCTGCGGGCCATCGTCGCCACTGTTGCGCGCAAGCCGAGAGCCGCGCTGCTCGCCTTTTCGCCTTCGCCGACCCCTTTTCTTTCGGAATTGTAGTCGACCACCAGCGTCCCTTCTCTGGTCCGCTCCCAGGAGAGAGGGAAATCCGACAGTCGAACCATGTCCGGCAGCGGCGCCACTTTCTCGTTTCCGATCTGGTAAGGGATGTCTGCTGCGTCGTCGGCGGGGCGGTAGGCCGTGACATAACAGCGGTCGAGCTTCAGATGCTCGAACACCATGCTGATCGCCCGCCCGGCGATGGCGTCGGCATTGGTTTCGCCGCGCAGGGCATCGGAGAACCGCAGCAGGAATGCCTGGCGCTCTTCCCTCTCGCGCAGGGCCAGCTCGGCCTTGAGGCGTTCGGTCACCTCGATCGCGGTGTTCAGGATTCCCGCCGGTTTCCCGCTTTCGTCCCGCAGCGGGCTGAAGGAATAGTCGAACCAGGCTTCCTCGGGTTCGCCGCGCCGCAGCAGCGAGAATTTCGCAGCCTCGTAGCGCATCGATTCCCCCGCGACGGCGCGGGCTACGAGAGGTGCGATGGCGTCGCGGGCCTCGCTCCACAAATCGAGGAAAGGGCGGCCGAGCGCTTCGGGTTTCCTGCCGAGAAGGGGGCGATAGGCATCGTTGTAGATGGTAATGAGGTCCGGTCCCCATCCCATCACCATCGGAAAGGGATTGTCGAGCACGCCGGTCACCGCGCTGCGCAGCGCAAGCGGCCATTGCCCGAGCGGCCCGAGCGGCGTGGCGCTCCAGTCATGCGCCCGGATGCGAGCGGGCATCTCGCCTGCGTGCTGCAACCAGTCGGGAGCGGGGGAAGAATTCATGGGCTTTCATTAGCGGTTCGGCCGCTGCGATGCCAACAAGTGTGCCCTCAACGGCTCTTTCGCCGGGACGACACGTGCATGGGGGCGGTCGCCTCTTCGCCGCGCAGCGTCCCGGCCCGGGAGCCGCTTCCCATCTCGCCGCCCGGCGGTTCGCGTCTAGCCCAGCACCTGCGCGAGGAACGCATCCACCGCTCGCGTCTGCGCTTCGCCCGCCTCGGTGCCGAGTTCGCGGTTCATGCGGCCATGGTCGGTGCCTGAAATGGCGACCGCTTCGGCCTTCGCGCCCGCTGCCGACAGCCGCCGGGCCAGCATCTCCGATTGCTCGCGCGATTCCGCGCGGTCCTCGACATGAAGCGCGAGCCAGTTGGCCGCATCCTTCCCGCCGACATGAGTGACGGGTGAGAGCGCGGTCTGCACGGCCTTATCGGCGGTGAAGGCGTTGTAGTATATCTGCCAGAGCTCGGGCGCCGCGGAGGCCATCTGGGCTGTCACATCGTATCCTGCCCCGTCGAGCAGGACGACGCCCCGGATCGCGTCGAAGGCGTCGCCTGCATATTTCGGATCGGTCGCCACCAGTGCCGCGAGATGCGCGCCCGCGCTGTGGCCCATGATCACGATCCGCTCGGGATCGAAACCGATCGCGCCGGACTGTCCGCGCAGCGCCCGCAGGGCCGCACCGATGTCCCCGGCCTGCTCCGCCACGCTCACATCGGGCACCAGCCGGTATCCCGTCGACGCGAAGTAATACCCTTGCGCGTTCAGATGCGCCGGCTTCACCTGCACCAGCTTGTGGCTTCCCATCCGCCAGCCGCCGCCATGGATGAACAGCACCAGCGGCAGCGGATCGACTGCGCCCTCGGGTTCGTAGACATCGACCTGCTGGCGCGAATCCTCCCCGTAGAGAACGCTGCGTGTCGGTTTCGCCGCCGGGCGCAGGCCCTCGGGACGGGTTTCGAGCGCGCCCTGACGACCGCGCGCCTCGATCCGGGCGCGCAACTCGGCCTTGCATTCATCGGGGATCTCGGCCCGCCGCTCGCGCAGGCAGGCGCGGAATGCCGCGCGGTCGGCTTCGTCCACCTCGTAGCACAGCGCGATCAGCTCCTCGCGACAGTTTTCGGACAGGCGGCCCGCGCGCTGCTGCGCGAGGATCGGCGTCGCGGCGAGCGCACCAGCCACGAGGGCGGCGAGCGCGGCTGTGAATTTCGTCATGCTGACCCCTTTTGCTTGCCTCTATCGCTTTAACGCGCGCTTCGCCGCCACCCTTCGCCCGCCCGGGGAGCGAGTGCAAGCAAGCACCGCGGCAAGGCTCGCGCAATGACCGCAGCGGGGCGCCTCCGGCGGTGCTTGCCCTTGGCTGCCCAAGCGCCTAACCCCGCCCGGTTTGCGCGCCCGAGCCGGGCGCGGCCGAGAGGACTCGCAAAGGACATACATGGCCAACGTCACCGTGATCGGCGCCCAGTGGGGCGATGAAGGCAAGGGCAAGATCGTCGACTGGCTGGCGAGCCGCGCCGATGCCGTCGTGCGGTTCCAGGGCGGGCACAATGCGGGCCACACGCTCGTCATCGACGGGACCACCTACAAGCTTTCGCTCCTGCCTTCCGGTATCGTCTCGGGCACGATGAGCCTCATCGGCAACGGCGTCGTGCTCGATCCCTGGGCGCTGCGCGACGAGGTCGGCAAGCTCGAAGGGCAGGGGGTGAAGATCGATGACGACAATCTCGCCATCGCCGACAATTGCCCGCTGATCCTGCCGCTGCACCGCGACCTCGACGCGCTGCGCGAAGGCGCTGCGGGCAAGGGCAAGATCGGTACGACCGGGCGCGGGATCGGCCCTGCCTACGAGGACAAGGTCGGCAGGCGGGCGATCCGCGTTTGCGACCTCGCCCATCTCGACACGCTGGAGCCGCAGCTCGACCGGCTGTGCGCGCATCACGATGCGCTGCGGGCAGGCTTCGACCAGCCGCCGGTCGACCGCGCGGAGCTGCTCGAACAATTGCGCGATGTCGCCCCCTTCGTGCTGCGTTTCGCCCAGCCGGTGTGGAAACGGCTCAAGAAGATCAGGAAGGCCGGGGCCAAGGTGCTGTTCGAGGGCGCGCAGGGCGTGCTGCTCGATGTCGACCACGGCACCTATCCCTTCGTCACCAGTTCGAACACGGTGAGCGGGACGGCGGCGAGCGGAAGCGGGCTCGGGCCCAACGCGACCGGCTTCGTGCTCGGCATTGTCAAGGCCTACACCACCCGCGTCGGTTCCGGGCCTTTCCCGACCGAACTCGACGACGAAACCGGCAAGTCGCTGGGCGAGAGGGGGCACGAATTCGGCACTGTCACCGGGCGCCAGCGGCGCGTCGGCTGGTTCGACGCGGTGCTCGTGCGCCAGACCTGCGCGATCAGCGGCGTGACCGGCATCGCGCTGACGAAGATCGACGTGCTCGACGGGCTCGACAAGGTGAAGATCTGCACCGGTTATCGCCTGCGCGGCAATGTCTACGACTACCTTCCCAGCCATGCCGGCGACCAGGCCAGCGTCGAGCCGATCTATGAGGAGATGGAAGGGTGGCGCGAAAGCACTGCGGGCGCGCGCAGCTTCGCCGATCTTCCGGCCAATGCGGTCAAGTACATCCAGCGCGTGCAGGAGCTGATCGAATGCCCCGTCGCGCTGGTCTCGACCAGTCCCGAGCGCGACGACACGATCCTCGTGCGCGACCCGTTCGAGGATTGAGCCGAACGGGCAAGTGCCGGGGGTCGCCCCCAATTGAACGGTAACCGGCGCGGCTGTATGGTGCGCAGCCATGCGACGCCTGATCTCAGCGGTCCTGCTGGTCATCCTTGCCGCCTGTTCCGGTCCTGCGGAAGAGGTCGTGCGCGCGCCGAGCGAGGGGATCACCGCCGCGCGCAGCCCGGCCTCGCGCGAGTTGCCGCCGGGCCGTGCGCTGGTCGCGGACTACCTTCTGGTCGACAAGTCGGAACGGCTTCTGGTTGCCTACAGCAGGGGCGAGCCGATCCGCGCCTATCGCGGCCTCGCATTCGGTGACGCGCCGATGGGGCACAAACGGTTCGAAGGCGACGAGCGCACTCCGGAAGGGATCTACAGCATCGACTGGCGCAATCCCAACAGCCGCTATCACCTGTCCCTGCGCATCTCCTATCCCAATGCCGACGACCGCGCTTTCGCCGCGCTTTACGGGCGTTCTGCTGGCGGCGACATCTTCATCCACGGCCAGCCGAACGGCTATCCCGGACCGCCTCTGCCCGGCGATTGGACCGATGGCTGCATCGCGCTCTCGAATGCCGAGATCGAGGAACTCTGGCGGCTCGTTCCCGACGGCACCCCGATCGAAATCAGGCCCTGAAGCGGCCTGAACCCGCCCCGGCGTCAAGCGGTCGGGACGGCTGTTGGACTTGACATGATCGCGCTTTGTTCTAATTTCGTTCCGGTCAGGCAGAAGGGGCGATTCGATGAGTGCGACAGATTTTGCATATGACCTCGCCAGCGATGCGGCGGGGCTTCCCTCTCGCATCGCCGTTTTCGCCGATGGCACGGCAGGACGCCGCGAAATGCTCGGCGATCTTGCCGGTGCGGGCTTTCGGACGATCGACGGGGGCGCTCTCGATACGCTGCTCGGCGGGCCGATCACTTTGCTGGGCGATGTCGTTCTGGTCGATTGCCCCGCCGTCGATGCGCAGCACTTTGCCGCGCTCGCCCGCCTCGACATGCGCGTCGCGCAGTCGGGTGCCCGGCTGATCGTTTCGACCTCGATGGAGGCGCTCGACGACGTGTTCGCCGCGCTCGAGCAGTGCGAACCTCAGATCCTCGTCACGCCCAGCCGGGCAGAGCGGGTCGTGGCCGTAGGCCGCGTCATGGCCGAGATCGCCGATCCGCGCGTGCGCGAAATGACCGAAGAGGACCGCCTCAGCCTGCTGCGCCTTTCGCAGCAGGTCGAAGCGATCGCGAGCAAGCTCGATGGGCTTTCGGGCAGCGGCCGCTTTGCCGGGCCGCATGGGCAGGCCGACACTGCGGGGGAGGGCAGGTCCTTACCCGATACGCGCGCCCACCAGCCTTCGAGCCCGGCCCGGCTGTACGATTCCCAAAGTCCCCCGCTCCCCGATCCGCGCATGGTGCGCAGGATCATCGCCGGCCGGCAGGCGCGTGCGCGGTTCTTCGATGGCGCGCTTTTCGCCGATCCGGCCTGGGACATGCTGCTCGACCTCACCGCTGCCCATGGAGAAGGGCAGAAGGTTTCGGTGACCTCGCTGTGCATCGCTGCGGACGTGCCAGCGACAACGGCGCTGCGCTGGCTGGGGCAGATGGTCGAAACCGGTATCTTCCGGCGGATCGCCGACGAAACCGACCGCCGACGCGCCTTCATCGCGCTGAGCGATGCCTCGATAGAGGCGATGTCGCGCTATTTCGCCGAAGTCGAGGTGCCGCTGGCGCAGGCCGCCTAGTCAGGATTCCCGCCAGTATCGCGGCGCAGGATAACCGTCATCCCTGCCGGGTCTGCGCTGCCGTCCGGATAAGCGCATCGCGGCCCTTCCGAAGAACGGCAGGACAAACGATCGCAGGTTATCCGCCGCGCATCTGCGCGGGCCCGGGCGAGGATCGCAGGCGCGATCCCCGGATCGGCGCAGACCGTGTCGGCCTCGCCAAGCATCCGGGCCTGTCTCACGGTGAGGTCTTCGGGATCATCGCTTCGGATGGTGAATTCGGCAAGGGTGGGAGGCCGCGGCGTGCCGCTTGCCTCGAGCCAATCGCCAACCCGCTCGTGCGAGGCGGGATCGAGCACATCGAGCGCACCACCTTCGCACAGCGCCGCATCGAGCGCGCGGCGGCGTTCGGCAGCGTCGGGGAACCTATCTCGCAGGCGGGCGCGGGATGCGAACAGCGCATCGGCAAGCCTGCCCAGCCGATCGGGAAGAATCCGTTCAAGCCGCAGGCGCAGGTGCTTCGCAAGGCCGGCCGAAGCTCCCCCGGTGCCGACCGCGATCAGGACGGGTTTGCGGTCGAGCAGGCTCGGCGTGGTAAAATCGCACAATTCTGGCCGGTCGACGACATTCACAAGCATTCCTGCACAGCGCAGGTTGATCGCCGCCGCCTCGCAGGCCTTCGCGTCCTCGTGCGCGACAAAGGCGATGCGCACCCCCTCGTCTATGGCGCGCTGCATGTCCTCGACAATTATCCCGCCCGCACGCTGCACAAGCCGCCGCTTGGGTTCGGCCGCCTGCCCTTCGCCCAGCACCAGGACCTTCTGACCCTCGATCCGGTGAAACAGCGGGAGGCTTTCAAGTTCGGCCATGTCAGCGGGCGGGCATCAGAGCCATTCGGGAACGCGCTCCGCATCCATGATCGCAGCAGCCTCGATCCGGTCGGCAACGACGGCGTAGCGGTCGCCATCGACCAGCACTTCGGCGACGAAACCGCGCGAATTGTAGGACGACGCCATGGTCGCGCCATAGGCGCCGGCAGTGCGGAACACGGCGAGTTCGCCCGCTGCGAGCCGGTCGCATTCGCGGCCCATTGCAAAGGTATCGCCGGTCTCACAGATGGGCCCGACGATATTCGCGGTCATGTTCTCGCCCGAAGGCTCGACCCCGACGAAGTCATGATACGCGCCGTAAAGTGCCGGCCGCGCGAGGTCGTTCATCGCTGCATCCACGATCACGAAGGGATGATTGAGCCCGCGCTTCACCCGCACCACCCGCGTCAGCAGAACGCCCGCATTGCCCGCGATCACCCGGCCGGGTTCGAAGATCAGGGTCACGCCCCAGCCCTTCGTCACCCGCGCGACCATTGCCCCGTATTCCGCCGGGCTCGGCAATTCCTCGCCGCGCTTGTAAGGCACGCCCAGACCACCGCCGAGATCGACATGGGTGATCGTATGGCCCGCCCCGCGCAGCGCCTCGATCAGTTCGCCGAGCTTGCCGAAGGCGCGTTCGAGCGGGGCTAGGTCGGCAAGCTGGCTGCCGATATGGACCGCGATCCCGCGCATCTCGACGCCCGGCAGGCCTGCAAGCTGGCCGAATATCTGCCCGGCCTCGTCGATCGGCACGCCGAACTTGTTGTCGGCCTTGCCGGTCGAGATCTTGTCATGGGTCCCGGCATCGACATCGGGGTTCACTCGCAAGGCGCAGCGCGCGCACATGCCCATCGCTTCGGCGATCGCGGCGAGCTCCTCGCCTTCCTCGGCGCTTTCGATATTGAACTGGCCGATCCCCGCTTCGAGCGCGGCGGCGAGTTCGGCTGCGGTCTTGCCCACACCCGAGAAGACGATCTTTTCGGGCGCGATCCCCGCCGCGAGCGCGCGGCGCATCTCTCCCACCGACACGACATCGGCGCCATATCCCTGGCCCTTGAGCACCTTGAGAACGGCGAGATTGGGATTGGCCTTCACCGCAAAGGCGATGAGCTTGTCCGGCACGCCGTCCAGCGCCTCGCGAAAGACGCGGGCGTGGCGTTCCAGCGTTGCGCGGGAATAGACATAGACGGGCGTGCCGACTTCCTCCGCGATGCGCGGCAGGGGAATGTCTTCGGCATGCATGACGCCGTTCTTGTATGCGAAGTGGTCCATGATCGTGTTCGTTTCGCAATAGGCCTATTCGGGCGGAAGATCGAAGGGGTCGTCCTCGCGTTCCTCGGAGCGGCGGCGCAGTTCCACCGAGCGTTCGGGCGCGGCGAGCGCATCGAGTTCGAGCAATTCCTCGGCATCGAGCCGGGCGGGCGCGCCGTAGGGCGCAGGCGGGAGCGTCTCGCCCGGCGGCGGGGTGAGCGGTGCGCTCGCCCCGCATCCCGCGAGGGCACCGGCCAGCGCGGCGATACCCATGCCGAATCCAATGCGCCTCATTCGCCCGCCTCGCCGGTCAAGGTTTCCATGCCGAGCGCCGCGCGCGCCCGATCGACCTGCATACGCACCTGTTCGGGCGCGGTTCCGCCATAGGAGGCGCGCGCGGCGACCGAGGCATCTACCGAAAGCGCGTCGAACACGCGCTCGTCGATCCGTTCGTCGATCGCGGCGAGGTCGGCCAGCGGCACTTCGTTGAGCGCAAGGCCGCGCGCATCGGCGAATTTCACGACCGCGCCGGTCACGTGATGCGCTTCGCGGAAGGGGATCCCCGCCTCGCGCACCAGCCAATCGGCTAGGTCGGTCGCAGTGGCATAGCCCATCTCGGCCGCCTGCCGCATCCGCGCGGTGACGAAGGTCGCATCGGCGATCATGCCGGTCATCGCCGCGATCGACAGCGCCATCAGCGACGCCGCCTCGAACACCGGCGGCTTGTCGTCCTGCATGTCCTTCGAATAGGCGAGCGGCAGGCCCTTCATCGTCACCATCAGCGCGGTCGCGCAGCCGATCACCCGGCCCGCATGGCCGCGCACCAGTTCGGCGGCATCCGGGTTCTTCTTCTGCGGCATGATAGAGGAGCCGGTCGAAAGGCTGTCGGGCAGGCGCACGAAACCGAAGGGCTGGCTCGCCCACAGCACCAGTTCCTCGGCCAGGCGAGAGAGGTGGAGGGCACACGCGCTGGCGGTGAACAGGTAATCGAGCGCGAAATCCCGGTCCGACACGGCGTCGAGCGAATTGGCCGTGGGCCGGTCGAAGCCCAGCGCCTCGCTGGTGATCTCGCGGTCGATCGGAAAGCCGGTCCCGGCGAGCGCAGCGGACCCCAGCGGGCATTCGTTCAGCCGATCGCGCGCATCGGCAAGGCGCGAACGGTCGCGCCGGAACATCTCGTAATAGGCCATCAGGTGATGGCCGAGCGTCACGGGTTGTGCGGTCTGAAGATGGGTGAAGCCGGGCATGATGGTGGCGGCGTGTTCGCCCGCGCGGGTGACGAGCGCGCGCTGGAGCGCAGCGAGCCCGGCATCCATTTCGTCCAACGCCTCGCGCACCCAGAGCCGGAAATCGGTCGCCACCTGGTCGTTGCGGCTGCGCGCCGTGTGGAGGCGCCCCGCGGCCGGCCCGATCAGTTCGGCGAGCCGGGCCTCGGTCGTCATGTGGATGTCCTCGAGGTCCCAGTTCTCTGGCACGCCGTCGCGCTCGTATTCGTGGGCGATTGCGGCGAGCCCGTCGCTGATCGCGCGCGCGTCCTCGGCCGAGACGATGCCCTGCGCCGCGAGCATGGCGACATGCGCTTCGGAGGCCGCGATGTCCTGCCGCCAGAGCGCCTTGTCGAAGGGAATCGAGGCGTTGATTTCGCGCATGATCGCGCTAGGGCCTTCGGCGAACCTGCCGCCCCACATCGCGTTGCCGCCGCCTGCCGCAGCGTTCCCGCCGGGGCGGGCGGAAGCCTGAGAGGTACCCGATATGTTGCGTTTCTCGTTCATTCTGGCCGCGATGGTCCTTGCGCTTGGCGGCTGCGATAGGGCGCGCGAGGGCGAGGCGCAACCAACGAACGCCCCGCAGGCGGCGGAAGGGGACGATACCACGGCGCTCGCCGGAGTCGTCTCGCGCGATCAGGCGGGGGAGCCGCTGCCCGAATTCACGGTCACCGATCCCGCCGGCAATACGCTCGACCTTGCCAGTCTCGAAGGAAGGCCTGTCCTGCTCAACCTGTGGGCGACGTGGTGCGCGCCCTGCGTGGTCGAGATGCCGATGCTCGATGCGCTGGCGCAGGATATGGCGGGCGAGCTGAGGGTGGTGACGGTCAGCCAGGACATTCGCGGGGCGGAAAAGGTCGAGCCCTTCTTCGACGAGCGCGGGTTCGAAAGGCTCGAACCGTGGCTCGATCCCGACAGCGAACTGGCCGTGCGGATGAGCGAGGGCGGCCAGCTGCCGCTCACCGTGCTTTACGATGCACAGGGGCGCGAGGTGCTGCGGATCGCTGGCGGGTATGAATGGGACGGCGAGGAGGCGCGCGCGCTCATCGGGGAAGCGTTGGGCGGCTAGGCGAGGGTTCGGCCCTGCGCCCCGGAGTGATCCGGCCGAAATCGCCACGCGGACGGTCCGGAAACTGGTGGGCGATGACAGGCTCGAACTGCCGACCCTCTCGGTGTAAACGAGATGCTCTACCAACTGAGCTAATCGCCCTCTTGCGAGAGGGATGCCGATTAGGCTTAGGTATCGAGGTGGTCAAGCACGGGTCTTCGATCGCTTGCCACCAGTCGCCGGGGAGCGATGATGGCTTCCCTGCGCCGGGCAAGTCACCGCGGAGAGGGGCATGCGGATTTGGCATCTGGGTTTCTGGTTCGCCGCGCTGCTCGGGCTGAGCGCGCAGGCGGGGGCCGGCGGGACGACCGGGGACGGCGAGACGATCCTGCTCGATGACGTGAGCGTGCTCCACCTCGACGAGCCGGGCGGCCGGATCGAGACCGGGCGCTCGATCCTGATCGCCGACGGACGGATCGCGCGGATAGAGGCCTCATCGCTGACAGCGCCGGCGGGTGCGCGCATGATCGAGGGCAATGGCCGCCTCGTCATGGCGGGCCTTGCCGACATGCATGTCCATGTCTGGGACGAAGCCTCGCTCGGTGCCTATCTCGCGGCAGGGGTCACGACAATCCGCAACGCTTCGGGCATGCCGTTCCACCTGCGGCTCGCCCGGCGGATTTCGAGCGGCAAGATGCCGGGTCCGAGGCTGGTCACGACCGGTCCGATCCTCAACAGCCCCGGCCCCAATGCGCAGGTCAATCATCACATGGTGGTCACCGCCGAGGAGGCGCGCGCTGCCGTGCGGGCGCACCACGCGGCGGGCTTTCGCAGGCTCAAGGTCTATTCGAACCTCACGCGCACGGCCTATGAAGCGGTGCTGGAGGAAGCGCGCCAGCTTGGCATGACGATCATGGGCCACACGCCCGAGGGTGAGCGGCTGCCGGGCATGCCTCACGAGAAGCCTTTCGCCATCGCTTTCGAAGAGGTGCTGGACGACGGCTTCGTCACTATCGAGCATGTCGAATCCATCGTCTGGCACGGGCTTCGCGATGCGCATGACGATGCGGCGGGCCGTGCCCTCGCGCGGCGGATCGCGCAAGCGGGCGTGCCGGTCGATCCGACCCTGCTCGCTTTCTACAACCTGTTGCAGGTGGCCGAGACGGGAGGCGCCTATCTCGATCGGCCCGGCACCGACAGGCTCAACCCGCTGCTCGTCGCAGCCAGCGGCGCTGAATACGAGCGCTGGTCGAACGAGGACCCCATCCGCCACCGCGCGGCGTTCGAATTCTACAAGGCGATGACGAGGATGCTCCACGAAGAAGGCGTGCTGCTGGTTGCAGGGAGCGATGCGGGAATCTTCACCAACATTCCCGGCACTTCGCTGCTCGATGAACTGCACCTGCTGGTCGAAGCGGGAATCGCGCCCTCCGATGCGCTGCGCATGGCGACGCTGAACGCGGCAAAGGTGCTGGACGAGGAAGGCGAATGGGGCGCCGTTAAGGAAGGCCAGAGGGCCGACCTCCTGCTGCTTGGCGGCGATCCGCGGGGCGATCTGGGCATGCTCGGTTCGCCTGATGCGGTGATCGCGGGCGGGCGGCTGTTCGACCGTCAGGCGCTCGCTGAAATGCAGCGCCGCGCCAGCGCGCACGATCTTGCCCGCACGCAGGCCAATCTCGTCGAGGCGTTCGAGGCGCAGGGGATCGATCCGGCCATCCTCGGCCTTTGATCCGCTGCCCGCTTTCCTTTGCATGCGCTCCACCCTCGTCCTAGGGAGCGGGCGACGAAAAACAGGCACAGGGCTGCGCGATGAAGGTTGAAATGAAGACATGGGCGCAGCTCGGGCTTGCGGGCGCGCTGGCGGGTTCGGGCCTTGCCGGATGCGCGGAGGAAGCCCCCGTCGATACCGATGGCGAAACCGCCGAAATGCAGCCCGGCCCCGCGGGCGAAGGCGGTGAAGCCGGAGAGGGCGGCGAAACCGGAGAGGGCGGCGTCGATTTCGATGCCGCCGCCCGCGATCCGGTGGTCTACCTCACCGCGCTTGCCGTGGCCGAGGCGCATGCGATCGCTGCCTACGACGCCTTTCTTGCCGGAAAGACCGATCCGGCAGCGGAAATGTTCGGTCACCCGGTGTCCGAAGTGCTCGCCGACATGGACCCGGTCTTTGCCGAACTGGGCGTCGCCGATCTGAAGCCGCGCTTCAACGAGGCCTCGCAGGCGGTGCTGTCCGGCCGCGCGGATATCGAGGTGAATGAACGCTATGGCGCGATCCTGGCCGCCATCGAGGAAGCCGGGCGCAAGGCCCCGGACAGTCAGGCGAGCGAGGCCGACATCGCCGCTCGGGTCGCCTCCAACATGATCGACCGCGCGATCGCCATGTACGGCGAGGCGCAGGGTTCCGATCGTTACGAACCCTATCTCGACGGCTACGGTTTCTATCGCGCCGCCGCGAGCGCTTTCGAGGATGCGGAGCCCGCGATCCTCGCCGCAAAGCCCGGTCTCGCCGCGCATATCCGCGAAGCGCTCGACCTGCTGGGCCAGGCCTATCCCGGCGCCGAAAGGCCCGGCACGCTCGCTTTCGAGCGCGGCCGTCTGATCGCCGCGGGCTCGCGCGTGACGCTCGCGCTATAGGCGCGGTGGCCCGATGACGATACCGCGCATCCTCGTTCTCGGCACCGGCGGCACCATCGCCGGGGCGGCGCGTACGCGCACGGGCAAGGCCTATGCCGCAGGCGAGGTGGCGCTTGAGACGATGCTCGGCGAAGCCGGCTCGCTCGAGCTCGAGGCGGAGCTTGTCCCCCGTCCCGTCGCGCGGATCGGCTCGCAGGATATCGGCTGGAAGGAATGGGACGCGCTCCAACGGGACATCGCCGCGGCCCAGGACGACCCCGTGATCGCCGGGATCATCGTCACCCATGGCACCGACACGGCCGAGGAAACCGCCTTCCTGCTCGACCTCACCCTGCCCCCGCGAAAGCCTGTCGTGCTGGTGGGCGCGATGCGGCCCTCGGACGCGGTGGGAAGCGACGGGATGCGCAATTTCGCCAATGCGGTACGGGTGGCTAGCGATCCCGAAAGCGCCGGGCGCGGGGTGCTCGTCGTCATGGCCGACACGGTCTTCGCCGCCGCCGATGTGCGCAAGGCCGCGACCGCGAATATCGACGCGTTCAGGGGCTTTCCGCGCGGGCCGCTGGCGCGCGTCACCCCTTCGAGCCTCGACTGGTTCGCGCCCGCCCACCGCACCGGCAGCCCGGCGCGCTTTGCCTGGCCCGACGCGCTTCCCCGCGTCGCCATCCTGACGGCGGGCGCGGGCATGGATGCAAAGCCTGTCGAAGCGCTGCTCGGCATCGGATGCAAGGGGATCGTGCTTGCCGGGATGGGGCAGGGCAACGCGCCGCGCGTGGTGATCGAGGCGCTTTCAAGGGCAGCCGCAGGCGGCGTGCCAGTGGTCCGTTCGGCCCGGGTCGATGAAGGGATGGTCGATCGCAATGTCGAGGTCGACGACGATGCGCACGGCTTCGTCGCCGCGCGCGCACTTGGCCCCGCCAAGGCGCGAGTGCTGCTGATGGTGCTGATCGCGAACGGGATTACCGACCCCGCCCGGATACAGGCGGCGTTCGACGGACGGTGAGCGGCGGGCGGCGCGCTCCTGTCGATATCCCGCCCGGCGCATTGGAATGCGATGATCCCGGCCCTAGGCTCGGCCCGGCCAGCGCATTGGTGCGGCGGGACGGACACAGGGCAGGTGCGCATGATCGACGGGATGGAGCCGGTACAGGTCGACGAGGCGACCTTCGCGCATATCCGAGTGATCCTTGGCGTGGTCACCTCGCTGGCCATCGCGCGGATACTCAACGGCCTTGCAGGTTTCGCCCAGAACCGGCGGCGCAACACGCCCTATCTCGTCCATACGCTGTGGGCGATTTTCCTGCTTCTGCTGACCGCGCATTTCTGGTGGTTCGAATTCGCGCTCGCCAAGGTCACCTTCTGGCCGTTCGAGACCTATGCCTTCCTCATCTTCTTCGCCTCGCTGCATTTCTTCACGGCGGCGCTGCTGTTTCCCGACCAGCTGGACGAAGGGGCGCCTTACGAAGATTACTTCTTCGAACATCGCGGCTGGTTCTTCGGCTTTCTGGGTGCGCTGTTCCTGTTCGACATGGTCGATACCGCGCTGAAGGGCCCGGCGCACTTCGCCTCGCTCGGAGCGCTCTATCCGGTGCGCCAGGTCTCCTATGCAATCGCCTGCCTTGCCGCGATCCGCTGGGACAATCGCCGGTTCCACCTTGCCCTCGTGATCGCCTTCCTCGTTCTCGAGGCGGCCTGGATAGTCGAGCGATATGCCGACTGAGGGACCCGAAGATCGAGTGAAATTATAATTAAATATTATTCATCGCTCCATTGGCGAAATAAGTTTCTTTCAAATTCATCTCGATCTGTCATCATATAATAAAATTGCAGGCCTAGACAGTGTCGGGTCGCAAGGAAGGAGGGGAGACCTTCATGAGGACGACTTCGATCGAGGGCGCGCTCGGCCCGCTGCTGGTCTTTCTGCTCGCTGCATTTTTCTGCGTGTCGGTTTCCGCGCAGGATGCGCCGCCCGATGAAGTCCTGTTCACCGGCGTCCGCATATTCGACGGATCTTCGGAAACGCTCTCCGATTCGACCGATGTACTGGTGCAAGGCAACACGATTGCGGCGATCGGGGCCGGGGCGAAGGCTTCGGGTGAGGGCGCGATCGTGATCGATGGGCGCGGGCGCACGCTGATGCCCGGCCTGATCGACAACCACGTCCACATGATGTTCAACAGCCTTTCGCCCGCGCAGATGCTCGAACCTGACATGGGCCTTGAAAAGGTGATGCAGCTTTCCGCCGGGCAGGCGCGAGCGATGCTGTTGCGGGGCTTCACCGCGGTGCGCGATGTCGGAGGGCCGTCTTTCGAACTGAAGCGCCTGATCGACAGCGGCCGGGTGATGGGGCCGCGCATATGGCCGTCAGGGCCGATGATCTCGCAGACTTCGGGCCATGCCGATTTGCGCCTGCCGGACGAGCCTTCGCGCCGTTTCACCGGCAAGATCCCGCGCGCCGAGCAGGTCTGGGCAAGCGTCATCGCCGATGGCCGGGCCGAAGTGCTGACCGCGGTGCGCGAGAACCTGCGTTTCGGCGCCAGCCAGATCAAGATCGCCGCGGGCGGCGGGACAAGCTCGGAATACGACCCGCTCGATGTCACGCAATACACGCTCGACGAAATGAAGGCCGCGGTCGATGCGGCCTCCGACTGGAACACCTATGTCACCGTCCACGCCTATCATCCGAAATCGGTCCGCCGTGCGATCGAGGCGGGGGTGAAGGTGATTGAGCACGGCAACCTGCTCGACGAGGACACGCTGAAGCTGATGGCGGAAAAGGGCGTGTGGCTGTCGGGCCAGATGCTCGTCGAATCGACCGAGGCGATGGACCCGAAACGGCGCGAGAAGCGCAAGCCCGTGATCGAGGGCCAGAAGCGCGTCTGGCCCCTGGCGAAGCGGCTCGGCGTCAAGCTCGCCTGGGGCACCGATTTCCTGTTCGAACCCGATCTCAACGAACAGCAGAACGCCTATCTCCTGCGGCTCAAGCCCTATTTCACGCCGGCCGAATTGCTGCGCCTCGCGACGCATGACAACGCGCAATTGCTCGCGCTCTCGGGGCCGCGCACGCCCTATGAGGGTCGGCTCGGCGTGGTGGAGGAAGGGGCGCTTGCCGATCTCATCCTCGTCGAGGGCGACCCGCTTGCCGATATCGACCTGATCGCTGATCCGCAGCGCAATTTCGCCGTCATCATGAAGGATGGCCGCATCGTGAAGGGCGCGCCGTGATGGACCTTGCGAAGGCATTTCTGGGTGCGGCCGCTCTCGCTGCCCTCGCGGCGCCCGTCCATGCGCAGGAGGTGGAAGACGAAGAGGCTTCCGACGGGGGCGGGCAGATAACCGTCTATGGCTGGCTCGCCGGGGCGACCGGAGATTTCACCCCCTTCGCGGGCGCACCGACACTCGAATTCGACAATTCCTTCGGCGAGGTGCTGGAGGATCTCGATGCGGCCTTCTTTGCCAGCGGGCAGTTCCGGCGAAACCGCTTCGTGGTCGTTGCGGACGTGTCCTACGCCTCGCTCTCGCGCGAGGGGCTGGTCCCGCCCGGCATACCGGCTTCGGGTGAGGTCTCGCAGCTTGCGATCACCGCGCTGGCAGGCGCCCGGGTCGAGGATGGCGACGACATCACGGTCGACCTGCTCGCAGGGGCGCGCCTGTGGAATCTCGACGGGCGGGTCGACGTGCCGCTCGCCGGAGTGAGCGTCGCACCCGACAAGACATTCGTCGATCCGGTCGTGGCCGCGCGGGTCAACATCGCGCTCGCCGAGCGGCTTTAGGGAATCGTCCATGCCGATATCGGCGGCTTCGGCGTGGGCTCGGACTTCACCTACCAGGTTGTCGGCACGCTCAATTACCGGATCGCCCGCAGCACCTTCGTATCCGTGGGCTGGCGGCATCTTCATCTCGACTACGATGATGCGGGTACCGCCTTCGAGGGCAGCCAGACCGGGCCGCTGGTGGGCGTGACCCAGAGGTTCTGAAGGGAGGCGGGCTTGGACGCAGTGCGCGAAAGCGCCATCGGCAAGAAGGAACGAGCGAGCGCAGCGACGCCCGCCCGGACGCGTGCCGCGCCCGCGCTGGCCTGTCTCGCCGGCGGTGTCATGCGAAGCATCACTTCCCCCGCAATGGCAGCTTCCGGTCCGTTCCGGTGGATGACCCTCTTCCCCTTCGAAGACTTGAACAGATGCAGGAGAAAGACATGGCCAGCCTGATAAGGTGTTTCACCGTGCTGCTTTGCGCCCTTGGCCTGGTTAGCGCGCAGGCTCTTGCCTGCACCCGCGTAACCTATCTTGGGCCGGAGGGGCGCGTGCTCACCGGACGCTCGATGGACTGGAAGCTGCCGATGATTTCCAACCTTTGGGTCTTCCCGCGCGGAATGGAACGCGAGGGGGCGGCCGGGCCTCGTTCGGTCAGGTGGACCTCGAAGCACGGCAGCATGATCGTCTCGGGCTATGACATCTCGACCGTCGACGGGATGAACGAGAAGGGGCTCGTCGCGAACCTGCTGTGGCTGGCCGATTCCGAATATCCCGAGGATGACGGGACGACACCGCGTCTTTCGCTGTCAATGTGGGCACAATACTTCCTCGACAATTTCGCCAGTGTCGAAGAGGCGGTCGACCATATCCGCAGCAACCCGATCGACCTTGCTACCGGCGACGTGCCAGACCAGCCCGGCAAGCTGACTACGGTCCACCTCTCGCTGTCCGATGCAAGCGGCGACAGTGCGATTCTCGAATGGGTCGATGGCAAGCTCGAAATCCACCATTCCCGCGAATACCGCGTGATGACGAACGAGCCGAGATTCGAAGATCAGCTCGCGATCCGGGCATACTGGAAAGGCGTCAACGGACGCGAGTTCCTTCCCGGGACGAACCGCGCGAGCGATCGCTTCGTGCGCGCTTCGCACTACATCGACGCAGTACGCCAGTCGGATGACCCTCGGATTGCGGCGGCTTCCGTATTCAGCGTCATGCGCAATGCCTCGGTCCCTTATGGCATCAGCATGGAGGATGCGCCCAACCTTTCGACCACGCGCTGGAGGGTGGTGGCCGACCACAAGGATCGTCGCTTCTACGTCGAATCCGCCGTGTCGCCGAACGTCTTATGGGTCGAACTCGACCAGCTCGACTTCAGCGAAGGCGCAGGGGTCATGAAACTGGACCTCGGCCTCGACATGACGGCGATCCATTCGGGCGAAACCTCGGCCGCTTTCGTCCCGGCCACCCCTTTCACCTTCGAACCGGCCCAATGACCCGTTTGTCAAGCCTCTGACCTAGGGAGAACAGAAATGACACGTATCCTTGCTTCAATGTCCGCAATCGCGGGCGCTGCACTGCTTGCCGCCTGCACGACCACGCCAGACATGGCCGAGCCGCTGGCCGGCACGAGCTGGCGGCTGCTGGAAATGCAGTCGATGGACGATGCGCAGGGGACCACGCGTGCCGACAATCCCGACCGCTACACGATCACCTTCGCCGAGGACGGGACGGCCTATATGAAGCTCGACTGCAATCGCGGGCGCAGTTCATACGAGACCGCCAGCACCGGCGCGAAGCAGGGCTCGCTCCAGTTCGGGAACATCGCCTCGACCATGGCGATGTGCCCGCCGGATTCGCTGAGCGAAAAGCTCGGCCAGCAGCTTGGTTTCGTGCGCAGCTACGTCATGCGGGACGGGCGCCTCAACATGGCGCTGATGGCCGATGGCGGCATTCTGGTGTGGGAACCGACAGAGGCCGAATGAAGGGGCGATCTCCGGTAAGCCGAAGACCGCCGCCTCTCCCGGCGGCGGGGCCTGCGGGGGCCCTGCGCCCCTTTCAGCCCCAGGGCGTGACGAGATATTTCTCGCCCGTCTTCATCTGGCGGTAGTCGCAGATCGCCTCCTTGGTCAGCATCCCTTCGAGGTCGACCTTGCTCTTGTAATGCGAGGCGAATGTGGTGGTGAGATTTGCGAGCACGCGCTGGCGCATCTTCACCACCGTCTCCATTCCCGCGCGCTGGAGGAAGGGCGTCAGCAGCCAGCCCGACACGGTCCATTGCAGGCCATAGGAAGGCGTCAGGATGGTGGGCGAGAAATCGAGCCTGCCGTAAATGTAGACCTTCTTGTCCTGGTTCGAGCCGTAGCGGGAGAATTCCTTCATCTGGCTGGAGGCGACCTGTTCCATCGCTTTGAGTACATGGTCGGTGTTCTTGCCGCCGCCGATCGGGTCGAAGCCGAGATAGGCCCCGGTTTGGGCAATGGCGCTGCGCAGCTGATCCATGAAATCGTCGTCCGATGAATTCACGACGTATTGTGCGCCCTGCGATTTCAGCAGGTCGACGTGTTCCTTGCGCCGCACGATGTTGACCAGCTTCATCCCGTCCTCGATGCAGATCCGGTTGAGCATCTGGCCGAGGTTCGACGCGGCAGCGAGATGGACGATCGCGTCGTGCCCTTCCATCTTCGCGGTCTCGACGAAGCCCAGCGAGGTCATCGGATTGACGAAGGAGGACGCGCCGGCTTCGGCGGAGTGATCGCCCAGCGGCAGGCACATCATCGCATCGGCAATGGCGTATTGCGAGAACGCCGTGCCAGGAACGCAGGCGACCCGCTGGCCCATCAGCGCCTTCGCCGCGTCGCTGTCGCCGGTCGCGACGACCGTGCCCGCGCC
>JGI12109J20283_11922359_pt1 | contig 75393 bp, 65 predicted proteins | sample ElkSlonscriptome_12_FD_20283 | JGI IMG/M metagenome (IMG submission 20283) | reverse complement strand
GCGGAGCAACCACCCGGTTTGTCAGGCTACCGCACAGGTTCTGCTATGTGAAAGGTATTGGGTCATGGGGCGACGGCCCCGGCGCGGGAGTCCCGGCGTCCGCCGGTGTGTGGCCGGAACCGGCTGACGCCGGGACGCCGGGGGCGCTGTCCGGTGGATCAGGGCCCCCGGCATGCCGGGGGACCGACGCGCATCAGCTTTTCAGACAGTCTCTGAGAATCGATATCCGGATACATGTTCAAAGCATCCGGCCTCCGTGCGACTTGCAGTCGTGCCTACCCATACCCCCAGATGGAGATACTCCGCATATCGATTACACAGGCGCGTGTTAGAACCCGATCTTACTCATCCGGAAGCATTTTGTGGTTGTGATTATCACAGCGATTGCAGTTATGCTCATGCGTGAAAATTTCGCGGCAGCGGTGACAGGTACGAAACGGAATACCCGTTCCCAGTTCAACCTCAAGCTCCTCGCGGCTCCCACAGTAGCGGCAGACACTGAGATTCTCAATATCATCAGCACGCCAGAGCTGCGGTGAGATAATCATCTCCATATGCCCATTCACTGACAGGATGCCTACCTTCACGCAGACAGCCGCCGGAAACACCTCATCAACTCGGGCAAAGAGGTGCTGGGGATAGGAATAAACCTCATCACCCTTCAGAATATCACGCATGCGTGGATGTTGGCGTATCTTCATCTCTACTGTAGCCGGGTTATCAATGTCCGCAGTGCCGGCTCATCCAGAGCGAAAGCGGCATTATCAGCAAACATAAGCTCGTCGAGCACTGCTGCAATAACTTCGGCATCTTTCTCGCTAAACTCTTCCTCACCCATATCATGGGCATAAAAACGGTCGAACGCCCACGCCGCCAGCGCCGCAGCGCTCAGCGAACCTGCGAGATGCTCCTCAATTTCGGCAATAACGTCAGCCCGTGTCAGCATGATACCATTCTATCCTGTTTCGTCAACCAGCGCATCTTCACACATATCGAAGAAGCCACACCCGGCACACCGCCGCGGCTCGTCATGGCTGCGGGGACAATCAGCGGCTTCCAGGTCAGCGCGCATATCCTCCAGGATCACCAGCAACTCGGCGCGCACTGCGGGCGTGTAGTCCACTCGAAAGGTAGCATCGGCATAGCGCAACAACCCGTAGGGCGGTGGTCGTCCGGTCGTCTCCTCCACCAGCAGGCAGTAGGCCACCAGTTGCATCAGATCCGAATCGTAGGGATACGCGGCGCGGCGCGTGGGCTTAACCTCGACCGGCACACAGGCCCGCGCCAGGTGCAGCAGATAGTCCGGTTTACCCGTCAGCCCATAGCGGCGCGCGAAGAGCGGCCGTTCCAGCGGTCGCCAGCCATGCGTATCCCCGGCAACGACCCGTGTCCAGGGTATACCGGTTTGACGACGGAGCCGGAGCGCGTACAGGAGCAGCAAAACGGCAAGGCAGAAGAGGATCAGCGCAGCAATCATCGGGGAAACATTACTGGCAGGCCGGAACTAACTTCCCGCCTGCCGCAACGCACCAGCAAGGAGCAACAGGGCCAGCAGCAGCAGCAGCCCACCCAGCGCCAGCAGCGTACCACTGGCCTGAACCGCACGACCATGCCGGGCATGCGCCACCACACCCCGGTCGCGGCGCGGCCGGCCGGTCGGTTCCAAACCAGCCACGCGCCGCAACCACCAGGCCCGCGCACAGTAGACATACTCAGCCACTTCACTGGCGCGAATAATCGACATTATTAACCGCCTCCCAGCACCGAGTTACCCTGGATGGCATTAATCACATCGTTTACCGTGACCAGCAGCATCAGACCCATCAGTGCGGCAAACCCGATGGCGTGGACCAGAGCTTCCTTTTCGGGCGGGATCTTCTTACCACCGCGCACCCACTCGACCAGTGAGAACATAATGTGGCTCCCGTCCAGCGCGGGAATAGGCAGAAGATTCATGACAAACAGCATCAGACTCAGCACTGCCATCCAGCGCCAGAATGCCAGCAGACCGCCCTGATCAATCACCTCACCGGTCGCCCGCGCAATCCCCACCGGACCGGCCACACCACCCGCCGCCGCCGGCGAATCAGTCAGGCCCAGCAGCCCACCAACCAGAGAAGAAAGCGCCCCCAGCATGCGCCCCAATATATCACCGGTGTACGTCACACCAACGACCAGCGCTTCCGGGGGGCTAACGGAGACATCTTCCAGTTGCGGGCCATACTGAATACCCAGACCGGAATCAAACTGCTGTCCGTCTTCAGTTTCCCATGGGCCGGGCGTCACCATCAAATCGATCCGCTCACCATCACGTTCGACCACTGCCGGGATCGCCTCGCCCCGGTTCGTCTCGGCGATACGGCGGATAGGATCTTCCGCGTCAACCGCACCTTCCTGATACACCGATTGCCCATTCAGGCTAATCAGAACATCGTCGGCCTGCAACCCGGCGACAGCAGCGGGAGTACCTTCGATCACATTACTGATATACTGGTTCCCGGTTGGTGTGGGCACCCCAACCGTAGCAAACAGCAACACAAAGATCACGACAGCCAGGAAGAAATTCATGAGCGGCCCGGCCAGCATCACCGGTATCTTGCGCCAGGGCGACGCCGCCGATAAACTCCCCGTTCCATACAGCGAATTATCTTCTCCGCCAAAACGCACAAAGCCGCCAAGCGGCAGCCAGTTCAACGTATATTTGACCCCATCGCGCTCAAACAACGTAACTGCGCGGGGGGGATACCCAATCCCAAACTCCTCCACCCGGATGCCCATCCAGCGTGCGACCACAAAATGCCCCAACTCGTGGACGAATACCAGCACACCTAGCATGAGGATAAAGGCAACAATTGTAATCAGCGTTTGTTCCATAGAGGATCACTCCAACGTATTGATCTGGTTAACGCGAATAACCTTGAAACCAGCCGGTATATTCCAGGTCATTCAACTGTTCCACGATCGTCAAATGATCACTAAATATAAAAGAAAGGCGGGCGTTCGCACCCGCCTTCATTCATACGATTGGTAGTGTACCTTATTGCAAAGGGGCTGTCAACAATACGACCAGGTAGTAGAGGACGGGCGCGGTAAACAGCATACTGTCGGCACGGTCAAGCACACCGCCATGCCCGGGGATAATATTACTGGCATCCTTTACGCCGATCTGGCGCTTAATAAATGACTCCGCCAGATCACCCACGGGACCGGCAATCCCGCCGACAATCCCCAGCAATGTTGCGCCGGCATACCCGATAGGCAAACCCAGCAGGGGCACCGCCAGCAGTGCCGCCAGCACCGAAGCACCAAACCCACCGGCCGCCCCTTCCCAACTCTTCTTGGGACTGAGGTAGGGTGCCATCCGGTGTTGCCCCCAGGTTCGCCCCACCAGCAGGGCCGCCGCATCCTGGAACCAGGTGATCGCCAACACGGTGTAGACCCAGGCGGCCCCCGGCGGGATCTGAAGATCGACCAGCCAACCGGCACGAAGTGAAGGCATATCAAGAGCGCGAAGGAGAATATAGTGACTTAAAAGCCAACTGATATAGCAGGCACCGGCAAACGTCAAGGCCCACCCGGGCAGACTGCCCTGCCGATCATGCCGGGGTAACTCGGCAATTAATGCCAGCAACACACTTGATGCCAGCGCCATGCCGGTTATGTCAAATGAGACATAGGGCCGTCCCACCGCCGCGCCGCACAGCAGCAACCCTGACGCAACCCCGACAATCGGGCGCGGATGAAACCCGGCCTGCCGCAGCGCATTGGAATACTCCAGCAGAGCAACCACGATAACGCCGACGGTCAGCAAAACAACCGGCCAGACTCCCCAGTAGACAATCCCCACAATCAGAACCAGGAGAACCAGCGCGCTACTAACTCGTTTGACCAGAGAACTGCTGCTACTCACCGAGCCCGCCAAACCGGCGTTCGCGCCTTGCATATTCATCAATCGCCTGGCGGAAATGTTCGGGGCGAAAATCCGGCCAGAGCACGGGGGTTGACCAATACTCGCTGTAGGCGGCCTGCCAGATCAAGAAGTTCGACAGACGCCACTCGCCGCTGGTACGGATCACCAGATCCGGATCAGGGAGACCGCCAGTAGCGAGATTGGCTGAAATTGCCTGCTCAGTAATCGCATCGGGGGGCAACCCTTGGGCTACCAGGGTCTGCACAGCATTCACAATATCCATCCGCCCGCCATAGTTAAACGCAATTGCCAGCGTGAGCCGGGTATTGTCGCGTGTCAGATCAACCGCATACTGCACCTTGCGCTTGAGATACTCGCTGATACCCTCAAGACTACCCAGGTGGCGTAAATGCACGCCCTGCTCATGCAGCGACCGTGTCTCACGGTCAATAAAATCACTCAGAATTGCCATTAATCCCTGTACTTCGCGGGAGGGGCGGCTCCAATTCTCAGTAGAAAACGCATAGAGCGTGAGGCAGGGTACATGCAGATCGACACAGGTGGTGACAATACTCCGAATGTTCTCAGTACCGGCGCGATGCCCGGCCAGTCGCGGCAACCCTCGCTGACGCGCCCAGCGACCATTCCCATCCATAATGATCGCAACATGTTGTGGCATACGTTGACCGCTGGAAGCGCCTTGCACTGTCATTACCGTCCTCTCAGTCGTCATTTATGCCTGACAGGCTCTTGCCGAAACAACCCGGAAACTGTATTCCCGACAGCGTCCGTCAGACCTCCATCACCTCGGCCTCTTTTTCCGCACCTGCCCGATCCAATTCTTTGCTGTAGCGGTCGGTCAACTCCTGCAACTTATCCTGAGTACGATGCAGATCATCTTCGCTGATCAGCTTCTCACTCTCAAATTGGCGCAGATCGTTAATCGCGTCACGCCGATGATTGCGCAGGGATACCTTGACCTCCTCAACGCGCGTACGCACCAGTTTAACCAGTTCCCGGCGGCGCTCCTCAGTCAGCGGTGGTATGCTCAGGCGAATAACCCGCCCATCATTATTGGGATTCAACCCCAGATCCGAATGTTGAATTGCCTTCTCAATCGAGCGTAAGGTGCCGGCATCATACGGCTGGATCACAATCAGACGCGCTTCGGGCACATTCACACCCGCAAGCTGGTTCAGCGGCATCGTAGTTTCGTACGCCTCAACCGGGAGATGCTCTACCAGCCCGGGTGATGCCCGTCCCGTCCGAATTGTGCTTAGTTGATACCTGAGTGCTTCAACCGCCTTTTTCATATGGTTTTCGGCTTCATGCAGCACATCATTTTCCATCATATCCTCCTCGATTGCTCACCAGCGTACCGACCTGCTCACCCATAACAATGCGCTCAATGATACCTGATTCTTGCGCATTAAACACAATGATCGGGAGGTTATTATCCATACAGAAGGTCAGCGCAGTGCTATCCATCACGGTCAACCCACGGCTCAGGGCATCCATATAGGTCAGATGATCAAAGCGCGTCGCCGTGGGGTCACGCCGGGGATCAGCCGTATACACCCCATCAACGCCATTCTTTGCCATCAGGATGACCTCTGCGTGAATCTCCGCCGCGCGCAGTGCCGCCGCCGAGTCGGTGGTAAAGTACGGATTGCCCGTCCCGGCCGCCAGGATGGTCACGCGTCCCTTTTCGAGATGGCGTGTGGCCCGCCGGCGGATGTAGGGTTCGGCGACTTCATCCATCTTGATTGCCGTCATCGCCCGGGTGTGGATACCGCAACGCTCCAGCGAGTCTTGCATCGCCAATGCATTAATAATTGTTGCCAACATCCCCATGTAGTGAGACTGCGCGGCATCCATCCCGCGGGCAATCGCTTCGTGACCGCGCCAGATATTACCACCACCAATAACCACGGCAACCTCAACGCCATGCTGGACAACCTGCCGAATCTCCCGTGCCAGAAAGTCCAGCATCTCCGGGTCCAGGCATTCGCTCTCCCCGCTGTGCAATGATTCACCGCTCAGTTTGATCAGCACTCGCTGGTACTTTGGTTTGTCCATAGTGGTATACCGGTCAGCTTCCAACTTCAAAGCGCGCAAAACGGCGCACAACGATATTCTCGCCCAGTTTGGCGATACCTTCCTTAATCTTCTCCTGGATCGTCACCGATGGGTTCTTCACAAAGGGCTGAGCCAGCAGCACATGCTCCTCATAAAACTTCTCGGCAGCGGTACCACTCTCCTCAATTTCGGCAGCCGGTACTTCATCAACCGTCACATAACGCGGGTTGGCCGCCGCAACATGGAGCGCCAGTTCACGCGAGAGGCTGATAAAGTCATCGGTACGCGCAACAAAGTCAGTTTCGCAGTTTACCTCGACAATAGCTACCAACTTCGAGCCCGGATGCTCATAGATCGCCACGCGCCCCTCATTGGCTACCCGGCTCTGCTTCTTATCCGCCCGCGCCAATCCCTTCTCACGCAGGATTGCGATGGCCTGATCCATATCCCCATCAGTCTGTGTGAGCGTATCTTTACACTCCTTAATCCCTGCGCCGGTACGTTCACGCAGTTCTTTGACCATCCCGGTTGTCACCGCCACTATTGCACTCCTATCATCACTAAAATCTGCTGCATATATAGCATTTCACAAGCACACCGCAATCGCATCAAGATACGCCGGCGCACTCACACCGTATTAACACAGGTGTGCATCTGTCTTTAGACATCCGTACACAACGGCGACCGTGTGGCCGCCGTTGCATCCACGTTTCTGCCTGCTGCGACTATCCCTGACCGTTACCGGACCCGGCATAATCTTCATGCGCCGCTTCGCGCCGGTTGACACCCTCAATCGCCGCATCGGCAATTTTTCCGGTCATCAACCGGATACCTCGAATGGCATCATCATTGCAGGGAATAATATAGTCGATCAGATCCGGATCGCAGTTTGTATCGACCATTGCCACAACCGGTATGCCCAGTTTGCGCGCCTCGCGCACAGCCAGTTCTTCTTTGTGCGGATCGATCACAAACAGGGCACCCGGCAGACGATCCATGGTTTTAAGCCCACCGAAGACCCGATTCAACTTACCAATCTGGTCCTCCAGTTTCATACCCTCCGCCTTGGTCAGGCGCGCAAAATCGCCCCGGTCACGTTGCGCTTCCAGATCGGCCAGATGGCGCAACCGCCGCCGAATAGTGACAAAGTTGGTTAACGTGCCACCTAACCAGCGCTGGGTAATGTAGAGTTGATTCGCGCGTGATGCTTCTTCCTCAACCGCTTCCTGCGCCTGTTTTTTCGTTCCGACGAAGAGGATCTTTTGACCGCCGGCAACCGTATCGGCCACAAAATTATAGGCGTTGGTGAGGCCGGAGATGGTCTTCTGCAGATCGATAATATGAATACCATTCCGGGCCGTGAAGATAAACGGGCGCATCTTAGGGTTCCAGCGCTTCGTCTGGTGCCCAAAGTGCGAGCCTGCCTCCAGGAGGGCTTTAACGGAAACTATCCGTGGTGCTCTTGGTACAGCCTGAGTCATACGTCTCAATAACTCCTTTTTCTCCTAGCAAATTGATTGCTCCTCCACCCCCATCGCGCTGTACACGCACCGATGACCGGCATCGGCAGGACGCGGTACAATCAGGGGATGTGTGTATTTGGCGGGGAATACACGCCGACGAATAGTATAGCACACAACAGTGTGGCGGGCAAATTTTGCGCATTGCTATCACATCCCCGCGCTTATCCGGCAGCCAATACCTGAGGCAACCAGCGATCGAGAAGCAGATAGGCCAGCGGTGGGAGCAGCAGGAGAATCAGCGCCGCCCAGGAGGGAGCCAGCATAAAGTAAAAGGCCGCCGGGGGGATGAGCAGGGCCATCGCAACGAGAAATCCGGGCAGACTTTTCCAACCGAGTGCCGGGATCAGCAGGAGGAAGATGAGTCCGGTAATAATCGGCTCGCTGCATGCAACCGGCGCGCCTTCCATGTAACATTGCCAGACCAGCGAGCGAACAGCTATCGCCGGCGGGGCTGCATCCAGTTGACTGGACGCAACCAGGCGGCGGAGCAGCAGGGCCAGCACTCCCAGCAACAGGACAGCATATCCACGCACAAGACGATTACGGAGTAGATGCATAACGTTCCATGAAACCAGAAACGTGCCGTATGAAACTGGATATTCAACCAGTATTCATGCGGCACGCTGTGTAATCTTATACGACAACATTCACCAGCTTACCCGGCACGACAATGACTTTACGTACCGGTTTATCACCCACAAAATCCAGTACGCGCTCGCGGTTCAGGGCCAACTCGCGCAACATTGACTCATCGGCGTCAACCGGCACCGTAACCTTGTCGCGCAGCTTGCCGTTCACCTGGATCACCAGTTCAACCTCTTCCTCCGCCGCCAGCGACTCATCGGCGACCGGCCAGGGCTGCTGGTGGATGCTGTACGCATTGCCGATGCGCGTCCAGAGTTCCTCGGCAATATGCGGCGCAACTGGAGCCATCAACCGCAGCAGGATGTCGATGGCTTCATTCCAGGCCGCTGTTCCCGCCAGACCCGCATCGCGGGCCCGAAAGAGCGCATTGGTACACTCCATCAGCGCGGCGATCATGGTGTTAAACTTGAAGTCAAGGATATCGCGCTCAACCCGTTGGATCGTCTGATGTATAACCCGCCGGATCTGGCGCTCACTAAACTCGGTCGGTTGACCACGCTCCTCATTGGGAGCCAGCACAATGCGCCAGACACGATCCAGCCAGCGCCGAACGCCGGGCACACCCTGGGTACTCCAGGGCACCGCCAGTTCAAAATCGCTAATAAAGCACTCATACCCGCGCAATGCATCCGCGCCCTGCTCGGCCACAACTTCGTCGGGCGTGATGACATTGTTGTAGGACTTGCTCATCTTGCGGCCATCGGGGGCCAGGATCAGCCCCTGGTTGCGCAGACGCTGGAACGGCTCCACAAACGAAACCACCCCCAGATCATGCAGCACCTTGGTCCAGAAGCGCGCATAGAGCAGATGCATCACCGCATGCTCAGCGCCCCCGACATACATATCGACCGGCAGCCAGTAGTCCAACTGCTGCCCTTCGGCCGGCACCTGATCATTGCGCGGATCAACAAAGCGCAGGAAGTACCAGGAAGAACAGGCAAAGGTACCCATCGTGTCAGTCTCGCGCCGTCCCTGGCGGCCATCAGGCAACGTCACATTCACCCACTCGTCGATCAATGCCAGGGGCGACTCGCCGGTGGCCGTCGGCTCATAGCTCTCCACGTTGGGCAGGGTCAGCGGTAGATCTGCGGCTTTGACCGGCACCTCCAGCCCATCCTCGCTATGAATAATCGGGATCGGCGTACCCCAGTAGCGCTGGCGGCTGATCAGCCAGTCGCGCATCCGGTAGTTGCGGCGGCGCTGCCCCAGGTTTTCAACTTCCAGCCAGGTGATCGTGCGATTGATCGCCTCCTCACCGGGCAGTCCGTCGATCGGGCCGGAGTTAATCGGCGTTCCCGGCTCATCGTGATAGATGACCTCCCGATAGAAGGGCACCGTGGACAGATAGCCCATATAAGTCATGCCGGCAGCGGACGGCTCCAGTACGCCGATGCGCCGCATAATCTGGTCGGCATGATCGGTGGAGTTGTACGGCAGCACCACCTCGCGGAAGATCACCAGCCAGCCCGACCCGACAACCTCAGTCCAGTGCCCGGTCAGGAAGGGCTGCACCAGGCCGGCATAATCCTGCGCCTGCGCGCCGGTCAGCGTCACCAGCAGGTCACCGTCCACAATCTCAAAGCTGTAGCCATGCTCACGCAGCGTTTCCGGCAAACCCTCGCGGTAGGTACCGTTTACCACCCGACTGCGGGCCAGATCATCGGGCCGCGCGATCACCGGGATGATCGGCAGGCCGAACTTGAGCGCAAACGCAAAGTCGCGCTCGTCATGCGCCGGAACCGCCATAATCGCGCCGGTACCATAGCCCATCAAGACATAGTCGGCAATCCAGATCGGAATACGTTCGCCGTTAACCGGGTTAATTGCATACGATCCGGTAAAGACGCCGGTCTTTTCTTTCTCCTCGGTGCGGGCGGCATCCGTTCTTGCCTGCGCGTCGGTAACATAGCTCTGGACCGTCGCACGCTGCTCCTCAGTCGTGACAGAGGCAACCAGCGGATGTTCGGGCGACAACACCATAAACGTCGCCCCCCAGAGCGTATCCGGACGCGTCGTAAACACAACAAACTCATGCCCATACTCGGTGCGGAAGATCACCTCGGCACCCTCGCTGCGCCCGATCCAGTTGTGTTGCATAGCGACAATCTTCGAGGGCCAGTCAACCGTCGCCAGATCGCGTGACAGCCGCTCGGCGTAGACGGTAATGCGGAAAAACCACTGCTTCAGGATCTTCCGCTCAACCATTGCGCCACTGCGCCAGGCCGTTCCATCCGGCTGCACCTCTTCATTGGCAATCACCGTCTTGTCCACCGGATCCCAGTTGACTGTAGCCTCGCCCCGGTAGGCCAACCGGAAGCGCCCCAGAAACTCCTGACGCTGCTGTGGCGTAAAGCTGTTCCACTCCTCGGCGCTCAAGCGCGTCTCGGAGAGCGGCAGGCGCAGGTTGGTGGTACCAGTGCGTGCCAACTCCTCCTCCAACTCCGCGATTGGGCGAGCCGCATCAACCCGCGGATCATACCAGGACTGGTAGAGTTGCAGGAAGATCCACTGCGTCCACTGGTAATAGTCCGGCGAACTGGAGTTAATCTCGCGGCTCCAATCGTAACTGGTGCCGATCAGCTTCATCTGGCGCTTGTAGTTATCGGCAAAGCGACGAATCAGGATCGCGGGGTTGGTCTTGAGTTTAATTGCCGCATTCTCGGCGGGCAGGCCAAAAGCATCCCAACCCATCGGGTGCAGCACATTATAGCCCTGCATGCGGTAGTAGCGGGCCAGCACATCCGACGGCACATAGTTGCGACAGTGACCGACGCTCAGCCCCGCGCCGCTGGGGTAGGGGTACATATCCAGCACATAGAATTTGGGCCGCTCATCGGAGGGCAGCGTTTTATAGAGTTCGTCGGCTTCCCAGCGCTCCTGCCACTTCTGCTCAAAAGTGGCGGGATCATAGCGCTCGACGGTTTTGCGGTCGTTGGTTGAGTCACTCATAAGCTATCGCTCCTTGGAAAGTGAGCACGGGTACGTGATACGTGATATGTGATGCGTGAACGGCGAAACATGAATTGGAAACGGTAAAAGATAAACCAGACATGCAACTAAGATCACTAAGGTCAGGTTCAGACATGGTGCTCACCTCCTTTCGGGCGATTGCAAAAGATGTGCCCTCCGCAGCGGCCGGCACGACAGCATCAGTGTACCACAGGACGTATGGTTTTGTTATCGGATGCATGGACTATAGGGATTATACCATGGGGCGATAAATACACTTACCGCACCTCGATCACCCCCAGTGTCACCGCATCAGTCACCGGATCACCCGTGACGGTCCGAGTATACTGCCGCCGTCCGCGCTCCTCCGGTAGATAGAGTCCCGCGCGCAGTTCATACTGCCCCGGCGGAAGATCGGCGGGCAACCATAGCGGGTGCGGATCTTCCACCCAGTCGCCCGGCGTCCAGCGGGGCAGCGGAAACGCGCCTCCCTGCGGGCGCTGGTTATCCTCCGCCACAATTCGCCCCGCATCGTCCACCAGATGCACAAAGACGGTCCAGTCCTGCGGGATCGGCTCCAGGGCATGCCAGGTCAGCGTCACGGTGATGGTCTCTCCGGGACGGGCAATCCCTCCTAATCGCCAGCCGCGCAGTTCCACGCCACGCTCCCAGGACTGCGCAAATCGCGCTGTGACCAGTTGCTCCAGCCGCGCCTGCGCCTGCTGTGGCGGCAGCGTGCGCCACTCATACGCCGGACGAATCACCCCCAGCGGCAGATAGAGCGCCAGTGCCAGTAATCCCACCAACCCGGCACCAGTGACCAGGCGTGGCAACGGCATCCAGCCCACAGCCGGCAGAATTGCAATCGCGGGCAGCGCCGGAAAGAGCATCCGCCCCTGCCAGGCTACCAGACCCGCCGTCAGCGCAAAACTTACCGTCCAGGCCAGCGCCGACAGCGGCAGCAGCAACACCGCCACCCATGACGAATCGACGATAGATCGTAGCGAGTGCCGCCGCAATTCCCCGGCACGCAGCCGGCAACCCAGGTACAGCACCAACCCACCGAGCGCAATCAGGCCGACCAGCGCATACACCCGGATAACCCACGCTGGCGGATGCAGACTCATCCAGCCAAAGCGCGCCCAGAACGAGGCATAGAGTTGCACCAGAGCCGCACGCCAGGCCGCCGGACTGCGCCAGTTAAATGCCTGGGTCATAAACTCATCACGAAACACGCCCAGCCCGAACGGATCACCGTAGAGCTGCCAGTTGCGCGCATACCACCAGCCCGCGAGCAGCAGTGCAACCGCCGCCCAGGTGATGACAATGCGAGTCGTTGCCCACCAGTTACCACTACCGGCGCGCCAACTGGCCCAGAGCAGCAGCGGAGCCAGCAATAACGCGCTCTGCTTGGTCAGCAGCGCCAACCCGAACAGCCCGCCTGCCAGCAGCGACCAGTGGTGGCGGTGGCTGACCGCAGATGGACTAACGGCCAGCCAGAACAACCCCGCACTCAACGCCGTCAGCAGCGCATCATTGGTCACCAGCGCCGAGGTAAACAAAAACTGCGGATTTAGCGCGACAAATGCGGTTGCCGGCAGGGGCAGGTATGCCCGCGAAGGTTGCGTGGTCCGGTCGGATTGAACCAGCGCATGTGCGGCTTTCCAGGTACAGACCAGCGTTACCAGCCCCAGAAGCGTTGAAACGCCCCGCGCCAGATGCCAGGCCAGAACCACCCCACGCCACGACCAGTACTCCTGGCTGGAGCGCATAAACGCCGCCGGTTCGCTGCCACTATTCCAGAGGGAATCGGGATTGTCGCTCAGGAAGAATTCACGTTCGGCGGGGGGCAACCAGGCCACCGCCGGCAGCGCCGACAGATAAGCCAGCGGCGGCTGATGCCCCTCGCCCGGTACATCAACCTGCCCGACGGCAGCATGCTGGCGTGGCAGTCGGCCCTCGCGCGCCAGGAACAGCACATACGCCATATGGCCCGGCTCATCCGGCCCTTCTCCCAGGGGAACGACAATATTGTACAGCGTTGCCGACAGCAAAAAGAGGAGCAGCAGCGCGTACAGGGGGAAATGGGAAACGTGAAGCGCAGCATGTCTTATTCGCATGACCTTTTACGCTTCACGTCTCAGAGCCACTCAGGAGAATTGTTCGAGGAAGCGCACATCGCCACTGTAGAACCAGCGAATGTCTTCAATCCCATACTTGAGCAGCGCAATCCGCTCCGGGCCGAAGCCACCCGCGAACCCACTGAACTTCTCCGGATCATAGCCGCCATTGCGCAGCACATTCGGGTGAACCATTCCACAGCCACCGATCTCCAACCAGCCGGTGTACTTGCAGACGCGGCAGCCCTTTGCGCCACACAGGAAGCAACTGACATCCATCTCAGCACTGGGCTCGGTGAAGGGAAAGTAGCTTGCTCGGAAGCGCGTGCGCGTACCCTTCCCAAACAGCCGTTCGGCGAAGAAGTCAAGCGTACCCTTCAGATCGCCCATCGTAATGCTGTGCCCCACCGCCAGGAACTCAAACTGGTGGAACATAAACTCACTGCGCGCCGTCACCTGCTCGTTGCGGTAGCATTTCCCCGGCAGCAGCACACGCAGCGGGTTCGGCGCATAGCGGTGCATCGCGTGGATCTGCCCCGGCGAGGTATGCGTCCGCAGCAGCGTTTTCGGCGCATCGGGCGGCATCTCCACATAGAAGGTATCCTGCATATCCCGCGCCGGATGATCGGGCAGGAAGTTGAGCAGACCGAAGTTGTAGTCGTCCGTCTCAACCTCACGGCTCTCCCAGACCTGGAAGCCCATCTCGGCAAAAATAGCGATAATCTGACGGAACACCTGCGTCGTCAGGTGCAACCGGCCCAGCGCGGGTTGGCGACCCGGCAGCGTTACGTCCACCCGATCACTTGCAAGGGTGGCTTCCCGTGCCGCCGCTTTTAACCGGGCTTCGGCATCGCTGTAAGCCTGCTCCAGGGTCGCGCGGAGGCGGTTTACCTGCTGCCCGACCACTGGACGCTCTTCGGCGGGCAACGCGCCCATCCCGCGACTAAGACGGGTAATCGCCCCACCCTTGCCCAGGTAGGAACTTTTCCACCCGGCGAGCCCATTCAGATCGGTAACGGCTGCCAGTTCATCCTGCGCCCGCTGCTCTACTTCGGTTAACTCATCGGTAATGCTCATGGTCCCCCCGCTCAGTTCTCAGGCGTCGATCCTCTGTTCGCCGGCGCAATGCCTCAAACAATATTACGCTTCCGGCTATCGCTGCATTGAGCGACTCGACCGGCCCTTCCATCGGGATAGTAATCAACGCTGTTGCCAGCACCAGACCTGCTTCACTGATACCCTGTGCTTCATTCCCAATAATCAACGCGGCCGGCCCGCACCAATCAACCGCGTAGTAGGGCAGCGGAGCCTGTGCAACGGCCGCATAGACTGCCGTCCCGGCCGCCGACATCCCGGCGAGATCATCCCACTGCCGGTCAACCAGCAGCGGCAGGGAGAAGTGCGCCCCCATCGCCGCACGCACAACCTTGGGGCTGTAAATATCAGCCGTCCCCTGCATACAGACGATCTGCCCGACACCGGCCGCCGCCGCCGAGCGCAGCAGCGTACCGACATTCCCCGGATCTTGAATAGCATCGAGGATCAGCGTCAAACCGGGGCGCGGCGGCAGGCTCGGCCAGGCCGCAACCGCAACCACACCCTGGGGCGTCACCGTATCGGCAGCGGCGGCGACCACGCGTGGTGTTGCCGCATACCAACCGGACTGGTCGGCAAGCTGATCGAGTAGGTGCTGACCGGCATCAGTTGCTGCCAGTTGCTCCGGCGCATAGAGACCCAGATGCACCGGAACCCCCGTGTGCAGTGCCTCCTGCACCAGACGCACTCCTTCAAGCACAAAACACCGCTCGCGGTGGCGCTCTCGACGGTCAGCGCTTAGCGAGCGGATGTACTTGACGTGCGAATTCGCGGTACTGGTGATCACCGGCCTATGACGCTGACTGAACCTCGGCGACAATCGAACTAAAGGCCGCCGGATCACGTACCGCCAGATCGGCCAGCATCTTGCGATCCAGATCGATCCCGGCGTCCTTCAAGCCTTTCATCAAGCGGCTGTAAGTGGTACCATTCAAGCGCGCAGCGGCATTGATCCGCTGGATCCAGAGCCCCCGGAAATCACGCTTGCGGTTACGGCGGTCACGGTAGGCATACGCCAGCGCGTGCATCACCGTCTCATTTGCCGGGCGGAAGTGGCGACTACGACTACCCCAGTAGCCCTTGGCCTGCTTCATCACCTTTTTATGGCTTTTACGAGCCATAACGCCACGTTTTACACGGGCCATTGATTCCTCCGTTTAGCAGATATTCAGATAGCAGAAGCAGGTACGTTCCGGAGAAACCCCGGACGACCAGTTGACCTCCGCCGGTTACTTCACTCCATACGGCAATGCGACTTCCAGATGGCTCTTACTGGCCTCGGACGTTGGCAGCATCTTCCCGTAGAGACGGCGTACACGCTTGGCACGGTTGCGCTTGAGACCACGACCACCTTTGGCCTGCATATACTTGCCTCTGCCGGTAATTTTAAACCGGCGTGCTGCTCCCTTGTGGGTTTTCATTTTAGGCATCAGGTAACATCCTGTTCTTCGTCTTCATCTTCATCCAGATCTTCATCTGCTTCTACATCCGTGCCATTACCATTATCCGCGTCCCCAGCTTTCTCAGCCTGGGCCTGCGTGCGCGCCTGCTGATCGGCCTGCGCCTGCTTACGCTGCGCCTGCTGAAGCGCTTTCAGCGCCTTGGGATTGGGCGCAAGCACCAGCGAAACAGCCCGCCCTTCCATTGCCTGTTTCTGTTCAACCACGGCAATATCGCGTAGCGAGTCGGAAATCTGATCAAGCATTTCACGACCAATATCGGGATGCGCCATCTCGCGCCCCCGGAACCGCACCGTGAACTTTACCTTGTCACCACTCTGCAGAAACCGCCGCGCCTGCTTTGATTTTACCGACAGATCATGGTCATCCGTCTTGGGGCGCAGCCGCACCTCTTTCATCTCACTCTGACGCTGGTTCTTGCGCGCCTCACGCTCTTTTTTACTCTGCTCATAGCGATACTTGCCATAGTCCATCACACGACAGACCGGCGGATTCGCATTGGGCGCAACCTCTACCAGATCCAGGCCCCGTTCCTCCGCCGTTTGCAACGCCTCACGAATCGGGATAATCCCGACCTGCGTACCTTCCTCATCAATCAGCCGCACTTCACGCGCACGGATGCGGTTGTTGACACGTAATCGGTCTTTAATTGGAACACTCCTTTTGCCGTAATAAATACCCGTGTTCGCTACGAACGAGAAAAAGACGGCGCTGTCCTCACTGGTTATACGCACACCGGGATTAATCTACAACCTGGGGAGCTACGTTTTCCTCGTTAGACCGCAGCGTTCCAACCTCTTGCGAAAGAGATAACATTGACTTTGGAGTATAACATCGTGCCGGGCATTCGTCAACCAACATCAGCCCTTTTGGGCCCTCTGGATGCAATGCAACATCCCGGATATATACTTGAACTGTCAAAAGACACAGATTAAAACAATCTATTAAAGGCTAATAAGATACCTTCACCCTGAAGCCAATCCAGGCACATTTATAGCATGTTGAAAATCAGTAAAGATCATGGTAGGATATGCGCTATCCAAACCTCCGTCATCCATACAGATATGGAGCAACCGCGCGCTGCCTGCGCTGCCTACGAGCACCGGGGTCAGGCATATCCGCCCCCCGGAATGCTCTGCGCGTGTCAACGACTAAACCATCGCCCCCATCGGTCGGTTCGATTCACGGTATCCACGCCCCCAATCGTGCATTGTTTCCGTTTACACTGAGGTTGCAGTGGCAACTTAGGAGAAGGTATGCAACTCACAAATGGCATCCGTTTTACCAACCTGCGTGGCGATCTATTTGGCGGGATTACGGCGGCGATTGTTTCGTTGCCCCTGGCGCTGGCATTTGGGGTTGCATCGGGCGCCGGACCCACGGCCGGGCTTTATGGCGCGGTACTGGTGGGCCTGTTTGCCGCCCTGTTCGGCGGTACCCCCACGCTGATATCCGAACCGACCGGCCCGATGACCGTGATTATGACAGCGGTTATTACCGGGATGGTTGCCGGTAACCCGGAAAATGGTCTGTCCATGGCCTTCACCGTGGTGATGATCGCGGGTCTGTTTCAGATCATTCTGGGGGTGCTTCGATTGGGCAAATATATCACCTTGATGCCCTACAGCGTCATTTCGGGTTTTATGTCCGGTATCGGAGTGATTCTGATTATTTTACAGATTGCGCCTTTCCTGGGTCAACCAAGCCCGCCCGGCGGAGTGGTGGGTACGCTCCAGAGTCTGCCGGAACTGCTGCGCAATATTGATCCGACAGAAACAACGCTCGCGGTTATAACGATAGCTATTCTTTTCCTGATGCCCAAACGGCTAAAGCGTTATGTGCCCCCACCCCTGGTGGCGCTGGTTCTGGTTACGCTTATCTCGGTTTTCTTCTTTGCCAATGCCGACATTCGCCGGATTGGTGAGATTCCCGTTGGTCTGCCGCAACTTTATCTGCCCACTTTCACGCCGGCGCAAATTACGACGATGCTTGTGGATGGAATGGTGCTGGGTATGCTGGGTTGCATTGATACGCTGCTGACAGCGGTAATCTCCGACAGCCTGACGCGCACCGAGCATAAATCCAATAAGGAGTTGATCGGCCAGGGCATCGGCAACATTATGTCCGGTCTATTCGGCGGCCTACCCGGGGCCGGGGCGACGATGGGTACTGTACTGAATATTCAGACCGGCGCACGCAGCGCGCTCTCCGGCCTGACGCGCGCGCTGCTGCTGCTGCTGGTCGTGCTGGGCGCGGCCCGGCTGATCCAGGGTATCCCGCTGGCGGTGCTGGCCGGAATTGCGCTGATGGTCGGGGTCAACATCCTCGACTGGAGTTTTCTCAAGCGTGCGCATAAAGTATCGCGGCAAACCACATTGATTATGTATGGTGTCCTGTTATTAACCGTTTTTGTCGATCTGATCGTCGCGGTTGGTGTCGGCGTGTTTATCGCCAACATTCTGACGATTGATCGCCTCAGCGAACTGCAGGCACAGAATGTGAAAGCTATTAGCGACGCGGATGATGCCATCCAGTTAAGCGACCGGGAACGCGAACTACTGGACCACGCCAATGGCCGTGTGCTGCTCTTCTACCTGAGCGGCCCGATGATCTTTGGCGTCTCCAAAGCGATTGCCCGTCAGCATGCGGCAATTGGGAACTATGCGGCGGCAGTGATCGATCTGCGTGACGTACCAATGCTTGATGTAACGGTGTCTCTGGCAATTGAGAATGCGATTGAGGATGCTGTCGAAGCCGGATGCCATGTCTTTGTTGTCAATCCTGATCCGACCATGCAGCAGCAACTGGAGCGGTTGGGAACCTTCGAACTGATTCCGCGAGATCATCTGATGGCAGACCGTACCGCCGCCTTGCAGCGCGCCGTCACTCTGGTTGGCGATAAGGATGATCCGGTAACCGAGGTCCAGATGCCGGTCACCCTGACCAGCGAACCGGAAGCCGGTCGGTAAGGGGTTAACGGTTATGGGGTAACATACGTTGAACATTAAATCCGGGTATCGCTGAACGGAAGTTCCGACGTCAGTCGGTTGTTCCATTGCCTCAATAACAGGAGGTACGCGGTGCGTGTTCAAACCAGGCGTTTCACCCGATGGAAGCCCGATTCGCCTGCGGCAGCATGGTACATTTTGAACTTTTTTCACAAAAAATTTGCGCTGTGTGCAAATTTTTTGTGAAAAAAGTATGGTTTCTTCCGCCCTGCCGGAGGCGGAATCTCCTGTCGGGTCAACGACCGCGTAAGTCCTGTCAATAACAGGAGGTACGCGGTTGACATGCAAACCGGACGTTTGACCCGATGAATGGCAGACTCGCCTGCGGCAGCATGGTACCCTTTGTAGCTTGTTCATAAACATGTTACACACGGTGCAACATGTTTATGAACAAGCATGGAATTTTCCGCCCTGCCGGAGGCGATATTTCCCACCAAACACAGGATCACCTGATGTATGGGAGCATTGGCCGTTTCGCGGTGTTCGCTTATGTCGTGGTATTCGTGGTCCAAACGCCCACCGCGTACCTCGTGTCAACAAGCATGAAGCGGCAGCCATGCTGCCGCACTCCATACCTGGACTATCCCCAATGTGAACCGATGCCTGACAATCAAGAGCGCGGCGGGAAGCAAACTGTTCCCCGCCGCGCTCTTGATTGTCAGAAATGTGCGCAGAACCGCTATCAGTCGCCGTGGGCCGGAGCCGCACTCACGCCACGCGGAACGCGTACCGACTCGACCAGATCCTGGATCTCCTGCGGCGGTGCTGCGGTTGCCCGCGAAACAATGAAGGTGACCAGGAAGTTCAGGATCGCGCCGACTGTGCCGATGCCCTGAGCCGTAATACCGAAAAAGCTCTCGATAATCGGCGCTTCGGTACCGAACAGTTGCACCGAGCGCATCAGCAGGATCATGACCATTGTGAAGATCAGGCCCGTCAGCATACCGGCAATCGCGCCATAGTTGTTGGCCCGCTTGTCGAAGATGCCCAGCAGGATGATGGGGAAGAAGCTCGCCGCCGCCAGACCAAAGGCGAAGGCCACCACTTCAGCCACAAAGCCCGGTGGGTTAATCCCAAAGTAACCGGCAGCCACCACACCAAAGAAGATCACGATACGACCGACCAGCAGGCGCTGTGCTTCGTCGGCATTCGGATTGATCAGCCGGTAGTAAATATCGTGCGAGAAGGCGCTGGAGATCACCAGCAGCAGTCCCGATGCCGTCGAGAGCGCCGCCGCCAGGCCACCTGCCGCCACCAGTGCAATCACAAACGGTGAGAGCTGCGCAATTTCCGGCGTTGCCAGCACAATAATGTCGCGGTCAATCGTCGCCTCGGCAAAACCGCCCGTCGCACTCGCCATGCTAATCGTTACCTCATCACCCACAGCATCCGGGGTGAAGGAAAGCAGACCAGCTTCTTGCCAGGAAGTCGCCCACTCGATTGGCTGGCCGGCATCCTCGCGTCCGTCCGGATAGGTCAGGTTATAAATCGGTTCTTCCTCTGTTCCCGTGACCGATGCAACCTGCGCACCATTGAGGCTGTTGATCAGGTTATAGCGCGCAAACACGGCCAGCGCCGGGGCGGTGGTGTAGAGCAGCGCAATAAAGAGCAGCGCCCAACCGGCGGAGTAGCGCGCCGCACGCACATTCGGCACCGTGTAGAAGCGCACAATCACATGGGGCAGCCCGGCAGTACCGATCATCAGCGCAATCGTGATGGCAAACACATTGAGCTGATCGAGGTTGGTAAATGGCTGCGTATACTCCTGAAAGCCCAACTCGCGCTGAATATCGTCGAGATTGTTTGTAATATTACTAAATACCAATCCCAGTTGCGGGATCGGGTTGCCGGTCAGTTGCGTCGAGATTGCCACCGCCGGAATAATAAAGGCCAGGATCAACACAAAATACTGGGCCACCTGGGTCCAGGTGATACCTTTCATACCGCCCAATACAGCGAAAAAGGCCACAATCACCATACCGATGACCACACCCCAGTTAACATCCAGCCCCAGGAAGCGCCCGAACACCACACCGACACCGCGCATCTGCCCGGCAACGTAGGTCAACGAGACAAAGACTGCCGCAATTGCCGCTACGGCACGGGCCGTCTTTGAATAGTAGCGGTCGCCCACAAAGTCCGGCACGGTGTACTTCCCGAACTTACGCAGGTACGGAGCCAGCAACAGCGCCAGCAGGACGTACCCACCCGTCCAACCCAGCAAGTAGATAGCGCCGTCAAAGCCCATAAAGGAGATCAACCCGGCCATTGAGATAAACGAGGCTGCCGACATCCAGTCCGCCGCTGTTGCCGCACCATTAGCCATAGCCGGAACACCCTGGCCGGCCACGTAAAAGCCTTTCGTATCACGCACGCGACTCGTGTAGCCAATGTAGAGATAGATACCAAACGTGAGAATAACCAGGATAAACGTCCAGAGTTCTACCGCACCCATGCTGCACCTCCCTTAGCTCACTCCACTACTACTCGTGTACATCGAACTTGTTGTCAACCCGATCCATGACCTTGGCATAGGTGAAGATGAGGATCACAAAGACGACAATCGCGCCCTGATGCGCCATCCAGAAGCTAAAGGGCACATTGCCGATCCGAACGCCATCCAGTGGTATCGCCAACCCAATCGCCGCTACATACGACACAAGCGCCCACACCGCCAGCAAGCCCAGGATCAACCGGATGTTGGTCTTCCAGTAGGCCTGCGCTTTCTCTGCACTGTCCACCTTGGCAATTTTCCGATCCGCCGTTGCCATAGTCCATCCCTCCTTTAACTCTTCCGATCACCCGATAGAACACCGCACACAACCGCCCTGCACCTCCCGGACGGGCCGCTTTGCCGGAACAGCCTGTCCTCCAAAGCACGCGTTATTACAGGTACTGCGCAGTACGCAGCGTCACCTGTATGGCACACAACCTACATGGCGCGGTTGCATCGCCTGCCCATTCAGACTGTTAGCATTTTAGATGTAGGGCGGTATCCTCATCATAGTGAAGAAGTTTTAGCGAACAATAAGAATTGTGTAAAGTTTTAGTAAAGTAACTAAATTGCTGCGAAACTGGAGAGAACAGAGAACAAAGAAACGTAGCACAAAGCTCCTCTGAGGTAGCGTTATCGGCCAACTGGCTTGTGTCTGGTACTGCCCTGCCGGAGGCGAAGCCGGCGTTCGGGTTTGGCATCGGGCCGAAACCGGCGGCACCGCGTACGTCCTGTAAGGTTACAGGACGTACGCGGTCGTTGACCCGACGGCAGATTCCGCCGCCGGCAGGGCGGAAGATTCCATGCTTGTTCACAACATGTTTGCACATAGTGCAAACATGTTGTGAACAAGAAAAACGTACCATGCTGCCGCAGGCGAAGACGGCTGTTGTGAGCCTATGTGTCTGATTTGAACGCCCACCGCGTAACTCCTGTAAGGTTACAGGACGTACGCGGTTGCTCACGCAAAAGGCATTTTCGCCGCCGGCAGGGCGGAAGAAACCGGCTTTTTTCCAAAAAAGTGCTCTGTGTACACTCGCGTAACGTGGATAATGTATGCCCAACCGGGCTACGGATGGCGGAGTTTATCGACCAGAGATTGCGCCTGCGGTGTAGGATATGGTCCCAGGCGGCTAATCACCCAGGTCATGAAGAAGTTGACCGGCACCCCAAAGATACCGGCCGCGGTGTGGTTAATTTCCAGCAGATTAATCTCGGGATAGAGGTAATTCAGCGCCAGATACCCGCCCGTAACCAGCATGCCGCTCAACATACCGGCCACCGCGCCATAACTGGTTGCACCTTTCCAGAAGATGCCCAGCACCAGGACGGGAAAGAAGATCGCGGCAGCAAACGAGAAGGCCCATGCCACCATCTGCACAATAATGCCGATACGGGGCAGCGCAGTTAGCGCCACCAGCACTGCTACCAGCAACACAACTCCGCGCACCAGGAACAACCGCTCACGCGCCGGCGTGTGCGCCAGGACGCCGCGATAATAAATATCATGCACTGCAGCCGAGGCAATTACCAGCAGCAGACCGCTGGCCGTCGAGAGGGCCGCCGCCAGCCCACCGGCAACCAGCAATGCCACAATCGTCTGGGGCATCCCGGCAATATCCGGGGTCGCCAGCACCACCAGATCCTGGTCGATCACAACTTCGCTGAACTGCACAATGCCGTCGCCATTGCCTCCCTGCGCGGGCGCATCGCTAATCGTCAGAAAGGTCGTGCGCGCCCATTGATCAACCCAGGCCGGCAGATGCGTAACCGGCTGCCCAACGACATTTTGCAGAATCTCCTGCCGCGCAAAGGCCGCATACGCCGGCACCGTCAGATAGATCAGCACAATCAGCAGCAGCGCCCAGCCCACACTACTGCGACTCTCGCGCACAGTAGAGGTGGTATACGAGCGAATCAGGATATGCGGCATGCTGGCCGTCCCCAACATCAAACAGAACACCAGCGCCAGGAAATTCCAGATGGTCCAGTCGTTAAACGGGGTCATATAATCCGGCGTGATACCCTGCACCGCTTCCAACTCGGCGACATGGCGCAGCGCTTCGCCATACACCACCTGTGGCAGCGGCACACCCGTCAACTGGAATGCCAGCCAGACAATCGGGATCAGATAGGCGATCAGCAGGATCAACCCCTGCGCGACCTGCGTCCAGGTCGCGCTCTGCATCCCACCCAGCAGCGTACAAAACAGCACCGCCGCCAGCCCGATGACCACTCCCAGCGGATAGTAGATTCCGAGAAAGTGACGCAACATAATGCCGATACCGATAATCTGCGCCGTCATATAAACAAAGCTGATAACAATGCTCGAAACGGCCGCGATAATCCGCGCCAGCATGCTGTCATAGCGCAGTGCAATAAAATCGGGGATCGTATGCTGGCGCGACTTGCGCAGGTAGGGCGCAAGCAGCAGAGCTAACAGAACATAGCCACCGGCCCAGCCGACAATATAGGCCAGCCCTTCATACCCCAGCAACCAGAGCGCTCCGGCCAGGCTAACAAACGCCGCGCCGCTGATCCATTCCGACCCGGTTGCCAACCCGTTGAACAGCCCCGGTACTCGTCGCCCGGCAACATAATATTCATCGGGGGTGTGCGCCCGTACCCGCACCCCGATGACCACCGATACCCCCAGCGTCACCCCGACAAATATCCAGTGGATCAGCCGGGGCGGCAGGCGCAAGGCAAACTCGGCCAGGCCCATCAGCAGCACAAAGCCCAGGCAAGCCAGAATAAAGGTGCGATGCATCCGGAGCAACCGCCCGTAGCGGTGATAGTCCTCCTCATCGCGCAGCACCGGATCGAGCGCGTAGCGCTGATCCAGCCGGGCCGTGCGCCAGGCATACACAAAGATCAGCGCCACAAACAGGATCAGCGTAACTTGAGCATTCAGAAGATACGCCAGGGGGAACCGGGTGAACACCGGAAACCGGTGGAGCAGCGGAGCCAGCAGCGTCGGCAGCAGTACACTTGCCAGCCAAATTGCCAGCAGGGGAAGAATCAGTTTGATCGTCGCGCGCCAGTAGTCCATCAGCCAGGGCGGAACGGGTATCGCCGGCAGAGGCCCATCACGCGGAGGCGCATACGGGACCGTCGCACTCGAATAGGGCGATGGTCGTTGCCGCTGACCGGGGGATTCCGCCGCGCCGACTACCCCGGAACGCATGCTGCCCACGGAGAGCGGTGATCTCGGCGCATGCGGATCAATCCGATCATCCTGACTGCGCTCGATACGCGGGAAGAGTTGATCCAGCGTCCAGAGCGCCAGACCGACGATAAACATCCAGAGCAGGATCAGAAAAACCAGTCCGGCCCACTCGGAGGAGGCAAAATCTTCAAACATCTATCCGTCTCCGGCGGCAGCCGAATAACCTTCGATCAGAGGCACCGTTTCGCCCCGCTTATATCCCGCGCACTGTTCCCGCACCGGCAGCATTTGGGGCGGATCATCATCCATATCATCGGCAGTACTGGTATTAACGGGCAGCGTAAAATGAAAACTGGAGCCATGGCCCTTGCCGCGACTCTCGGCCCAGATCTCACCACCCTGCGCATACACCAGATGGCGTGCAATCGTCAGACCAATGCCGTTGCCGCCACTGGCCCGCGCCCGCGACTTGTCCACCCGATAGAAGCGCTCAAAGAGATGCGCCAGATGCTGCGGATCAATCCCGACGCCCGTATCCTGCACCGTGACCAGCAGGCAATCGGCGTTCGCCTGCGCCCGCAGTGTCACCTGACCATCGCCGGGGGTATAGCGAAAAGCATTCGCCAACAGATTGATCACTACCTGGTTGACCCGATCCGGGTCCGCCCAGGCCGGCGGCAGATCTGGAGCAATCACCAGATCGAGCGCAACCTGATCGACCGCAAACTGGGGCTGAAACTGCGCCACCAGACTCTCCAGCATCGCCCGCAGATCGACCGGGCGCGGCACAATCGGGATCTGACCCGCCTCCGCCCGGGAGAGCAGCATCAAATCTTCAATCAGGCGCTGTAACCGCACGGACTCGCTCAACACCAGCGTAAAGGTCTCCCGATCAGGGCGAATCACCCCATCGATCAACCCTTCCATGTAGCCTTCAATCGTTGAGAGCGGCGTACGCAACTCGTGGGCAACATCGGCCAGCAGCGCCATACGCCGATGCTCCGTCTGTTCCAACGTCTCGGCAAGCTGGTTGACATTGCGGCTTAACTCAGCCAGTTCATCATCCGAGCCAATCAGGGTACGTTCCCGGTAGAATCCCTGCGCCAGCCGCTGGCTGACCGTTGAAATCGCATGCAACGGCTCGACAATGCGGTGCGAGACAAAGAGGCTGACCACCACTGCCGCCACCAGGGCCGCAAACGAGGCGACCAGCAGTGCCTGCTGCACCACTGCCTGAAACAACTGCAACCATGGCCCTTCCAGCACGGTATCGGGGTCCAGTTGCCCCGTCTCAGAGGCAGCCGCACCCATCGTCAACGGCATATCGTAGATCAGTCCCCGGCTTGCCAGGAAATTGGCCGTTGCCAGCAAGATCACCACGGCGATCAGGAAGATCACCAGATGGGAGATAAACAGCTTCCAGCGCAGTTGATGATGCCATCTCATCAGGCGTACTCTCGTTTACTTTCCTACGAATTTATAGCCGACGCCGCGCACCGTTTGAATCAGCGCCGCTGAGGCGGGGTCGTCCTCCAGCTTCCGGCGCAGCACACCGACATGCACATCCACGACGCGGTCAATCCCCGCAAAATCATTCCCCCAGACCCGCTCCAGCAGTTCCTCGCGGGTAAAGACGCGGCCCGGATGACTTGCCAGAGCATAGAGCAGATCAAACTCACGGGGGGTCAACTCCACCAGCGTCTCGCCATGCCAGACTTCGCGCCGTTCGGGATTAATCATCAACAGGTCAAACTGCAAAATGGGACGCTCAAGCGTCGGTGCCGGTCCATGCCGTTGACGCCGTAGAATGGCTTTGACCCGCGCAACCAACTCACGAGGGCTAAACGGCTTGGTGAGGTAATCGTCCGCGCCGACCGACAGGCCGATCAGTTTATCAACCTCTTCCGTCCGCGCCGTCAGCATCAACACATAGACCGTCGTATCCTGATGTAACCGCCGGCAGACCTCGACACCATCAATACCGGGCAGCATCACATCCAGCACAACCAGATCCGGGCGCACACTCCGGGCCAGGGCCAGCGCCGAAGGTCCGTCATAGGCACGGTGAACCATAAATCCTTCGGCGATAAGATAGCTCGCCACCAGATCCACGATTGGTTCTTCATCATCTACAACGAGAATCGTCACTGATTCCATGATGGTACCTCATACCGGCCAGGGGTACGCCTGACCATTGGTTGTAACTGAAGTGTAACTCCCACTATACCACAGGATGAGGGCAGCGTTAATGAAGAAGTTGTTACACGCCGGCCATCTGGAGCAGACGCTCCCACTGCGCGGCACTGACGGGTACAACTGAGAGACGCCCCTGGCGCACCAGGGCAAACTCGCTAAAAAAGGGATCAGCCTTAACCGCGGCCAGCGGCACTGGTTGGGGCAAACGGCGCAGCGAACGAATATCAACCACTACCAGCAGTGCGCCTTTGCGGGACTCCGGGTCATCCTGTTCAGGATCAGGATAGGGAGCGGTGGTAATCTCGGCCAACCCGACGGCCTGGCGCTCATCACCGGTATGGTAGATCAACGCCTGATCCCCAGGCTGCATGGCACGCATCTGCTTGAGCGCCGCATTGTTCCGCACACCATCCCAGACGGTTGTGCCATCGCGCTCGAGGTCGGCGAAGCTATAGCTACCGGGTTCCGTTTTGAGCAGCCAGTAATTGGGCATACCGAATCTCGCTTTGGATAGTATGTAATCCTGGTTACACGATTGTAGCGCTATCCGGCAGGTGTGTCAAAGCATTGTCCCGCCTGCCACAAAATATCCGGCAGCCATGCCCAATCTGATAAATTCCTGATGCAAATGCCTATGCTATAATAGCCCCGTTTGGAGAGAGTTGTGTCGCAGTGACTGACGGCAGCAGCAATACGGCAGTCCTGCCCCAATGTCTGGTGCGCATGGAAGATTTCGAGCAGCTTAACTATTATGAATTACTTGGGGTACCACCCAGTGCCTCATCCGTGGAGATTAAACGCGCCTATCGTCAGCAGATCACGCGGTATCATCCCGACCGCTATGCCAACCACGCCCCTGCTGAACAGGCATACGCCGGCCGGCGCTCGCAGCGGCTCAATGAAGCCTATCGTATCCTTAGCGATTTTCGGCAGCGGCAGATCTATGACCGCAGCCAGGATATCCGTCCAACTCGCCATGCCGGTACGAATTGGAGTAGCGAGCGCGAGATGCCCCGTCCGACAGCACCACAGCCCACGCCTGGACGCGATCAGCAGGCCGAACTCTATCAGCAGGCGCAGGCGCATCTCAAGGCCGGTCGGTATGCGCAGGCAGCTACGGCATTACGTCAACTGCAACAGATTAACCCGTTCTATCGGGATAGTGCCACGCTGCTGGCGCAGGCTGAAGCCGCCGCTCAGGGCCAGGCCGCGCCACCCGCCGCCGCGCCACCCGCCGCAACTGCCGCCGGTCCACCGCCCAACCGAAAGTTCCTGCTGTTTGGCGGGGTCGGGGTTGTCGTTTTCTTGATTGGCATCATCACAGCCGTGTTCATGTCCCGCCCGAGTCCAGCGACGATTGCCGGCAATCCCGGCAATGGCATACCGTCTACGCCGTCGGTTGCCGCAACCATGAGTGCAACCAGTGCCGCGCCAACCGGCACGGCCGTCCCGGCCAGTCCCACGCTCCCACCCGCCACCGGCACACCCGTCCCGGCCAGTCCCACGCTCCCACCCGCCACCAGCACACCCGTCCCGGCCAGTCCCACGCTCCCACCCAGTCCTACACCGCTCCCGCCGGGACCCGGCATAGCTGAAACGTTTACTCCCGGAGAACTGCTGCTGGCCTACAACTTCACCACGCCTGACGGATGGGCCCAGGTCGAAGGGTTTGGCTGGAATGTCGGCTCAAATGGCGCGGTCTATCGCATTGTTGCGCAGCCGGGGGTCGGCAACATCTGGAGCTACCGCACGGCGTTTATCGGCACAGTCACCGATTTTAGCGTCGGCGTCGATCTGCAGACCGAAGGAGGTAGCGCCGGGTTGATGACCTATTTCGTTGACGGCAACAACTACCTGGCGCTGCTACTCACACCCCAGGCAGGAGCATATCGCATCGAGCAGTATCTGAATGGCGTACCGACCACCCTGGCCGGCGGTGAGAGCAGCGCGATCCGGCGCGGACCCACCGCCACCAACCGGATTGTGGCCCGGATGGAAGGCGCAAATGTGGAACTTTTTATCAACGGCGAAGCGGTAGCCCAGGCAACCAGCGATCTGGCGCAAACGCAACTCTACGGCCTGATCGCGGTTCCCGGTGAGCGTGCGGTTGTCGCAAATTTTGACAATCTGGAGATCCGCGCGCTGGAGTAGCCCGCACGCTTCTCCGGCGGTAGATACTGCTCTGTTTCTGTCCTAATCTGCGGTTTGGCGCGACTCCTATGCTATGCTATAATTCCCTCGCCAATCGTCAGCCGTTATCTGCTCAAATCCGTGTCATGCGCAGGGTGAACCCCTTGGTTTGCCACGCAGCGGAAGAGTTAACAACCGATAGTACACATCTTATGCGCTGCCCTTTTTGCCAACATCAGGATACCGATGTGCTTGACACGCGCAAACTCAACGAAGGCGAGACGATCCGTCGCCGCCGGAAATGTCGTGTTTGTGGGCGGCGTTTTACCACGTACGAACGGGTCGAGACGGTCAGCCTGACGGTCGTGAAGAAAAATGGCGAACGTGAGCCATACGACCGCGAGAAGTTGATGCGCGGGGTACGTACCGCCTGCTATCGACGGCCCGTCGCGGCACAGCGCCTGGAACAACTGGTTAACGATATTGAGACGGCGCTGATGGTTCACGAAGATCCTGAGATAAGTTCATCAACCATTGGCGATATGGTCATGCAACGGCTACGCGATATAGACGAAGTTGCGTATATTCGCTTCGCCTCGGTCTATCGTTCATTTACGGACCTGGGCAAACTGCGGGAGGCGGTCGAAGAGTTGCTGGAACAGGAAGCATCCATCAATCATGGGGAGTCGGGAGCAAAACCGAATGAGTGTTGACGTCCGTGAAAAACAAAAACGTACCAGAACGGATAAGGAGATGCCAGAAGAGGAAACTCAGTCCTCCCGACCTTCAGTAGGCGCTGGTCTGCGTACCGTGTTCTCTCAGATCGAATGGCGGCATCTCCTGATTGTCGCAGCGATTACGGCCGTCGTCTGGTGGGGATTATTCTGGTCAGCGCTGTTTGTGGCCCAGAATGTAACTATTTTTATTGGTATTGTGCCGGTTATTGCCGGTTTCGCCGTCGGGCGGCGGGTGCAGCACCACCTGATGCCCCACGGCCTGCTGCTTGGTCTGATCACATTTTTGATCGGGATGATCTTTACGCTCATCTATGCGATTCTGAGCGTAACCGGGGCCGTTCCGGTCTACGCGATGGTCTCACCCGAGGGTGTAGCTCAGGGAAATGCAACATTTCCCGATTATTTCTCACTCTACTTCTATTTCTCAATTCTGCTGCTGCCCTTCCCGGCGTTTGCTACGGTGATTGCGGGACGGTCGGAGCAGCGCAACCGCGAGATGCGCCGCCAGGTTGAGGAGCGCGGTGGTCGGCTGGAACGCCCCAGCGCGGTGCGTACGCTGGAGGATCTCCAGGGTCTCTCGCTGCCCCAGTTTGGAACCTATGTCAGTAATCTGTTTAAAAAGCATGGGTTTACGCTGGACGACTGGCATTTTCGGGATAAGGACAAGCATCTTGATCTGCTGATGTCCTATGAGGAAGAGACCTACTTGCTACGCCTCTCAGTTGCGGATAAAGTGCGAACCGGCACGGTAGAGAGTCTCTCACAGGATATGCGCCGCCGCACGATTCCCAAAGGTCTGGTTGTCACTTCCACCGAGTTTGCAACCGACGCGCAAAAATCGGCGAAGGGCCGCCGTAATATTGTTATCATAGATGGGCAAACGCTCTTTGATATAGCCGAGGGTTAACCTATGAAGGTAGACCTGACAGGCCGCGTTGCGCTGGTAACGGGCGCGGGGCGCGGTATTGGACGCGCAATTGCCGCCACGCTGGCCGGCGCAGGCGCGCAGGTTGTCGTCAACTACCAGCAGAATGTGACTGCGGCGGAAGAGACCATCGCCGCAATTACCGCTGCCGGCGGGACGGCGCAGGCGGTGCAGGCCGATGTCAGCCAGGGTGCCGATGTCGAACGTCTCTTTAAAACCACGTTGGAAACGTATGGTCAACTTGATATCCTGGTGAATAATGCCGGGACAACCCGGGACATGCTGCTGCTGCGGATGAAGGAAGAAGACTTTGATGCCATTCTGCAGACAAACCTCCGCAGTGTCTATCTTTGCACCCGGGCCGCCCTGCGCCCAATGAGCAAGCGGCGCGCGGGGCGCATTATTAATATCAGCTCGGTCGTAGGAATCATGGGAAATGCGGGGCAGGCTAACTATGCCGCATCGAAAGCCGGTATTATCGGGTTCACCAAAGCCACCGCGCGCGAAATGGCGAGTCGCGGTATCACGGTCAATGCGGTTGCCCCCGGCTTTATCGAGACCGAGTTAACCGACGCGATGAACGATGAGATTCGCAAGAATCTGCTTGGGACAATCCCACTTGGTCGTTTTGGACAGTCGCAGGAGGTCGCCGGGTTGGTTTGTTTCCTGGCCTCCGATGCGGCTGCCTATATCACGGGTCAGACGTTGACGATTGATGGTGGAATGGTGATGTAGCAATGCTAAACAAAGTTCTGGTAGCTAATCGTGGCGAGATTGCAGTACGGATTGTGCGCGCCTGCCGCGATCTGGGGATCGGTTCGGTGGTGGCCTACAGCGAAGCCGACCGTAACACGCTGGCGGTGCGTCTCGCGGATGAGTCGATCTGTATTGGTCCGGCAGCCCCCAGCAAGTCGTATCTGCATCCGCCCGCGTTGATCAGTGCCGCGCTGATTACCGGCTGCGATGCGGTACATCCAGGCTATGGCTTTCTTTCGGAGAACCCCTATTTTGCCGAAGCCTGTGCCCAGTGTAATCTGGTATTTATCGGCCCGGAGCCGGAACCCATCCGCTTGATGGGCGATAAGTCAATCGGCCGGCAGACCATGAATGCCGCCGGGGTGCCGACAGTCCCCGGTTCAGAAGGTGAGTTGTCCAGTATTGACGAGGCCATTAGCCTGGCACGCGAGATCGGATATCCGGTGTTGCTCAAGCCCAGTGCGGGTGGCGGCGGGCGCGGGATGCGCGTTGCCCGCGACGAGAGCGAGTTGCAGCGCGCCTATCCGACGGCCCGGGCCGAGGCCGAAGGCGCTTTTGGACGCGGTGACCTGATCCTGGAGAAGTATCTGCCGAGTGTGCGCCACGTTGAGATCCAGGTGCTGGCGGATCATCACGGGAATGCGATACACCTGGGTGAGCGCGACTGCTCCTCCCAGCGCCGCCATCAGAAGATCATCGAAGAAGCGCCCTCACCTATCGTCAACGCCGAACTTCGCGCGAAGATGGGCGAGGATGCCGTACGCGGTATTCAGGCAATCGGCTACCGCAATGCCGGAACCCTCGAGTTTCTGATGGATGAACAGGGCAACTACTACTTTATCGAGATGAATACCCGCATCCAGGTAGAGCATCCGGTAACGGAACTGATTACCGGGATTGATCTGGTGAAGTGGCAGTTGCTGGTTGCCTCCGGTGAACGCTTGACGCTAGAACAGAAAGACGTTAGAATACGCGGGCACGCAGTCGAATGCCGTATTAATGCGGAAGATCCAGAGCGCGACTTTCTCCCGTCAGTTGGAGAGATTGAGTTGTTTGTCCCACCGGGAGGCCCCGGTGTGCGTGTTGACACACATCTCTACTCTGGGTACAAGCTTCCAGGTTCATATGACTCACTCATGGCCAAGATCATTACCTGGGGCGATGACCGCAATGAAGCGCTTGATCGCATGCGGCGAGCGCTGAACGAGTGTATTCTCGAAGGTAGCGTCAAATCGACGATACCGTTCCAGCTTGCGCTGATTGATGATCCCGCGTTCCGTTCCGGGAATATTTCCATCCACTATGTCGGCGAGTTTATGCAGAAGTGGAAAGAACGGGAAGCGGTTGTGGCATAGTTACCAGGATGCATACGGTACTTCTACAACCTAACGGGAGCGTGACAATCGCACCTCAGGTGCTGACCGCAGTAATCAGTCAGACGGCGCAGGCCGTACCCGGCGTTGCGCGATTGGGGCAAGTGCCGCGCACGAATATCGGGTCACTGCTAGGGCAAGCAGGCAGCGATGCGGGGGTGCTGGTTCAGGTGACGCAGCATGCCGTACGGGCAAACTGCTACCTCGTCGCAACCCCCGACAGTAACTTGCTGGAGTTGGGTATGGCAGTCCAGGCAACCGTGGCTGCGGCTATTCGGGAACTTGTGGGCATGGCGGTGGATGAAGTCAATGTCTACATACAAGATGTCGAGGTAGGTCGTGGCTAGTCTCCGTCACCGTGTACGGATTACGGCATTGCAGATCCTGTTTGAAGTCGATTTGACCGACCATGCCCTGGATATGGTGCTGGAACGGCAGCTTCAGGAGGAACTGTTGCCTTCGGATGGCAAGCGCTTTTTACAGCGGCTTGTGCTTGGTGTCTGGGAACATCGTTCGTACCTGGATCGGGTTATCGAGGAAGCAGCGCCCAACTGGCCGGTTACGCAGATGCCTGGTGTGGATAAGGCGGTTTTGCGAATCGCGCTGTTTGAGTTGCTGATCGATGATGTTGAGCAAACCCCGGTAAAAGCGGTGATTAATGAAGCGGTTGAACTTGCCAAGCATTTTGGCAGCGACAATTCCAGTCGTTTTGTCAATGGAGTTCTTGGTACAGTTGTAGGCCGCCATATGGACGGGCAACAGGAATAGAGCGATGCCCCGATGCACACCCGTTTGGGGCAGTGATGCTCGTTCGTTTTCGTATCGTTATTGTTGTGCGAAAGGTGGTAGTCGATGGCCTCACCTGAGATGGAAACGCGGCTGCGCAAGATTGTTGCGGAGCAACTGGGGGTTGAAGAGAGTCAGATCGTCCCCGATGCATCCTTTATTGAGGATCTCAAGGCCGACTCGCTTGACATAGTCGAGATGGTTATGGCAATCGAAGAGGAGTTCGGTATCGAAATCCCTGATGAAGATGCCGAGAAGTTAAAGACGGTCGGGGATGCGTTGAACTATCTTGATGAGCATGGACCGGCCTAGTTGCAGGTGATCCAGGTGCATCCTCGCCTGTATCAGCCGTGTTCTCGCAGCCCTGTGCTTACGCGCTCGCTGATTGAAGCGGTTCGTGAGTACCGGGCTGCAGCATTATCCCGCGTGAGGCACGGAACATCAGCCCTATTCGCAAGCCAGGAAGAGGCATGACGATTTTTGGGATCGGCCCGTTTGAGTTGCTACTGATTGCAATCCTGGGTCTGATCGTTTTTGGTCCGGAACGACTGCCGGAGATCGGACGTTTTATCGGGCGCGCAGTTGCGCGGGTACTGGCCTGGCAGCAGCAATCGCCCGAAGCGCAGATGATTCAGCAGTTGCGCCGCGAGTTCGATCAGGAGATTTTGGAACTGCGTGATGAGATTATCCGCGCGCGGCAGCAACTGGATATTTCGACTGAGGCCAATAAGATCCATCAGGAGACCCGTTCGCTCCTCCAGGGATCGATGCAGGCATCAGGCGCAGCAACCCTGCCCGCTGTCAACGCTGCCCCGGAGAACCAACCGGCCACTGGGAAGCCCCAACCCGCCGCCGCAGCGCAGGCAAACGGTGCCATGCAGAACAACCTACCGCCGGAGACGGAGAAGCCGGCCGGTGTAGCGCGCTCAGAACGGGAGGTCATCGCAGCGCAGACGCAACCATCCGTCGCGGATGATCTGGTATCCCCGGCAAAACCCAGCGCTTCACCATCAGAGCAATCTGATCCGGTTGCTCCCCAGTCAACACAGGCTACCGAAGCGGATGCGCCGGCATCCGACCCGGATATTCCAACTGAAGAGAGTGTTTCAATCTCCGGTGATGTGGTTGTCGCCGAGTTGAAAACACTCACGCTGCAACTGCAACATCTGACGGCCGATGTGCAGACCCTCCGCGAGCAGTTGCAGGCGCAAGGCCTGCTTGATCAAAACCGGCAACCGCCGCAGCAAGCCTCCCATCAGGAAATAACATCCTCATGACCCGCGACCGGAATACGCCTGCACCTGCCGCGTCCGAGGAAGAGCAACTTCTGCGTCAACTCTTGCTCGACACCAGTGGATACGGACCTGAACCCGCTTCCGCTGCCAGCGTTGCGGATGTTGCGGAAGAAACTGCGACTGATACAGCACCGTCATCGGCTGCCCCAAGAACGGGGAAATCAACGCGCCGGACTGCGCCAACTCCACCCCGAACCCAGACCGGCAAATCCGGGGGGCGGGGTGCGCCGCCGCCCCCCCCTGCCGCCGAACCGGATGACGCAGGCGACCAGGAAGAAGAGAGTATGTCCCTGTTCGATCACCTGATCGAACTGCGCACCCGGTTGATCCGTGCATCACTGGGCGTGCTGGGCGGTATGGTGATCGGATTGCTGCTGGTACTTGGTCCATTTCAGTTGATGGGTTTTGTCATCAGTACCTTTGCGCCAACCAATGATCTCTATCCACCGGTGCAGGCAGTTGGTACCGCCGAGGCGTTTACCAGTTACATGACCGTTGCGCTGACAATTGGGATCATTCTAGGCATGCCGGTCATTGTCTACCAGCTTTTTGCGTTTATCCGACCCGGGTTAAACCGCGAAGAAAAGTTTGCGATCTATAAGGCAATGCCGTTTGTGCTCGGATTCTTTGCGACTGGTCTGGCCTTTGGCTGGTTTATCACCGTACCGAGCGCGATACGCTTTCTAATCGGATTTAGCGATTCGAGCCTGATCCAGGTTCAACCGACGCTGTCCGATTTTATTCGCACAATAACCCTGTTGCTGGTTATGAATGGCGTCGTCTTTGAACTGCCAATTATTATCTATGTGCTGGCCCTGCTGGAGATTGTCACCCCGGCGCAACTGCGCGCATACCGGCGGTATGCGCTGGTCGCCGTCGTTATTGTTGCGGCGATTATCACCCCAACCGGCGACCCGGTGAACCTGGCGCTGCTGGCCCTGCCGATGTATCTGCTGTTTGAGTTGGGTATCCTGCTGGCGCATATTCCGGCGCGTAGACGTTAACAGTGTTCCATTAACACGAGTGACACAGTGCGGTCTTCAAATCAGGCATTTGATGGCAACAGTGCGGTGTTTCGCCTGCGGCAGCAGGGTACTCGTTTTATCTTTTCACACAACATTTGCTCTCAGAAACTGTCTGAAAAGGGTTTGTCATGGGGATACGGCCCCGGCGCGGGAGTCCCGGCTTCAGCCGGTTCCGGCCACACCCCGGCTGAAGCCGGGACTCCTGGGGCGCTGTCCGGTGTATCAGGGCACCCAGCATGCCGTGGGACCGACGCAAACCACCTTTTCAGACAGTCTTTCAGAGCAAATGTTGTGTGAAAAGATGGTCCCTTTCCAGTCTTTTTGGAAAAAATATGGCTCTCCGAGCCATATTTTTCCCAAAAAGGATGTTGTCTTCCGCTCTGCCGGAGGCGATATCTGCTTCTAAACGAGGACCGCGTCACTTTTGACAGTTCGTCATATTGACCCGAACCCGCCTGAAGGTGGCACTACCAGGTCATGCACCCGGTCACGGAACGCTTGTTAGTGGATGACACACACGGCAGACAGCGGACGAATCGGCAAAATTGGCGCAACATCCGCACATTTTAGTTGACAAGACCCACAGTTATGACTATAATTTGCTGAGTACGATCAACCGCGCCGAGATGGCGGAATCGGCAGACGCGCTAGGTTGAGGGCCTAGTGAGCGCTTTAGCTCGTGTGGGTTCAAGTCCCACTCTCGGCACCAGGGCGATTAGCTCAGTTGGTAGAGCACCTCGCTTACACCGAGGGAGTCGGCGGTTCGAGCCCGTCATCGCCCACCAGTCGGTAGCCCGGAAATGGGCCAAGATAGCTCAGTTGGTAGAGCACAGCACTGAAAATGCTGGGGTCCCCGGTTCGAGCCCGGGTCTTGGCACCAGGTTTTCCCCAGACTGTAGCGCGGGTAGCTTATAACCCGCGCTTTATCATCTCCACAACAATTACTATTCGTCCACGTACTACTCTGAGATGGGCAGATCAATGAGCGAGTATTACGCTATCCAGCGCACCTATGGTCAACCGGCGACCATTGCTTCCCTGAGCAGAGATCTGGCATCCCTGGGGGTTACGGCAGGTATGACTCTGCTGGTTCACTCGTCGTTGAGCGCGCTCGGCTGGGTATGTGGGGGAGCAGTAGCGGTGATCCACGCGCTTGAGCATGTGATCGGGCCAGAGGGAACGCTGGTGATGCCGACCCACTCTGCGGATCTATCCGACCCGGCCACCTGGAGCGCCCCCCCCGTCCCCAAATCATGGTGGCGCGTGATCCGGCAGCATATGCCCGCCTTTGATGCGGATCTGACGCCCTCACGCGAGATGGGCGTGATCCCGGAATGCTTCCGCAATCAATCCGACGTACAGCGGAGCAATCACCCGCAGGTCTCCTTTGCTGCCCGGGGGCTGCATGCCGACACTATTGTCGCGGAGCATGCGCTGGAGTATAGCCTGGGCGAGACCTCGCCACTCGCGCGCATCAACAAACTGAATGGCTGGGTGCTGCTGCTTGGTGTGGGGCATAATACAAACACCTCGTTGCACCTGGCAGAATACCGCGCAGCCTATGCCGAGAAACGGGTGGTTACGTCCGGCGCACCCCTGATTCGTGCCGGGCAGCGGCAGTGGGTTACATTCTCGGATATTGAGCTTGACTCGGGCGATTTTCATCTGATTGGCACCGGCTTTGCCCGTGACACCGGTCTGGTACGCCAGGAACAGGTTGCAGCGGCCACAGCCCTGCTCATGCCCCAACGCCTGCTGGTTGAATATGCCGTCACCTGGATTGAACAACACCGGCCACAGTAATATGAATTCGCAATCACTGATCGAAATTGATGGTTCGTACGGGGAAGGCGGCGGGCAGGTGTTGCGCACCGCGCTCGCGCTGTCCGCGTTGACCGGGCAACCCACGCGTATCGACCGCATTCGCGCAGGGCGGCGTAATCCGGGCCTGGCTCCGCAACATCTGGCGGGGGTGCTTGCCACGGCCCGCATCTGCGATGCCGCAGTTCAGGGTGCGGCGGTTGGCGCAACAACAATTACGTTTGAGCCGCGTGAGCGCCCGCGCCCCGGCGCGTATCATGTCGATGTTGCGGAGAGTGCCCAACAGGGTAGCGCCGGGTCGGTGACACTGATCTTGCAGACGCTGCTGCTACCGCTAGCCTTCGCCGGAGCGACCAGCCATCTGACGTTGCGTGGCGGCACGCACGTTGCCTGGAGCCCGCCGTTCGATTATCTGGAGCAGGTCTACCTGCCGACGCTGGCCCGGGCAGGCTTCCGCGCCGACTGCCACCTGGATGCCTGGGGCTTCTACCCGGTCGGTAACGGGCAGATCAGCGCGAGGGTTGAGCCGGTGAAGCTGCCGCTCACGTCCCTCACCCTGGAGGAGCGTGGCGAACTCCAGCAGGTGCAGGGGCGCGCTATCGCCTGCAACCTCCCGGCCGATATTGCCCAGCGGATTGCCAACCGCGCCGGCAATGTGCTGACCGGAGCCGGATTACCCGCCCGGTTGACACCCCACCGCGCGAAGGGCGCTGGACCGGGAGCGGGGCTGTTCCTCGTCGCCACATATGATCAGGCAGTGGCGGGATTCGCGGCCCTGGGCGCAAAGGGCAAACCCTCCGACAAGGTTGCCGACGAAGCCTGCCAGGAGTTGCTGGCGTACCACGCTGCCGCAGCCCCGGTCGATCCGCATCTCGCCGACCAACTCTTGCTGCCGCTGGCGCTAACCGCAGGGCGCTCGCAATTTCGCACCAGCCAGGTTTCGCTGCATCTGCTGACCAATGCGCCGATCATCCAGCGCTTTATCCCGGCACACATCAGCATCGACGGAGCCGAGGGCCGGCCAGGCCGGATCACAGTTGAAGGCGCGCCACTCCCGGCGTAGGCCACCGATCCGGGCAGCTATTCGGCACCCAGTTCGCCAAAGGCGAGGAGTTGGCCCACATCCGCCGCCTGTGCCCGCTCGTAAACCGTTCCCGCCAGCGCAATATCCCAGAGGGCGATACCCTGCGACTCAAACAGCGTTACCTCTTCGGGCCGCTGTCGGCCAGGCAGCAGGCCGGCAACGACATCGGCGAGCGGGCGTACCTGCGACCAGTTCAGGGCGTTGCGCTCGTAAGCCTGGACCAGATCGCCACTCTCAATCCGCGCGCCCTCCAGATCATCGGTATAAATCTGATCAGCCCGGCGGATCGTTGCCCGGTCAAGTTCGGCACGTACCAGCGAGTTGGAGCCGGCAGCATTAATATGCACCCCACTGCCCAGATCTTTGCCGTTGAATAGAGGCTCAGTCGCACTGGTGGCCGTTGTGATAATATCGGCTCCCGCCAGCGCTTCCTGGGGACTGTCAACAGGGCGCACAACCAGGCCCAGGCGCTGCGCCATCGTCTCGGCAAAGGCCGTGCGCCGCTCCGGTTTGCGACTGTACACCCGCACATCCCGCAGCGCACAGACAGCGGCGATAGCCTCAAGCTGGGTCTCGGCCTGGTAGCCGGTGCCGAAGAGCGCCAGCACACCCGCATCGGGGCGGGCCAGATATTTTGTTGCTACTCCGCTGGCGGCTCCGGTGCGCAACTGACCAAGATAATTTGCCTCGAGCATTGCCAGCAGCGCGCCGGATTGCACATCGTACAGGTTGATGAGGAAGCGTACGCCCTGGCGTGTTGCGGTGTAGGCTTTGAAGCCCCAGTAGCCCTGCTGGACCAGCGCCCCGGCCATCATATGCAAAATCCCGTTGGGCTGATGCACCCGGCGGCGCGGCTGGTTGATGCCCGTGCCGTGGGCCTGCTCCCGAAATGACGCCTCGACTGCTTCCAGCGCCTCGGACATGTGGACCAGCGAACTAACATCATCTTCACGCAAAATGCGTACAGGCATAGTAATCTCCTTCATAAGAACCGAGAACTAAAGAACTGCAAACTGAGAACTGAGAAACCGGCGTGTAGATAGCTTACCCGACCTGGGGCAATTGGGCAACCATGGGCAATTCAGTCCACAGTTTCCCGGCGTTCCCGAATTAATACCGATGCTGTCCGGCACGCTGCTGGAACTTTTCCCGCCACTCGAGCGTCAACCAAATCAGGATAGCCCTTGCTTTGCCTGCGTCTGAAAGGTACAATGGTAGCAACCCTCCAGCAACCAGATCTTGTACACTGACCACAACCACGAATGGAATGGAGTTTACGAATATATGCTGCGTCTCTCGTTTATCTATCCCAGCTTCCTCTGGTTGCTGCTTCTGCTTGTTCCGCTCTGGTTCATCACCCTGAAAGTTCCACGCCACCCGGCACCCTGGCGCTTCTGGAGTAGCCTGGTTCTGCGCACGCTCCTCATTCTGCTGCTGGTGTTAAGCCTGGCGGGTACCCAACTAGTCTATGGCGTCGATACCATCACCACAGTGTTCCTGGTCGATAATAGTGACTCCATCCCTACCTCCGCCCAGGCCCAGGCGGAGCAATTCATCGAAAATGCCCTTGATCATATGCGCGCCGATGATAAAGCCGCGGTGGTTGTTTTTGGCGAAAATGCTCTGGTTGAACGCGCACCCAATAATACCCCGGCGCTAGGACAACTCAGTTCTACCCCGATTGTCGATCGCACCGATATTGAGGAGGCGATCCAGCTTGGTCTGGCGCTCTTCCCGGCCGACTCGCAGAAGCGGTTGGTACTGCTCAGCGATGGCGGCGAGAATACCGGTCGCGCACTTGAGGCGGCCCGGCTGGCAGCAGCCGGGAATGTACCCATCGACATCGTTGATCTCACCCTGCCCGAGGATGCCGGGGAAGCCCTGGTTGCCGGCCTGGATGTACCCGCGCATGCCCGTATCGGCCAGGAAGTCACCCTGGATGTAGTGGTTGAAAGCAGCACCGATCAGACTGCCCAGGTGCGCATCATGGCAGACCAGGAGATTATTGTCGATCAGATGCAGGAGCTTGTCGCCGGGCAGAACCGTTTTAGCGTCACCGCCCAGAACGATGAGCCCGGGTTCCGCCGCTACGAGGTAGAAATTATCCCGGAGAACGACAATCGTCCGGAAAACAACCGGGCCGCCGCGCTGGTGCAGGTACAGGGTCCGCCCCGGGTGCTGCTGGTCGCCGGCCGGCCGGAGGAGGCACGCAACCTGGAAGATGCCCTGACCTCCACAAACATTCAGGCCGAAACAGTTACCCCCAATCTTATGCCCGTCGATATGGCCGGAATGAGCGAGTATGAGTCGATTGTGCTGGTAAATGTTCCCGCCAACGAACTGCCGATCCAGGCAATGGCAAATCTACCCAGCTATGTGCGCGATCTGGGCAAGGGACTGGTCATGATTGGCGGGAAAGAGAGCTTTGGCGTGGGCGGCTATGGTCGCACCCCCGTTGAAGAAGCACTCCCGGTCTACATGGATGTGCGTGACCGGGAGGAGCGGCCCAACCTGGCGCTAGCCTTCGTCATTGATAAGTCGGGCAGTATGGACGCCTGCCACTGTTCCAGCCCCAACCGCCGTTCCACGCCGCTGGAGCAGAGCGGCGAACGCAAGGTCGATATTGCCAAAGAAGCGGTCATCCAGTCCTCGGCATTGTTAGGCGAACAGGATACCCTGGGAGTTGTGACGTTTAACGAGAGTGCCCAGTGGGCGCTGGAAGCCACACGCGGCCCCTCGATTGACCTGGTTGCCGACGCAGTAAGCGGAGTTGAGCCGCGCGGCAGTACCAATGTGCGCGCCGGGTTGACCGCCGCAGAAGAGATGCTGGAGAATGCCGACGCCCGCATCAAGCATATTATCCTGCTGACCGACGGCTGGGGCGGGAGTGGCACCAACGAGGATGTTGCCCAGCGAATGCGCGAGAAAGGCATTACCCTTACCGTTGTAGCGGCGGGCAGCGGCTCGGCCAATTTTCTGCGCGACCTGGCAGATACCGGCGGCGGGCGCTACTATCCGGCGGAGGATATGTCCGAGGTACCGGAGATCTTTTTGCAAGAAACGATCACGGCGGTCGGCAATTATATCATCGAAGAACCGTTTTTTCCGATAATGGCTGCCGACAGTCCGGTGCTGTCCGGATTTACCGAGGGCTTTCCACAACTCTATGGCTACAATGGCAGCACCCTCAAAGATACGGCACGCGGCGTGCTGATTGCCGAGGATGAGTCACCTGTTCTGGCGCAGTGGCAGTATGGCCTGGGTCGCAGTATTGCCTGGACCAGCGACACCAAAGGTCAGTGGGCGCGCAACTGGGTCAAGTGGGACGGGTTCCCCCGTTTTGCGGCGCAACTGGTCGGATGGGTCGTACCGGAGCAATCCAACCAGCAGGTTGTCACCAACATTCATGTAGAGGGCGCGCAGACGGTGATTGATGTGGCGGTGCAGGATACGGCCGGCACCCCATACGAAGATCTGCAAATGACGGCCACCGTAATTAAAGATGGCGAGACGCGCCAGGAAGTGCTGTTGACCCAGGTTGCCCCCGGCCAGTATCGCGCCGCCATTCCCAGCCCCTCACCGGATACCTACCTCGTCCAGTTGGCGGGACGACAGGATGGACGCGCACTGGTGCAGGATGTCGCTGGACTGGTCATTCCCTACTCGCCGGAGTATCGTCAGCATCAGAGTAACCCGCTGCTGCTGGATCAACTGCGCGAGCTTACCGCCGGCACACGGCTAACTACACCCGAGGAAGCATTTGCCCATAACCTCTCCGGCGTTGTGCGTGCTCAGGAGATTGCACTACCGCTGGTGTTGCTGGCGCTACTTCTGCTGCCGGTTGATATTGCCATGCGCCGCCTGCTGCTGCGCCGCAATGATCTAACCGCAGCCCGCGCATGGGTGCAAAACCACCTGCCGCGCCGAAATGCACGCCCCACCGCTACTCCCGACCCGACACTGGAGCGGTTGTCGAGCGCCAAGCGACGGGCCGGACGGAGTACCCCCCCCGGTCAGTGGACAAGTGACACAGTGGGGCAATCGGAACCAGCGGCGAAAGGTGACCCGGCACCACGACCGGAAGCCGAAGGTCGAACGACCCGCAACCCGCAACCCGCAACCAGTGAGCAACACTCACCGACCGGCAAGAGCGAACCTGACCCGGCAGTCGGTTCCGGCTCGCTGGAGCGGCTGCGAGAGGCGAAGGAGCGCGCGCGGCGGCGTTCGCGGGGAGAGCAGTAGCGGCATTTCTTATTAACACGCGTTACGCGGTCACTGACCCGGAAGATAGTTCCGCCTCCGGCAGGGTGAAAAAAACCTGATCTTGTTCACAAAACAATGCACGTTGTGCATTGTTTTGTGAACAAGCATAAAAAGCACCATGCTGCCGCAGGCGAATCCGGCTTCCATCTGATAAAACGCCCGGTTTGCATGCTCCTGCCGGAGGCAAAAGTTCCTTTTGGGTGAGCAACCGTGTAACTTGTGTTATTAAGCGGATCAAGCCGGATCAGGCGGTACATGCCGGCGCTGCTGCCAGAGCGCCGGCGTCAGCAACAACCCCGGTAGCACAAACATCAGCGCCAGCGCAACCGCCAGTGACCGGGGCGTCCAGCCCGCATCATTGGCTACCCCTGTCAGATAGGCCGACAGTGCGGTTGTCAGAGTCAGCGCGGCATACTCGATGGCAAAGACACGCCCACGCAGATGATCCGGCACCGCCATCTGGAGCAGCACCGTGCTGTAAACCCACTGCACACTGCCGCCCATATGCGCCACCAGGACAGCCAGCAGCGCCAGGAGCAACGTCTGCGACCCGCTGATCCAGAGGTAGCCCAGCGCCGAAATAAAAAAGGCCGGGCCAATCGCGCGCTGCAGGAAGCGCACCGAACCGCCGCCGAGATAACTTGCCAGCAGCGGCCCTATACCGGCACCAATTCCCCGCGCCGCGTAGAACAGCCCGATACTGATTGCGCCATCCCGCCCCACTGGAAAAATCTCGCGTCCATAGAGCGTCAGCAGCAAAAGTACGCCACCGCTCAGACTCCAGAGCGCCTTGCTGAAGGTATAGCAGAGAAGATCGGTGCGCTGCCCAATAAACCGCAGTCCCGCGCTCAACTCGGGCAGCATGCGGTCGCCGGGGGTAGGATGGCGGATGGGGGTGGGCATTCCAGATGACGGATCAGTAACCGTGTCGGCACCGTCTCTGCCTGAGGAGCGCTGTTCTTTAAACGGCACCCGCCAGACCAGGAACGCCGAGAGCACAAACGTAGACGCATCCAGCAGAAAGGCCGCGCGCACCCCCAGCGTACCAACGACAATGCCGCCAAGCGCCGCGCCGAGCGCCAGCATCGCCGACCAGGTCGCCCCGCTGAGGCCATTGGCCGCAACCAGTTCTACCCGGTCGACAATATTTGGGATAATTGCCGAACGCGCCGGTTCAAAAAAAGAGGTCAGGGCAAACTTGAGGGTGGTGACAACATAGATGAGCCAGATATCATCAATGCTCTGCACGCGCAAGAGCAAAAGCACCAGGAGCGCCCGCAAGATATCGCTCACAATCATGACCAGCTTGCGCGGCAGGCGATCAATCACCACCCCGGCGAACGGCCCGACCAGCGCCGCCGGGAGAAACTGCGCGACCAGCAGCGCGCCCACCGCCTGCCCCGACCCGGTCAGCGCCAGCAGCAGGGTGTAGAGCGCAATACTGTCAAACCAGTCTCCAAGCTGGCTAACAACCTGCGCATACCAGAGGCGGCGAAAGCGCAGGTTCCGGCGGAGCAGCGCAATATAGCCGACGGGTGCCGATGCCATGCCCGGCTTACATCCGCGACTTGATGGCGCGTTCAATATCGCGCTGGGCTTCGCGCTTCGCTATATCTTCGCGCTTATCGTACACTTTCTTCCCGCGCGCAACACCCAGCTCAACCTTGGCCCGCCGCCCCTTGAAGTAAACCCGCAGCGGCACCAGGGTCAATCCCTTCTGACGAATCAGACCTACCAGGCGGCGGATTTCGCGGCGATGCAGCAACAGCTTGCGGGGTCGTAGCGGATTATGGTTGTAGTAGACACCGGCCTGCTCGTAGGGCGAGATATGCATTTCGTAGAGAAAGATCTCTTCATGAACAACCCGCGCATAACTCCCGCGCAGATTGAGTCGCCCGGCGCGAACCGACTTTATCTCGCTGCCGGTTAATGCGATACCGGCCTCGTAGGTTTCCTCAATATGATAATCGTGACGAGCGCGCCGATTCTCGGCGACAACTCCCGGATGCTTTTTTACTGCCACAGTACAACCTCATCCACACAACAAGTTCCATCAAGCCCACAAGTTACGCGGTCGTTGACCCGGAAGGTTATGTTAGCCTCCGGCAGGGTGGAAGAAACCTGGTTCTTTTCACAAAACAATTCACAACATGAATTGTTTTGTGAAAAGAACGTACCATGCTACCGCAGGCGAATCGGGCTTTCATCCGGTTAAACGTCCAGTTCGTATGTCAACTGCGTAACGCGTGTAAAGTAGCGAACCAGCACGCAGAAGAAATCTTCTGTGTGCTGGTTCGCCAGAAATAGCTGAACCATATTATACCATGCCGCTCTGCCGGCGCTGGTGCATGGCCGGATCACCCCTCGAAAGCAGGATTGCGGGAGATCGAGTGCATACGCTTTGGGTCAGCCACCGAACTCCCCAGCAAAGCCGTCAGCACTACGAACGTTGCAACAATAATTGCCAGCGGTAGCAGACTCACGCCAGGAGACAGGCCCAGCACAATGCCCAGATTCTCAGCAATGTAGCCCGCCTGCCAGCAGATCCAGATATAGCTGCTCCAGGGCGTACGGAGTGTCTCTGCGGGGAAGACATGACCGGCAACAGCCTCACTCCAGGTTAGCATGACCGAAACCAGAACCAGCAGAACAATGCCGGATTGGATCGCCAGACGGTAGCGCATAGCCGCATCCCAGACAACCCGTAACAGCGGAACCACACCCAGCGCCAGAAACGGCAGCGACGACACCAGGTAGCGTGGCCCGGCTGCATCGCCACCCCACCAGCGGGCCGCCGAGGCATAGAAGAGTAGCATCCCGGCTGATACCCCGACAGCCACCAGCAGTTCCGCCCGCAGTTCACCGCGCCGCCACCAGAGCAGATAGCCCGGCAGCGCCGACAACAGCCAGGGCGCACGCACAAATAGTCCCCGGAATGGGCTGAAGGTCAGCCCCCACAGCGCTTCCAGATCCGGGTAAGTAATACTCATAAAACCCGTTTGATACTCACTGCGGTGAAGCACCGAGTAGGCATAACTAACCGGGAGCAGTGTCCCAAACGCCACCAGGTTGTAGACCACCAGCAAGGCGACCGGCAGCATCCCACCAATGAGCACCATGCGCAGCAGCGACCCGGGCAGTTTCTGCCAGGCATAGATCCCCAGCACCGCGATAATCAGCACTGCCGGATACTCACTGATGACCGCGTAGCCCATCAGCAACCCCGCCAGCAGCGCCCGAGCCGCGCCACCCTGACCCTGCGCCAGCCAGACCAACAAGACAAACGCTCCCAGGCAGAGCGCCGCCACCAGTTGATGGCTATAGAAATTCCCGGCATAGGTCGCTGCCGGTGTTCCCAGGCCATACGCCATAACCAGCAGCAGACGTAACCCATGCGACACACGAAAGATTTCCAGAAAGCGATACAAGAGCGCGCCCGCTGCGGCGGCCGGAACAGCGATAACGACCAGAGTCAGCAGATACTGGACCATGAACCGGCGGATACGTTCCACGCGTAGCGCGTGATCCTGCTGCCGCGACGTAATATCGGCGCGCGGTTCGCCGGCAAGCCACTCCAGCCAGGTATTCACTGCCGGAACTTCCAGCAGTGGCAGAGCCCCGGCGTAGACCATCAGACCCATCAATGCCGGGCCGGGGGGCTTTTCGCTGTACGCATGACCGTTGTAGATCGCATAGTTATGCGTTTTGATCACATACGCATCAATCTGCACCGTACCACGCTCCGTCAGGGCGCGTACCAGGCTCAAGTGTGCAAACTGCATGCGATCAACCCGACGTGGTAGTACGTAGGCATAGGCGATGAGGAGAATGCAGAATATGAGCACGATGGTACGTCGTGTCGTTGAATATTCCATAAGAACCCGTACCCCGGTGATTGAAGAAGAACACATTGCAACAATGACACCTTATTTTTACACAAGTTACGCGGTGGGTCTGCAAATTGGACGTTTAAGCACCGTAATGGCCGGAATTCGTCTGCGGCAGCGTGGTATTTTTCTAAAAAAGACAGCCGTGCTTTTTCACAAGAATTTTGCACATAGCAAATTTTTGTGAAAAAGAAAAAAAGTACCATGCTGACGCAGGCGAAGACGGCCGTTGTGAATGTACCAATGCTGACGCAGGCGCATCTGTCGTTCATCGGGGCAACTGTCCGGTTTGAATGCGCACCGCGTACCTCGTGATTTTCACAATCGGTATGCAGACCATGCTGCCGGGCAGAAACTGCTGGAAACCGGACGATACCAGACATTGATGAAATGCCCATCCTAACGTAGCTCATCAGCAACTTACCGGAACATGCTTGTTACGATTACTCTAACAAATCATAATGAGAAATTTCTAAACACATTCCGAAACCGTATAACAGCTTGCTCATCTGGTACAGGGTATTGAGTTATGCTATAATCCGCCCATCGAGAGCTACTGTTATCGTAATCCCGTGAATAGATTTGTAGTAGCAGGAGGAATCCATGCGCAGATCCTATGCTGCGTTGCTGCTGCTCTTCGCGCTCCTGGTGCCGCTGCTGGCGGCATGTGGTGGCGGAGGTACAGCAGAAGCGCCTGAAGCGGCCACCGAACCGGTAGAAGTCGTCGAGGAGCCGACCGCCACAACCGCAGCGGAGATGGCGGAAGCCACTGAAGAGGATATGGCAGAAACCAGCGAAGAGGCTACCCCGGAGGCGGACGCTGAAGCTACGCCCGAAACGGCTGAGGAAACTACGTCCGAAGCAGCAGCCGGCACCCCGGTCGAAGACCCGACAAGCCTGCGGGTGGGGTTGGTTACAGACCTGGGTCGCGTCAACGATGGTACTTTTAACCAGTTTGCGCATGAGGGTGCGGTGCAGGCGCAAGAGGAGTTTGGCTTCGATTATAACTATATCGAAACCCAGGCAGTCGCCGACTATGACCCTAATATCCAAACTTTTGTCGATGAGCAATACGATATTATCATTACCGTCGGCTTCCTGATACAGGATGCGACCCTGGCAGCCGCGCAGGAGAATCCTGAGATTACCTTCATCGGCGTAGACCAGTTCTACGAGGGGGAGAATACCGCGCCGAACCTGGTCGGTCTACAGTTTCGGGAAGATCAGGCCGGCTTCCTGGCCGGTGCGCTGGCCGGCATGATGACCGAGAGTGGCACGGTCGGGATTATCGCCGGCGTAGAGATTCCCCCGGTGATGCGCTTCAAAAATGGTTTCGACAATGGCGCACAATATGTCAACCCCGATGTCAACCTGCTGGGAGTCTATCTGCCGACCTTTACCGATCCGGCTCTGGGATCCAGCACTGCCGAGCAGTTTGTTGGTGAAGGCGCTGATGTCGTCTTTGGCGCAGGCGGGCCAACCGGCAGCGGCGCAATTAAAGCCGCCGCCGAGCAGAGTGTCTATGTGATCGGCGTCGATCAGGATGAGTATATTACAACCTTTGGCAACGGCGAGTCGCCCGGCGCAGAGAATATCCTCTCTAGCGCAATCAAACGTGTCGATGTTGCGGTATCCGACCAGATCCGGGCATTTGTCGAGGGAACATTCGAGGGGAACGGCATTGCGCTCTATGAGGCCGCTAACGATGGGATCGGCTATGCCGACTATCATGAAACGGCGGACCAGGTACCGGAGGAAGTGAAGCAGCAGATGGAAGAGATTCTGCAGATGCTGGCCGATGAATCCCTGACCACCGGGGTCGATCCGGTCAGCGGCACGCTTGACAAGGCAACCATCCCCGAACCGGTTCCATTCGAGCAGTAGATCTAAAAGATGTAACGTGAAGCGTGAAGACAAGGTTACGTCGCTCACGCTTCACGTTTCACGCCTCATACCAATTTGCCGTCAAAACAGCAATAAGCCGGAATGCAGCCACGAAGCGCAGAGCAGCACATTCCCGTTTAACATCTCTGAGTCCGCTGTGTTCTCTGTGTCCGCTGTGGCTGTAATAACAAATCAGTATCAGACTGCAAACCGTGTCCGCAGCATTTCACGTTGTTCCTCAACATCCTGAGTATAGTCGGGATTGAGTAACTGCACCCGGCGCGCGGCAACTTCGGCCTCCTGATACGCCGAGGTCGCCTCTCCCAGTCGCCCCTGAGCTTCGTACAGAACACTCAGCGTGAGTTGGGCCTGAATATAGCGCGACAACAGCATTTCGCGCTGCTCCTCGACATAGGATGAGTCACCAAAAAAGGGACAGTCATCCATGTAATCACCGCGATAAAGCTGTACTGCCTGCCGCAGATCACGGAGAGCTTCGGCCTGATGCCCCTGGTGAGAATGGGTGACACCCTGCTCAACAATCATAGTAAACGCTTGCATGTCCGACCAGGCAACAATGCCGGGATCTAACCAGTAACGCCCATGATGATACTGAATAATTCGGCTCTTACTGGCATGCTTTAAATCGGGCTCAAGCGTGCGCCGCAGCGCGGTAAGCGTGCGGTGAAAAGCATTATCCGCCTTCTTAATATCCTCCATCTCAGCATCCGGCCAGATAATCTCAATTGCTTCGTCTTTCGTGATGCCCCGGCCCAGCCGATCAAGCAGGAATGCAAACAGCGCCTCAGCCTGATGCGTGCCTGCCTTATCGCCACCCCAGCGCGTGATTGCCTCGCCGTTGCGCTCAACCCGCAACGCACCCAGCGCATAGATATACAGCCCGTCGGCAACCGGCGCAGTCGTTTCTCGCCGGCGAGTTGCCTCAACAGTTTGCCGGGCCAGTTCTTCTTTCTTGGTTTCAATCTCCTCACTCTGCTGCGCAAGATGCGCCATCACCTGTTGCTGCTCCTCGCGTGCGCGGGTATGGCTGATCACCAGCGCGAGATAGTTGCTCAGATAATCAAGCAACCCCTGTTCAACAGTTGTCAGGGACTGCTCGAAGCGGCGCGGCCCAAGCGCCATCAAACCGAAACATTCTTCACCGCCACACAGCGGGAGCAAAAACTGCGCCGGCGGCCAGAGTTCCCACGCCTCTTCCAGGATGACCAGTTTGCGTGGCGGCATCACATGCGGCAACTGTGGCGCAACTTCCACCTGACCATGCTGCGCCTGAACCATCAGACCTTCCGCCGAGATAATCATAATCAGCCCATCGCGCACCCCCAGCACCCGACAGACCGCCGCCAGGGTTGTTTGAAGCTGATCGTTCAGGCTGCCATGCCGAAAAACATCATCGCTCAGCGTATGCACCAGGCGACCATAATCAAACTCGCGGCGGTAGAAACGGCGGTCAAGTTCGCCCCGGAACCACTCGCTCAACGGCCCGATTGAGGCAACCAGCGCAACGACGGCGAAAATCGTCACCAGCGGAAGATCGCTTGTAAGCTGTAACCACTCCCGAAACCATCCTTCCAGCAGCAGCAGCAGACTCACATAGAATGCCGTCAGCAAGCTCCCCGCAATTGAGTAGAAAAATGCCCGGCGCGCAATACGGGGCGGCAGCAGTGCGCGGTAGGCAATCACCGCGTAGGCCAGTCCGATCAGCGCAACAACAATCAAACTACGCGAAAGGGCATGCGCGCCAATCAGCGCCAGATCCGACACTTGCTGTGACGGCAGGGTCCGCGCCACAATACCGGCCAGCGCACCTACAACCCCGGTTAGCACTGTCAGTACGATAATGCGGCGCAGTATCCGCTCACGCGCATCATCCAGAGCCTGGCGATAATCGATCCACATAAACCCGACCGCCACCAGCAGCGGCAATGCGCGTTGCGCCACCCACGCCCAGTAGAGCAGCGGTGTTTCCGGCGTCGCCAGGCTTGGCTCACGCCAGTATCCACCCAGGTCAACTTCTTTGCCAAAGGTGAGGGCTTCACCGGGTGCCCACAGCGTATAGAGCGCCAGCATTGCTCCGGTCGCATAGCTCAGACCAAGCAGTCCCAGGCGAAGGGGTTTTACCGCACCCTCGGACAGCAGCATCACAACAAAGTGGAGAAACGCCGGGGGGGTCAACACAGTGGCGATAATCTGCGCCCGGTCAAACCAATGTTGCGAGGCGAGGTCTGTCGTTAGCAGTGGGAGCATTGCCGTCAGGCCGTAGAGCACCAGATTAAGGCAGAACCAGGCGAAGGCTTGATTGGTACGATCACGGGGGGCACGGACAAGCAGACTCAGGCCCATCCAGGATGCCAGGACAGCCATTAAAAAATCCGGCCCGTGGAACAAAAATGGTTGCAACGCTTGCATAATATCGTCATCATAGCATACGGTGTGGGGAACGGCAACAGATTACGGCACAACATAGTAGGCTTTTCAGTATCAGACAAAATGACGGCATGAATGCAACTGCAAGCCACACAGTTGACCGATATGGAGAACCTGGGATGAACCCTGGTCTGCCGATAAACAACCAACCCTCCCGGTTGTTCACCAAAAGGGCGTAAAGCAATTCAATCTGCCCGGATTCAACGCATGTAGCTGGCGCGGTGAAGGTTCCAAACTGGGGGTTTGATTTGATGGTCGCGTACTTCGCCTGCGGCAGCATGGTCCTTCTTTTATCTTGTTCACAAAAGTCTGGCCCTGTGAGCCGAATTTTCGTGAACAAGATCCATAACGTACCATGCTGCCGCAGGCGAAGACGGCCGTTGTAGGAGTACATGTCCGATGTATATGCCTACCGCGTAACGCCGGTCAAGTCACAGCAGGCATGCTGTGCGCAACACACTACCCTTGATAGACCTGCCGAAAGCGTTCGCGCGCGCGAAACAGGCGGGTCTTGACGGCGCTGTTGGAGCAACCGAGCGCATCGGCGATCTCCTGTGTGCTACGCCCCTCATACATATGCAGCACCAGCGGAATACGATATAACGGCGGGATCTGCTTCAGCGCCGCCTGCACTGGTTCACCTTCGTCCAGGCGCGACTCCATTGCATGCGAATCCCCCAGCAGCGGATCGGACTCCAGCAGCGGAGTAAATCGAATGCGCCGTCGTCGCCGTAGATAATCATACGCGGTATTGGTGGCAATCCGGTACAGCCACGCGGCAGCACTGGCCTGCGGGTCATGCTGCGCCCATCCGCGCATTGCCTTAACAAACGTCTCCTGGCAAAGATCTTCCGCCGCTTCCCGATCACTTACCAGACGGATAAGGTGCGCCAGCAGAGGCCGCCGATAGTCCTCGTACAGAGATTCGATGCCGCTGTAATCACGGGATTGTTGTATCATCGGCATCATTACGGATGTTCCCTCACAATCTGCATCGTCACACCAGCGTGGGTACGATACCTGTATATAGATCCGAAAATGGTTGAATACTGGTTGGTATTGTAACAATTCCGGCGTTACTCAGCATCGGACCAGAGGCTGTACCTGCGGCACGCGTGCGTCAAGACCAGATCAGACTGGAGGGGGAGAGGAAAATCAGTCGAAAGTATGATTTTCCACATACTGAAGTCCGCATTCTGGGGTTCACACTATAGAACTATCGGAAAAGAGTACATAGGTAAAAGTCATCACCTGCAATTAATGCTGCACACCAGCGCATGCTCAAAAAAGCGCCGGAGGGAACCCAGGCAAAATCACCAGAATTTACGTTCCCCAGCCGGGATTGGGCAGATCCGGCACCGGCTCAACTGGTGCCGGCGGGGATGTTGGACGTGACGGAGCCTCTTCCGGCGGCGGCGGCGGCACCGTTGGAGTAACCGGCGGCGGCAGCGTCGGGGTGGCCGGCGGCGCGGGATCCGGCTCCGGTGACGCTGCCGGTGATGTCGGGGTTGGCGGAATGACATTCCAACCGGGTGGCTTGACGGACGTTGGCGCACTGGTGGGCGGCGCAATCGGCTGCTCTTCGTCCGGTGGTGCAATGGCTGGTTCTTCCGGTGCGCGGACCCCCAACACCACACCGGCATCCGGCAACACCCACTCGTCTACCAGGGGTTGCGTGCTAATGATTGTTCGTGGGGGAACCTGATCAAAGATCTCCGGGATACGATCACGGGTCTGCATATCCACCGTATCGACGGCAATACCCAGTTGCTCCAGGGTTGCCAGCGCCGTATCCAGATCCATCCCTACCAGGTCAGGCATAAGCTTTGCCCCGGCCACGGGTGGTTCCGGGGTCGCAGTTATCGTACCCGTCGGGGTTTCGGTCGGTATTGCAGTCGGCAGGCGCGTCGGAATGGGCGGCCAGAGTTCGATGGGCACATTCCGAAACTGTCCGATGCGCCGCAGCACCGTGGCAATGTACAACGCCACATCATTCTCAAACGCCGGGGCATAGATCGGAATAATCTCCTCAACCGTGGTGACACCGCGCCCCTGAATATAGCTAAAGGCAATCAGCCGGTACCAGTCCTCGATGCCTTCATCCCAGGTTTCGTAGTCACGCCAGCGGCCAAAGCAGCGATGATACCCGGCGCACACGATGTTGCCGACATTACGGGTGGTTGAACCATTCGGCTTAATACCCGACCAGTTGGGATCGGTACCCGCCGAACTCTCGTGGATAAAAAAGGCCAGCGCCACAGCATTATCAATCCCATAACGCTCGCTGTGTGTTACCCAGGCCGGGCCGCTACCGGTAGCGGGTGAGCCATACGAGGCCAGAATTGCATCAATCTTTGCGGCGCTCAGGGAGGGCTTGCCGCGCACATCGGTCCACTCTTCGGGCGGCGGCAACCCCAGGTCAAGCGCAGTTGGCGTCACGGTTGGCGTCGTGGTAGCACTTCCCTGCGGCGAAGGCGCTACCGTTCCGGTTCTGGTGACAGCACGGCGATTGATGGATACAGCAATGGCGGATTCAGCGATTGGTGGGAGCAATGTTCCGCTGGTGACAGTAGTCGTGACGGTAGCAGTGGCAGAGATAACCGGGCGCAGCCCCAGCAGCGGTGGCGGCCCAATCGCAGCAGCACGGGCAACAACTGCGGGAGTAGCGGTAACAGCAACCGGCGCAGTGGGCGTCTCTACCTTCAGCCCCATACGTTCCATACTTACGCCCAGGATACCCAGCAGCAAGAGCAACAGCAGGAGCGAAGCACCCCAGTTCGGATGTCGCACATGCCGTGTCCACCGCAGCGGGCGCGAGTCACCCGGTTTCCTGGCGCGAACTGCCTTCCACCACGAGCGGACCATCGCATTCCTTCCCTGAATATCCCGACCACATACAGCGTGGCTGGTGCGTTCGCACCGCTGTGTCGAACGCGGACAAAGCCTTTCTGATTATACACCTGTTTTTTATAGAAACAAGACATAATCAGGAGGGAATTGGTGAATGCTGGATGACAATTGGCAACCAGAACAGATTCGCCCCCAGATCACTCGATCTATCGGACACAACAAAACGAGGCGCAATCGCACTACAGCGGATCAACGCCTCGTCCGGTAGGGACGCGCTTCTGTGCGTCCCTACTCATTATGACCTTTGAATTTTGAATTCGGACATCGTTCCAGGAGGTCCGAATTCAGCCGGTCCGGGCTTGCGTGGCAGTATGCAGTTGCCCCGGCAGGCATTCACCGACTCAAGCCGGGCCTCCTGTGAGTTACAGAACTTACGCAGTTGATATGCAAACCGGACGTTTGACCAGATGGAAACCAGATTCGCCTGCGGCAGCGTGGTACGTTTTGATCTTTTTCACAACATGTTTGCACTACGTGCAAACATGTTGTGAAAAAGAATGGTTTCTTCCAACCTGCCGGAGGCGAATCGCGCCGTTCATCCAGGTGAACCTGCCTTTCACCTGATCAAACTGAGCGTTTCACCCAATGAAACACAAACCGCCTGCGGCAGCATGGTACGTTTTTTATCTTTTTCACAAACATGTTGCACATCGTACAACATGTTTGTGAAAAAGTAATGGAATCTTCCGCCCTGCCGGAGGCGAAATGTTCTTCTGGGTTCGTGACCGCGTAACTCCTGTGCGTTACATATTCAGGCATTTATTCAACGTTTATCGTGAGCGGGCCGGGTGGCCTGTCCCTACCGGGTTCTACCTATCTCCACTCGCGTTCAGCACCGCCTGCGCAATCTCTTCGCCCCGGCCCTGCGGCAGGTAGACATAGCGCCCACCAAGCCAGGTTGCCAGTTGCTGCGCCTCGCCCCGCGAGACAAAGCTGCGCTGTGTGTCGATAACCACCGCGCCAATCCCCGCCGCCCGCAAGCGCCCAGAGAGCCGTTCAACCTCCTCACGCGCCTGGGCCAGCCGCTCCTGCTTGGCCTGCTGCGGATCAAAGTTGAGCGGCACATTGGGCCGTCCATCGGTAATCAACACCAACGTCGTCTGGTGGATGCCCCGGCTGCGCGCCTGTTCGGCCATCTGGAACGCGCCCAGCAGCGCCGCCGCCAGGGGCGTTCCGCCGCCGGTGGGCAGCACATCAAGCGCCCGCTTTGCCAGTTCCACGCTCTGTGAGGGCGGCATCAGCACATCGGCGCGCTCCCCCCGAAAGGCCAGCAGCGCTACCTGATCCCGATGCACATAGGCCTGCTGCAACAGCGCATTGACCGCCCCCTTCGCCTGACGCATCCGGTGCAGCGCCATCGAGCCGCTGGCATCCACCAGGAAGCAGAAGAGCGTGCCCGCCTTGCTGCGGAAGCGTTTGACATGCAGATCATCCGCCCGCAACGCGATCGGCGGTTTGCCTTTCCGCGTCCGGGTGCGCTTGCCTTTGCCCTTCGTCTTCTGGCGCACCTGCTGCCAGGGCGCGGCGGCGCGCAGAGTTGCCACAACATCTAGCCGTCCCTCGCCAGGCATGCCGGGCACCGAGCGAATATGCCGCCCGCGCTGTCCGGCGGTGGTGCCCCGCGAACCGCTGCGCCCGCGCCGCCGAATGGTAAAAGGCGTCTCCAGCACATCCGGCGGAATCTCGGACTCTAACGCCGAGAGCACCAGATCTTCAATCGCCTGGAGTTCCTGGGACTGCTCCGGCGGCTGCTCCGGCTCCTCTTCGTCCTGTTCATTCTGATCTTCGCGCTGTTCCGGTTGCTCCGGTGGCTGCTCCGGTTCCGGTGGGGGCGGCTCCGGGGCATCCGGCTGTTCCGGCTCAAACTGAGGTGTACGGGTGGCACGGGGCAGCAGCACATAGCGAATGGCACGTTCCATATCCTCGTCGGCGACTTCGTCGCGCCCGGCCAATGCTGCCGATGCCAGCGCCGCGCGGGTGGCAAAAATGTCGGCGCGGTGGCCCTCAACCCCCAGCATTAGCGCGGTACCCGCCAGTTGCTCGACCTGTGCATCGCTGATCTGAATGGTGGGCAACAACTCGCGCGCAGCCATCACCAGCGCCCAGAGCACCTGCTCCTCCTCGGTCCAGTGCTCCAGTCGATCTGAGGAAAGCGACTCACCGTTGCGGGTCAACAGCAGATTGCGCCGTACTACCTCAGCGCGTTCGGGAGCGGGGGAGCGGGTCAGCGGAGCTACAATCAGGCCCACCCGGTCCAGCAGATGCCGCCGGGGCGGTCCCTCCGCCGGGTCATAGGTCGCCAGGAATGCAAAACGGGCCGGCTCGATCACACTCAATCCGTCGCGCTCAACCCGCACAACACCGCTGTCAAGCGCCGCCAGGATATGGTTGATGGTGCTATCTTCCAGGAGGTTGACGCCGTCGGCGTAGAGCAGGCCACCATGCGCGCGCGCCAGCAGGCCACTGCGGTGGACGCGTGTCCCGGTTGCCAGGGTGCCTTCCAGATCCAGCCCACCCAGCAGCCGATCTTCGGTAACGCCGACCGGCAACTCAACAAAGATAGACCGGGTCGGAAGTTCCGCCGGATCATCCAGGTCATCCCGGTCTTGCAGATCATTAACCGTCAGCGCCGGGTTGGTGTCGGCCGTCAGCAGGCGCGCAAAGCTGCGCATCAGGCTGCTCTTGCCGGTACCGACGCCCGCCGCCAGCACCACCCCACCCAGGGCCGGATCGACCGCCAGCAGCAGCAGCGCCTGCCGGGCCGCATCCATCCCCACCAGCGCCGAAAACGGAAGCGTTCGTTCGATACTCATAGATTTATGTCAACTATACCAGAACTGTATGCGGACGCGCTGCTGAACTTTGAGAAATTAGTCCAGATATGAATGTCTGGGAGTCCCGGCTTCAGCCGGTTGGATATCTGCCGGGGCAGCCGCATACTACCGGGAACACTTGATCCGGCTAAAGCCGGGACTCCAGATTATTGATGTCCGGATTTCATGTTCAAAGTTCAGCAGCGCGTCCCTACCATAAGAAATCCGCCTTTGAGCGCTATGGCTTACCCGGCCTGCCCCAACACTTCGTTCAAGGCCCGCTCAATCTTCGCCTCATCATCCTGGGTTTCCAGCGGGTCTTTGCGCAGGCGATGACGCAGCGCCAGGAGCGCCACGCGCCGCACTTCGTCCTCGCCGACGACCTTATGCCCTTCAAAAGCAGTCAGCGCCGTGGCCGCCCGGCTGATGGTCAACTCGCCGCGATGCCCATCCACCTCCAGGTTGACGCAGAGTTCGGCAATCTTGTGCAGCACCGGGTCGGGCAGTTCCACTTCGGGCAGGCGCTTCTGGGCCGACTTGATCTTGCGCTGCAGGCGGGCCTGCTCCTTCTCCCAGGCATCCGCAAAGGCGTGCGGATCATTGTCAAAGGCACGCCGGCGCTTGACAATCTCGACCCGCTCATCGACATCGGTGATGGTGACAATGCGCGCATGCAGGCCAAAGCGATCAAGCAACTGCGGCCGCAGATCGCCCTCCTCCGGATTGCCGCTACCAACCAGCACAAAGCGCGCCGGATGGCGGATGCTGATACCCTCACGCTCGACAACATTTACGCCACTGGCCGCCACATCCAGCAGCACATCGACCAGATGATCCTCCAGCAGGTTGACTTCATCGATGTAGAGAAAACCCCGGTTGGCGCGGGCCAGCAGTCCCGGTGCAAACGCCTGCACGCCCTGCGTCAGCGCCCGCTCAATATCGAGCGTGCCACAGACTCGATCCTCCGTCGCACCCAGTGGCAGATCGACCACCGGCACAGGCGTTGTGGTTGCCCGCAGACGGGTCGGCGCTTCCGGTTCACTCTCGGCAGATTTGCGTTTGCTGCTGCGGGTACAGCGGTCACACAGACCGGCGGGACGCTCCGGCGCACAGCCATAGGGACAGTTAGAGACGGCTTTGATCGGGGGCAACATCGCCGCCAGTGCGCGTACCGCTGTCGATTTGGCCGTTCCCCGGTGGCCCATCACCATCACACCACCAATGCTGGGGTCGATCACACAGAGCAAGAGCGCCAGTTTCAAATCTGCCTGCCCGACGATGCCTGTAAAAGGATAGGGCGGCGGCGCGGTTTCCCGTCCATTCGCCGGGGCAGCAGGAGCGGTTTCAGCAGGTTGAGTCATAAGATCAGTCATTGCTTATCTCGTACTTCGTAACTTCCACATTCCGTATGCTATCGCAGGACGGACCGAGTCGCGGAATATCCTGCGGAGAACAGGCGTAACCCTCTGATTTGATTGCAGGTATGCTGTGTCCTGCCACTATACCGTAATATTTGAGAAAGAACAAACAGGTATAGAACAAAGAACACATAAGCAGTCCAGTGTCGGTTCGCGGGCACAAAACAACCTCAGCGCCCGCAGCTCGGGGCGAGGTGCGCTGAGGTCCGCTTGCGAACAGTGTGCGACAATTGTCGCGGGTCTACCTACTAACCCTGACTACCTGCCTCGCCCGTTTCAGACGGAGCACCGGCAGCAGGTCTCTTCCCGCCATCACGCAGACGCCGGGCAAATGCGGTGATGTTGGTGAAGAAGAAGGCGACCACAAGACCGATAACCGTAACCAGCAGCGATGCCCAACAGACGATGAGCGGCGAGAATGGACCAATCATTGGGGAATCCATAAGCTTTCTCCTGTCCTGTTCCCTACACCTGAGCAGCGTAGGACGGCCCAACGACCCTACGTCACTATGTGACATTACATGAAAACATTGTACATATATATTCTACCACATAGTGCAAGTAGTTGTGCAGGAGCAGGCGACAACTTTGCGCCATATTATCCAACGCTCGCACGTATCCTGGCGCAGATACCGCATCACGATAAGCGATACGGTTACACCCCGATCTGAACCCCATCATCACATCGGCTGAACATCGGTTGTTTTTTCACGTTCGTAGACAAAAATGAGGTGACAACGGTGTTGACTCTCACGCAAAAAGCCCTGATCGAGCGCTTTTACCGGCTACACGACCGGCAAATCAGCGATAGAGCGGTGACGCCGGCCGGCGGAGATCCACATAGCGGTACGCCTCGCCACTCTTCTGCAGCGCCGCCAGGATTGCGATCTTGCTATCCAGTTCCTGATCGCTGCCAAAACAGATCGTGGTATTACCATCAATGGTCAGAATCAAGCCCTTCTTAGGGTCACGGTTGGCTTCGGTAACATACATGCCCAACTCCTGCAGCAGGCGCGTGACAACATGCTGCGTCGGCGGGTCCATATCCGGCTGATTGCCCATCGGCGCGGCTTCCAGGCCGATAACCGGCAATGGCCTGACATCCGTCGTGCTGCCGAACAACTCCACGGCCGACGCGCCATCGGGAACAATATCCGGCTCGGCAGCGCCAAAGACCGCCAGAAAATTGTTGTAGTCCAGCGGTGTCACCTGCTCCATTGTCACCGGCGGAGTGGTGCGGGTCATAATCTGCTGCGCCAGGCCGGTAAACAGCGCATCAAATTCGCTATCGACCAGCGCCAACTGGCAGGCATCGGCCATCTCGCGGATCTGGCGGCTCAGCGGAATCTTGAGCAGCACCGGCAAACCGACCTGCGCTGCAAAATGTTCGGCCACGCCGCTACCGTCATCCCGGTTGATCACCAACCCCAGCAGGCGGGTACTCCCGCCCATGTCGGCAAAATATTTGGCGGCACGGGCAATATTGTTCGCCGCGTAGAGACTCTGGCGATCATTGCCACACAGGATAATCACCTCTTCGGCCAGGGAACGTGCCAGCGGCGTGGCGAACCCGCCACAAACGACATCGCCCAGAAAATCCATCACCACATAGTCGAGCGCCCACTGGCTCAGGCCAAACTTCTCCAGCAGATCAAAGCCAAAGGTAATGCCACGCCCACCACAACCGCGCCCAACCTCCGGCCCGCCAATCTCGCAGCCGTAGACCGTCGCCGCGCCCTGCATAATCGGCGTTTTGAAGATGACATGGTGAGACTGCAACTCCTCCTCGCGCCCCGCCTCCTTAAACTCACGCCAGGTATCACCCAGCGTCGGCAGGCTCACACCGCCAAACAGCGCGTTACAACTGTCGTGTTTGGGATCACACCCCAGTTGCAACACTCGATTTTCCAGCAGAGCCAGTTTGCTGACCAGATTGGTCGTAAAAAACGACTTACCCATGCCGCCCTTGCCATAGACAGCCAGCATCCGGGCATGGGTCGAACCGGACGATTTGACGCGTGCAGGCATTGCCGGGCTCCTTCCACGTTGCGTGATCGATCAGGAACGAACCGTGATCAGGGCATACCACGCAGCGCACATCACAGGTTACGCATCCTCCTGCGGCCACTCCACCAGCACCTTGAGGCAGGAGGGATCTTCCAGCGCCAGCCGGTAGGCGGCCTGAATCCGGTCAAGCGGTACGCGATGGGTCAACAATCCGTTAACATTCAGTTCACCACTCGCCAGCAGATCGCGTGTGCGGGGCAACTCACCATCGGGACCGAATTCCCACTCCCGCGCCGCCAGGATCTGCGCCTCGCGCATAAATATCGGCGCATAGGGAACATCGATATGCTCATAGTAACCCAGCAGCAGCACCCGCCCATGGTCGGCCAGCAGCGGCAGAGCACTACTCAGCGCACCCATCGAGCCGGTCGCCTCAATAATCAGGTTCACCCGCTCACCGCCGAGCGCTTCCTCCGGCGAGTCCTTACTCACATCGATCACCTGATCCGCCTGCGAAGCCGTCAGTCGCACCCCGACCCGGTCAGCCACAGCCACATGGGATGCTCCGGCCCGGCTTGCCAGGCGCGCGGCCAGTTGGCCGACAATTCCCTGTCCCAGCACCAGCACGCGGTCATTGCGGCGCACCTGCGCGACATTAATCCCGTGGAGCGCGGTCGCGGCCAGCGCCAGAATAACGCCAACCTCCGGTGAAACACCATTCAGCGTCACCACGCGCTCAGCCTGGGTCGTAATATACTGGCTCTGCCCGCCCCAGGCCGGATTAACGCCCTTGAAACAACGCGCACCGCCGACATAGACCCACTCGCCCATCATCTCCGGGGCAACATCCTTGCCCACCCGCACAACCTGGCCGACCGTCTCATAGCCGGGAACTACGGGAAACGACAACGCCGGGTGGGGCATCCGCCCATCGAGCAGCATCCGCTCGGTTCCGGCGCTGATCGAGGTAAACGCCGTACGAAGCAGGATCTCCCCGGCCTTGGGTTCCGCCACCATCACATCCCGGAGTTCAATCGCATTCCGGCGAGGAATAACCACAGATTTCGATTTTATTGCCATAGCCCTAACCTTATCGTCGTCACTACATGCCAATAAGCCGCAGACCAACCCATCCGATGAACCAGACCAGTGGTAGAGACGAAAGCTGTTCCGCCCCTACCACTGGTCTACCACTGCGGAACGAAACAGCTTTCGTCCCTACTTCATCTTACTGATTAACCACCCCGGTACGCAGCGCACGCCGCTCACGCCCGGAGCGAATTCCCTTGATAATAAACTGTACCGCATTGAGGAGATACGTAATATATGCAAATAACATCACCAGCATCACGGCACGCTGATCCCATCCCAACCATTGAACCACAAAATAGGCATTGTGCGTCAGGATAGCTATCAGGTTGCCCAGATCCTCCCAGAAGAACTCCCGTGCCATAAAATAATGCCCGTAGACATCCTTCTCCCAGAGCATGCCGGTAATTGTCAACGCCCAGATCAGCGCAATTTTAATCCAGACACTGATCGTCGCCGCTACCAATCCTTGATCAGTGATCAGATAACGGACAACCAGAAAAAAACTAATCAGAAAAGCTAAAAACTGAATTGGAGCGAGAATAATCTGCACGCGCGTCCAGGGAGACGCCTCACGCCGCGCAAGTTGTTCAGGTGTATACATTCGTCCGTTTCCTTCCCTGGAACGTATCGTATATCGTTACAACTCGGGCTTATGCAGCAGTATCAAAAGCCATTGCCGTTTGCAGATCAACACTGCTTACACCCTTGAACTCCTGCACACTGATACCCCGCAGCACCCCGACCGCCAGCACCATCATCAGCGCTTCCAGGCCGAAGATCAGCGTATAGGCCGAAGCCGGAGCCAGCAGGTTGGTTTCGATCAAGCCGGTATGCAGCGCGCCGCTCAACACATTCGCCAGTCCGTTGCCCAAACCCTGCGCCATGCCCCAGAGCCCCATGTAGAGGCCCACCTGTCCCTCAACCGTCATCTCCATCATCATCGACAGCGCGCCGACATTGAATGTTCCGGTGCCAAGCCCCATAATCAGCAAGCCGGGATCGACCAGCGAACGTTGGAGCGTCCACCCGGCCAGGGCGATCAGTGCCAGACCCAGCGCAATCCCCAGCCCCCCAACGGTCGCAATCGTCTTCTTAGAGATCGGCAACCGCGTCGAGAGCAACCCGATCAGCAGCATCCCCAGCAGCACGCCGCCACCCCAGATCTGCTGAAACGCGGCGGTCTCGCCCTGTTCCATTTCAAAGACTTCTGCCCCAAAAACCTCCAGGATGGCATCTTGCAGGAAAACACCCATAATTGCCAGCAGCACAAACACAAAGAAGCCGCGCACCTGCCGATTGCGCCGCAGGATCATCCAGGTCACCACCAGCGCATTCCGGGTATGCTCAGGTTCAACCTGCCGCTGCCGGGACATCAGTTTCGCGTGTGCTTCGGGTGAAATGCGCCGCTCCAACCCGATCAGGCCCAGCAGGATCGGCACCATCACCACAAACGGCGTCAGATTGTAGAGCAGGTGCATCTGCTGCGGATCGTACACCGGCATAATCACTTTGGCAACCTGCGCCGAGAAGATACTGCTGAGGATCAAAAACGTCCAGACAAACGCCACCACCGCGCCGCGTTCCCGGTCGCTGGTTGTCTCAGCGACCAGCGCATTAATTGCCGTGCCGTTGGCCGCAATCGCCAGGCCAAAAATCGTCAGCAGCACAAACGCCGACAGCGTCGCCGACAGCGAACCGGCCCCCAGGCCGATTGCCACCGAGGGCAGCAGGAGAAACACCAGACTCGCCATCAACCCGCTCAACACTATGTAGGGACCACGCCGATAGCCCAGGATTGGGTAACGGTCCGCCAGGCGACCAAAGACCACTTGTAACGGCGAAAGAAAGTGATGCAGGCCAATCAGGGAGGTCACCACGACGCCGATGGCACCGAGTTCATATATGGTAATGCGATTGAAGTTAAAGGTTAACAGGGCAAACATCCAGCCAACGCCGATGCGCATCATCGCCAGGCGCAGTGTCTTAAGCGTCAGACGGAGAAACTTCATCGTTGCCTGCCCTTTCTCATGCACTATAACAGAGACCATTCAGGGTGCAAATGTGGTATGTAGTATCGACTGTGAACTACATTTGCTCCAGAGAAATATGCAGAAGATTCAATGTTTGGTAGGAGACGATTTGAGTATAGCATATAGTGAAAAATGGTGCAATATGTGCGAAGGCTGTGCAATCACACGACAGGTACTCGGACAGGCTAAAGCTGGCGTAGAAAAATATCACATCCGAAAGCGGTCGCTGGCGCAGCGCCCTGTGCGTTCGGTGGGTTTTGCTCACTCCAATACGTTCGCATCCCCATGACAGCGCAGGACAACAGGGCATTGAACGCTGATGAGTAGTGCAGAATTTGTACTACGAATCAATTTTTATATATGGTATTCAAAAACAGACCTATATCCGCTATAATGAAAATTCAAGAGCAGGCTTTTTCTTAAATGTAACAAACTGCTCGCATCAGGCATCTGGTCTGCCTGGCAACTGCAACACCCAATACGAGATTCGATGCAGCCGGTGCTTATTGACCCATTGCCTGAACCGAGTGGATTGAGGCGGAGGTCGGCTATGTATGTGCGCTGGATTGTACGGCGACACAAGAATGTGTCCGTTGCCGACACGAGCTTTCACGACGCGTATCTGGTCGAAAGTTACCGTGACGAAGCGGGCAATCCCCGGCAGCGCACGATCTGCTACCTGGGGAATATTCGCCAGATTGGGAAGGACTTCCCCGCCATCGAGCGGGAGTTGTTTATGCTGCGTGCCGAACGGATTTTACAGACTGTCACCGAGATTACGCCGAGCGACCGTGACGAGATTATCGAGATGCTACAACAGAAGGTGCCCCCGCTCAACCATGGCGAAGTGCTACGGGCCTTCACCGAGAATCTGCGCTGGTACCATCGCTGGTGGGAACAGCATGGCGGTGGTCCGTCCGAAGCAGAAATCCAGCGACTGGTGCGTGAAACCAAGGGGGAGTTGCCGGATATGAGTTAGCAAAGACCGAGAACCCAGAACCCAGAACCAGGAAAACGAACCACCAGGAATTGAGAACTGAGAACCGTACCTCAGGGATCCGGAAGCCGACACCCGGAGGAGATCGTACTGCCCTGCCTGCCATCACCATCAACATAGCCGCTCACGTCCCGCTACCCACCAGCCGTCTTAACGCCATTTTAACCATACGTCTGGAACTGGTATGCCGAAGCTGCTATACTGATTTCAGGCAACCTGCGATAGGCTATGCTGCCGGATTTACCGGCAAAAAAGCCGGAACAGAGCAAGACAACAACCCGTATTCGTGCTACACTTGGTACCAGGTACATACATTGCAACAATGTACCTACGCACGGAACTGCGGGGAACCCGTGCAGGCGCTACACCGCTGCTCACATATGCATCACGATCCATATGTATCATTCATACCGCCAGGCTCTCCACTGGATGTGCCCGCCGCGAGTGAGGAACCCTAGCTTCAGGCTAGCCCAGGAGTCATGTCATGTCAGTCTTAGAAATCGCACAGCTTACCACGACAACCGAGAATGGCGTTAACCAATGCACTGCCTGCCAGTGGCGCTGCACCCTACGACCAGGCGATACAGGACGTTGTCTTATGCGGGTCGGCAGTAATGACGGCATTATTGCGCAGAATTATGGCCTGATCAGTGCGGCATCGGTCAGCCCGATTGAAGATTACCGGCTCTGGCATTTCTTTCCCGATTCCATCGCGCTCTCGATTGGCGGTTGGGGCTATGCCTTTCCGGTTGACCAGCAGCGCGGCAACTATGCCCACATCCCCACGGTTGAAGAGAAACGCCGGAAACTGCCCCCGCAGCGCGCCGCCGCCTTCGCACTGGAGCGGCTCTGTCGTGGGGTTATCTGGGCCTATGGCGAACCGGCCGTGTCACACGAGTATGTGCTGGATCTGCTCCAGACCAGTCGCGCCTCCAGTCGCTACACTGCTCTGGTCACTACTGGCTATCTGACCCGCGAGGCGCTTGACCGCTTTGGCCCCTATCTTGATGGTATCAGCCTGGATTTGCGCGGTTTTGGCGAGGTGGCCTATGCCCGCCTGGCCGGTGTGCCCGACTGGCAGAACATTCTGGGAGTAATTGCCTGGGCCCGCCGACACTGGCGCTGCCACATCGAGGTAACCACCCGCCTGCACCATGGCGTCAACGATGATCCGCGCGAACTGCGCGCGCTGGCCGAGTGGATTCGCGACCATCTGGATGAGCAGACACCCTGGCATGTCCTGCCGGGTGATGCCGGAGTTGAAACAGCGGCGGCGGTTGTACGGGCCCGGCGTATCGGCCACGAGAGCGGCCTGCAGTTTGTGTATGGTCCGGAGCCCAACCAGAACACACTCTGTCCCGTCTGTCAATCAACTATGATTACCCGCGATAATGGCGTTGCGCGTATGGTCGGCATTAGCGATGGAGAGTGTAGCAACTGCGGTTACAAGGTCTATCTGCGCAACTCGATCTTCAAGCGCTGATAATGCCTGATAGAGAACAGAGAACAAAGTACACCCTGAATATCGCCATTGGGCAATATATCTGTTCTCTCTCAATCACACAAGTTACGCAGTTCCTGACCGGGAAGGGAATGTCGCCTCCGGCAGGCCGGAAGATCTTCTTCTTTTCCGGAACATGTTGCACGTTGTGCAACATGTTCCGGAAAAAGACACATAACGTATCACGCTACCACAGGCGAAGCCGGCGTCCACCTGGGAACATGTCCAGTCTGAATAACCGCCGCGGAACGCCTGTTAAGATAATCTATTGAAGAAGCGCCATGACCTGTCATACAGGACAGGTCATGGCGCTTCTTTTTGTTCTCTATGCCCGGTTCTCTATTCTTTCTATAAATGTGAACGAACGAACAAACCCAAAAGAATCAGAAACAGCAGCGAAAAGTAATATCGTGAAGAGAAGCACAAAACCGACATAGAGCACACAGCACAAAGGAACGCAGAATAAGCTGCGCCCGGCACATCGCCAGCGTAGAACAGAACTGTTCCTTGAACCTTATAGTTGTTTTTTCTGTTTTCGGCAAAATAAGGTGTTTTTGAAACCTTGTGAAAGGAGTAACAGCTCCTATTTCAGTTGATCTAATGCGGATTTCCATGTTTGTGAACAATAGAACAGATGAAACCCGCTTGAAACTAATAGATTCCGGAGAGGGTTTGGTAAAAACCAATGATCAATCTGTTATAAATCAGTAGAGATCTATTGACAAATGATGAGATCATGCTATCATTGTTATTACAAGGATAATGTTATTATGTCAAAATATTCCGATACCAGGAAGATCAAACTCCTGGTTGTACCTCCCCATTGATTGCCGGGAACATAAGGGTAGCAGCAGATTGTTCCCGGCAATCATATGCACAAATGAGCAATCAAGGGGAGGGCCGCAGCAAAGCCGGCCTGCGGAGGAAGCGCTTCGTTGCCGGCGCGGGTTTTGCTGCACACGCAGGTTATCACTGGTTTTCCACCCTTTTCAATAGTAATACTCTCAGATAGAGAACGAACGAAGTGCCAGAAACAAGCAAGGTATCCGGTAGCGATGCGCCAGATACACTCTATTCGCGGTTCCTTGGTTCGCAGTTCTCTATAAATTCCCACACTTTACAGCGCACCTCAGTGGGAATTGTTACAATCTTCACAAGTTACAGTCTTCACAAACGATGTGCATAAATCGGCATGTTTCATTCCTCTTTGTTATAAGTCCGGTAAAAGTTACAAAAAGGGTTGCAATCCTTAAAATTCTGGTATATAATAGTTCCCAGTGAAACTATTCCTGACCGTTCATAACCAAATCGGGTTCGGTGACCATCGTTATCTATAGGTTATCAATCAGATACACCAGTCTGCATGCTGCGCCAGTCCTGATAACGCAGCGTGATTTCTCATACACAATAGCAATATATGTATAACACCCGGTGGATGTGTTCAATATGTTGCCTGAGAAATAGGAGGTCCAGGCAATACCGGTTCGATATACTTTATATTTCGCTATACTGCATTATCAGGAATGTAAGATTCGGCCCTGATGTGAGCTTTTTGAGGAGGTACTGTATGGACCACGAAATGATGCCACCCCGCCCGCTAATGGTAAACCCGTCCGCCACCGTCGAAACCACAACAACAACACGCAAAACAACTGGCCTGACGCAAGAACTGCTTGCCGGTATGCAGTCTGCCGTCGGCGCAGCCTATGTGATGGGTTTAACCGCAATGATTGTGGTCTGGATCCAGAACTGGAGCCCCTGGGCTCCGTTCAACGATGTAGCCGGTGCGCTGGTGCCCTCCCTGGCGGCAGCCGGCACCGCCTTCAGTTTCCCCGCTGTCATACTGGGCACCCTGATACACTTCAGCGTCTCGGTTGTGCTGGGGTTGCTGTTTGCGATGTTGTATGGTCGCGTTATTCAGCCGCACTTCAATGATGGCGTGCCGGTACTCGCAGGCTTTATGTTTGGTATCCTGACCTGGCTGGTGGCACACTTCACGGTGGTTCCCTTCCTGGGATCGGAGATTTACGGAACGCTGCCGTTCCTGCTGGTCCATCTGGTATTTGGCGCAACGCTGGGGCTGCTCTATCCGATTATGCCGGGTCTGAAGCATAAGGGATAGCTGCTCACGGTGCATTGTCCCAGGTGATAATGTAGACACGATACTTCAAACGAAAGCGGTTTATCATCCAGCGCCATAGGATGATAAACCGCTTTGTTGTCTTCCTTCCCCTCACCACCTATTACCAGCCCATTTCTTGCGAGAAAAGCATCTCCTGCGCGATACGCGGCCAGTCGGGTGTGGTATGCAGCGCATGCCGGAGCATCACCAGATCCGCAAAGCCCTCGCGGATGACATTGTCTGCCAGGTAGGGCTCACCCAACAGCCCCGAACAGATAATGGGACTGTCGGGGAATACCCGCTTGATGCTCTCGGCCAACGGCACCCGCCAGCCGGGGAAGCGCGCCACGGGAGCGCTGTTGTCATGAGTATCTGTCGTTATGTCAAGCAACATCGCGCCGGCCATCACCAGACGGCGGGCTATCAGTCGTGCATCGTGCAGGCCAATTCCACCGGGCGTGAAATCCTCCGCGACCAGCCGAAAGCCGATGATCAGCCGGGAACCCAGCCAGGCATGGATACTACCCACAATGTGCAGCGGCAGGCGCAACCGATCCGCCAGTGCCCCGCCATACATATCGAAGCGCTGATTACGCTGGGGCGAGATAAGTTGATGCAACGCGCCCCCATCAGCGGACGAGAGCATCACCCCGTCACAGTCGGCCGCCAGCGCGCGCCAGGCCGCCCGAATAAACTGCTCGCTCAGCGCCTGCAGTTCTTGCACGCTGCCCGTGGCAGCCTCCGCCGATTCATCCAGCGTCACAATCAGCCGCGCACCCTGGTCGTGAACCGCCTGCGTCAGCGCGCGTAGTCGGGGCACGAAAGCATCGTGGTACAGCCCGACATGCGCATGAACCCGACGTGAATCCGGGGGTACCACTCGCAGCGGCTCGGTGATAATTAACCCCACCCCCCCACGCGCCCGCCGAACATAATAGTTCAGCAGATCATCACCAACAAAACCGTCCGGCAGCGCATAGCCACTCGCTACCGTTCCCATCACGATCCGATTCGGCAACTTCTTTCGGACAATCGTCATTGGACTGAACAGATGAGACATGGTCTGACGCCCATATGCTGTGTGCCAGGGGCAGGTAACGGCGATATCCGCCGCGCATCAGCGGCACGGGAGGATTCGGCAGGCAACAAACAATTATAGTCAAGAGCGCAACATCCGCAAGTGAAGAAACCGTTCGCGTGCCGGCCGTCGTATTGGCTGATGACGTTTGAGTCAGTCACAGGAGGTACGCGGTGGGCATTTGGACCGCGAACAACACCCAATGAGCGAAACCCGCGAAACGGTCAATGCTGACATGGATCAGGTGATCCCACGTTTGGTGAGGGATATTGCCTCCGGCCGGTCGGAAGAAGTTATCTTTTTCACAAACATGTTGCACAACGTGCAAACATTCCCTGAAAAGCATGGTTGGTACCGCATACCTCCATCGCTTCTTCAGATTGTAGGACGCCGGTCATGGTGCTGTAATGTGTTTACCTTGTGACAGAGCTACCAGCGGGGTACGATGAACGCGGCACTCCTGATTATGTTGTGAAGATGTCGCCTATGTCAACTATGTCAACGTCAAATATTTTTCACACCCTGCGCAGCAGCAGTACGATCCGCCGCCATCGCCGTACGCTAAGAGAACAGATCCGGCAGGAGCCGGTGGTCCAACTACTGCCGACATTGCCCGATCTGCCGCTACGCCTGGCGGACATGGCCGATATCGGTCTGTCCGGTCTGCTGACGCATACGCCGTTTGTAGCCCTGCGTGGTACTCCCGGCAGTGGGCGCAGTCTGGCACTGCTACAACTTGCCTGGCACGGGAGCGCACGCGGACAGAGTAACCCGGTCCTGCTGCTCTCGCTGGCGCAGGCCGATATGCCCGCGCTACCGCCGCAGGTAATTCTCGATCAGGCGCTGGCCGCGATTGGCGTGATCACGCCGCACAAAGCCTCCCGTAAGGCGTGTCTACTGTTGCTGGATGACTGGGAGACGCTCCCGGCAGCCCGCCGCGCCGACTGGCACGCATTTCTGGTAAGCCTGCCGCAAACGCGCCCCGGCACCCGCGCGGTAGTAGCGCTGCCCGTAACCGGCACGGACTGGCCGGGCTTTCAGCGCGCGACTCTGGCCGCTCCCGACGATACCCTGCTCCAGCGCTGGCTGACGCATCTGCTGCCGGAGCAAGATCATGCGCCCATCCAGGTGGCCCTGAACACCGCCGCGCTCCCGGCAAATCTGCGCGAGCGCCTGCTGGAGATTGGACTGCTCTGCCTGACCTATCCGGAGTATGGCCTGCCCGCCAACCGCATTCAGCTCTACGAACATGCATTTGAGCGGTTTAACCGACCACCGAACGAGAGTAGCCCGCCCCCCGCCGCGCAGGCCTCCCAGATCATTGGCTGGAGCGCGCTGCGCTGGTATGAACTGGCCCGCGATATGGCCGGGCACCAGGATATGCTGCGGCTGACCGAAATGGATGAGCGGGTGCGCGCCGAGGTTGCGCTACTGCTAGTGCATCTGCTGCCGCATCCGGAGCCGCTCTACAGCGTGCTGTGGGGCAGCGAGCAGCCCACACCGGAGAATCTGCTGATCCTGGGGCGCTGCCTGCGCGAGCAACCGGATGATGCACCGGTCTGGTGGCTGCGCATTCTGACCGCCCTGCACGACTGGCCGGAGAGCGCGCCGCACCAGAACTTGTTACGTGAGCTTGGTCCGCGCTTCCCGGATATCGTGGCAACCGCCGGGGACACACTGCCCGTCGAACCGACGCGCCAACTGCTGGAGGCATTGACACCGCTGCTGGGGGGAGCGGCCTTGCTGGCCCTGCTCGATAATCCTGGATTGTCTGCCGATCTGCGCTGGGTGGCGGCCGATCTGCTTTTGAAGCTGCCCCCCGCCGGCCGAGAGCACCTCGCCGAATTTGACCACCCCCCTGATACGCCGGCGCAGGCCGCGCGCTGCTACCTGCTGGCCCTGGGCAGCGCCGCAGAGCGCCGCCGACTGGCGACCCCGGAGATCGCGCCCTGGATCACCGCCCTACGCGATACGCCGATCAGCGCGGAGCGGCGCATGCGCCTTGCCGGTGCAATCCTCGATGATGCAGCGATACCCGCCGGAATCCGCTCAACCGTCCTGGCTATCGCGCCACACAGCAACGAGCAGACCCGCCTGACCGTTATGGCGGAAGCCTGTAGCGACGGCGAAGCCACAGTGCGGCAGGAGGCATTACAGACCCTGCAGGGTCACGAAACGCGCCAGATCCTCACCGTGCTGAGTCAGATTCTGCTGGGAGCGACCGGCACATGGGAAGCGCAGCGGGACGCGCTGGAGCAACTGGCACGCTATGCCCACCAGGACGCCAGCGCGCTGCTGGCCCGCTGTGCGCTGGCACCGCACCTGCCCCTCACCGGACGGCTACGGGCTCTCCAGTTGCTGGCCGTCCGCCGGAGTGCCGGGCCGCTGCTGCTGCGTCGTCTGCTGCATACCGAGAACACCAACCCGGCGGTGCGCGCTATGGCTGCGCGCCTCCTGGGACACCTGGGGCATGCGCCGGTTATCGCGGAACTCTGCCGGCTCGCTACCAGCAACGCTCCGTCCCTCGCGCGCCAGGGAGCCGTCGCCGCCCTGGGTCAACTGGGGCAAGCCGTGGATGCAGCGCAGGCAGAGATCCGCAGTACGCTCGAAACCGTGTTGCAAGAGTCATTCGGCGATGTAGCGCTAACGATTGCCGTGGTGCAGGCAATGCAGGCTCACGGCGATCTGGCAAGTGTAGCCCGACTGGGGCACCTGCTCGCCGCCGATATTGCCGTGCAACTCCGGGACGACTGGCTGGCCCGCGTCCCCCACCTGGCTAACATGCCGGTTGATGCATGGCTGGAACAGGAATTACCTGCCGATATCCATCTGGCACTGGCAACGGCGCTGGCCGCAGGCACCACCGAGGCCGACCGGCCGGGCAGCCTGACCGAACTCTTTGAACTGCAAGCGCTCCAGATCCGCAACGCCATCGCCACCGCCCTGGCCCACCTGGGCCGCCAGGCCGCTGCGGACGCGCGCACAACGATCCGATCCATGCTGATGGCGACCCTGCACTATGCGCCGCCCAACCAGGACGCCTGCCATCTACTGCGCTGCCTGGCCGACCTGAGCGATGATGGCGGCTTGAGCGAACTGCAGCACCTGCTGGACGATAACGCGCTTAATCCGATGTTGCGCTGGCTGGCAATCGAGCAACTGGGTGCGCACCCGGCAGTTGTGCCGCTGCTGGTGGAACTGCTGGAGCAGGAGCAGCTTGATCCATTTATCGCCAGCCGGGTGATCCAGGTGCTGGGGCAGCATGGCTCCCCCCTGGCAATCCCCATCCTCTGCCAACTGGCGGAGCAGAACCATGGCTCCCTGCATCTGCGCACCCAGGCGATTAGTGCGCTGGGGAAGCTGGTTGATCCGACGACCGAGACGACGCTGTTCCGCCTGATTGCCAATGGAACCATCCCGGTGGCGTTGCGGGCGGCGGCGGCCGAAGCACTGGCGGAGACCTTTGATCCGGGGCGGCGGGTGCGCCTGCGGGCCCTGCTCAACCGGGAGCGGCTCCAGCCCGAATTGCTGGCGAGTGTGATCGGCGCACTGGGGCGTGCCCGCGATCAGGAGTCGCTGCCGGCCATGGTGCGCTACATTCTGGATGACCACCCGACCGTAGCGCTGCGCGCCCTGACTGCCCTGGCGCAGATTGGCGACAAGAGTATTGCCCCACTGATTATGCGCGTGGCCCAGAGCGCCGCGAACCAGAGTGTACGCCTGCATGCGGTGGGTACTCTGCTGCAGCTCGAGGGCACAGAGTATCTGCCGCTGCTACGCGGGTTTCTCGATAGTCCGCAGTTTTCGCTGCAACTGCAGGCGCTGGACTATCTGCTGGGTCTCCAGCCGGATGCGCCGGAACTGCGGGATATGCTGACGCGGGAAACCACGCCGCTGGCCGTACGTTTGCGCCTGGTTGAAGCGCTGGATCATACCAGCAACCGCGCCATGCTGCGCACCATACTCCTCGATGAGCATAGCAATCCGATCTTGCGGGTACATACGGCGAATGTTCTGGGGCAGCATCTCACGTTTGATGCCCTCGATGCCCTGACCCGGTGTGCCCGGCAGGCGACTGCCCCGCTCTGGGTGCGTTATCGCTGCATCACCATTCTGGCATTACCGAACCATACATCCAGCGACTACCTGGCTGAAGCCCAGGCCGCCCTTAGCCAGATCGCCGACGATCCCACCCAACCTATCGAAAACCGCGCCTGGGCCATGTCCGCCCTGGTCCGCATAGAGGAGTAATCAGGGAGGTATCCATGGCAACCAGGATCATGGTCGTAGATGACGAACTGTTGATCTGCCAACTGCTTACATACCAGCTTAACGGTGCCGGCTATGCCGTCAGCAGCGTGCAAAGTGGGCGCGAGGCGCTTAAACGTATGCTGCTGGAGGAGCCGGATCTTATCCTGCTTGATGTAATGATCGGTGACATGAGCGGCTGGGAAGTCTGCCGGCATATCCGCGCTACTTCAACCATCCCGATTATTATGTTAACTGCAAAAGGGGCCGATGGCGATGTTGTCACCGGCCTGAATGTTGGAGCGGACGACTATATCACCAAACCCTTCAGCATGAACCAACTGCTGGCCCGGGTTGAGGCCGTGTTGCGGCGCACGCGCGCGGCCCGCATGCCCCACCCGGTGCATAACACCGCGACCGAGGCGGTACACGACCCGCACCTGCGGTACGCGCCGGAGTTTTACACTCCGCCGGAGAGCAGCCCCAGCAGCCCGCCCACGCCGGCACCAGCAGGCCCAAAGGAGTCACCACGTTACCAGGCGCACCCGGCGGCCCCACCCGCCGATGAGCTACCGGCCACCAGTGTTGGTCGCCAGTTCCTGGAGGCTCGCAAACTACGCGGCCTGACCCTGCACCAGGTTGAGACTGCCTGCGGGGTGCGCTGGGATTTTTTACAGGCACTGGAGCGGGAGCATTTTGAATATATGCCACGGGTGCAACTGCGACACGCGCTCAAGGCCTACAGCACGTTCCTGGGACTGGATGTCGATGAACTGCTAGGCCAGGCTGAACCACCCGCGCAACAGCAACCGCAGTGGTCCATCCCCATCGCTATGGCTGCAACCGTCGTGCTGGTACTGATTGTGATGCTGGGTTTTCACTTTTTCTGAGTCATTCAGGCCAACTCGGCCGTGGCCGTCAGTGCCGTCTTGCCATCGGGCCCCTGCGCCTCCAGTTCAACCTGCCCGGCGCCGGGCCGACCAACCAGGCGGAACGGGGCCAGGTCAAACAGTGGTGCCTGCCCGCGAAAGCTGAACCCGGCAACACGCTGCGGCAGCGTGTGCCGCACCAGTTCCAGCAGCAGGATGGCCGTGAGCGGTCCATGCACCACCAGGCCGGGATAGCCCTCCTCGTTCAGCGCATAGGGCCGGTCATAGTGAATTCGATGCGCGTTAAAGGTCAACGCCGAGAAGCGAAAGAGCAGCCGCGTGTCCGGTGTCACCGTGCGCGACAGGGCGTCTTCCGGCAGGGGCGGCAGCTCAACCGGCTGCGGCGCGGGTACCGGCGGCCCCGGCTCCCGATAGACAATATCCTGCTCTTCCGTGATACAGAGTTCGTCCTGCTGGTAAAAGTTATACCCGACCGTGACAAAGGCCAGCGAGCCGCTACGGCCGGACTTCTGCGACACGTTGCGGATCACTCCCTCGCGGCGGGCCGGTTGCCCAATGCGTAGCAGTTGATGAAATCGGATCCGCGCCCCCGCAAACATCCGCCGGGGATAGGGGATCGGTGGCATAAACCCACCTCGCTGCGGGTGCCCATCATCGCTCAGTTGCGACTGGGGCGCTTTGGGCAAGAAGTAGAACCAGTGCCAGAGCGGGGGCAGCACCGTCCCCTTGTCCGGTTGCGTCACCTGATCGTCTAACATGGCGGCGGCGGCAATCGCGGGGGCCAGACTGATATCATCCGTGACCTGCTCGGTCTGACCAATCCAGCGCGTATAGTCTTCCGTGGTTGCGGTCATACGACTTGTTCCTCCCTGCCAGTACTACAACATCTCTTTTTCACACGAGGTACGCGGTGCAGCCTATGTTGGTCTGTTGACCGCCCCAAAAGCCGGATTCGCCTGCGGCAGCGTGGTATGCTTTTTGGAGGCTGACATACCTGCCGGGTCAGGGACCGCGTAAGTCGTGTTTTTCCACCGCAGACGCAGAGGCCGCAGGTCAGAACCAACCCCAGCCGGACTTCCCGGCGTGCTCCACGTCTTCAGAACTACATGATGGACGAATAGCATTGCAGTAATCTCGCCTTAGAGCCTGTCTGAAACGGGTTGCTCATGGGGCGACGGCCCCGAAGCGGGCGTCCCGGCGTCAGCCGGGGTGTGGCCGCAACCGG